>Ga0164242_10003023_pt1 | contig 19250 bp, 17 predicted proteins | sample OricomgcompostMG_FD_108783 | JGI IMG/M metagenome (GOLD analysis project Ga0164242, IMG submission 108783) | Miracle-Growth compost microbial communities from Emeryville, California, USA - Original compost - Miracle growth compost (MG) ... | reverse complement strand
CCGATGTGGTTGGCCAGCTCCGTCATGAAGGACTGGCAGAAGCGCATCACCTCGGCGTCCGAGCGACCGTGCGGGTCGAAGTCGGAGCCGCCCTTGCCGCCGCCGATGGGCAGCCCGGTGAGCGAGTTCTTGAAGATCTGCTCGAAGCCGAGGAACTTGATGATGCCGATGTTGACGCTCGGATGGAAGCGCAGGCCGCCCTTGTACGGGCCGAGAGCCGAGTTGTACTGCACGCGGAAGCCGCGGTTGATGCGCACCTTGCCCTGGTCATCCACCCACGGGACGCGGAAGATGAGCTGCCGCTCGGGCTCGCACAGGCGCTCAAGGACGCCGGAATCCAGGTACTCGGGGTGGCGGACCAGGAGCGGGCCGAGGGAGTCGAAGACCTCGGAGACGGCCTGGTGGAATTCGGGTTCGCCCGGGTTCCTGCGCAGCACCTCGTCGTGAATGCTCTGCAGCTGCTCTTCCATATGGCTCCTCTGGACGTCTCGCTGCCGGGCACGGCCCGGCTGTGTCTTGGCTCATGTGTCTGTGCTGCCACCGTAGGGCCTGGGTGGCTCATGGCGGGGTTTCGTGACGGGAAGCGTGCTCAAGGCAGGTGCGCCCCCGCGCGGGTGCACACCGCCTGTGTGTCCTGCGTCCTGGTGCCCGACGCCGCGTGGTCGGGTCCCTGTGCGGGCCGGCCCGGGTGCGTCATGGGTGGGCACGCGTGGCAGCTGCGGCATAGGCTGGAGCCATGGCCCACCGTGAAGCTTCCCGTCGTCGTCCGCCGGTCTGGTTCCTGGTCGGTGCCGGCGCCGCGGCCGCCGGCGTGGCCGGGTGGTTCGTGGCCCGCACCCGGCGCGATCGCCTCGTGGCCGAGGCCGGCGAGGTGCTGCACGAGGACGCGGCAGCGGTGGCGGCCGGTCAGGAGCGCACGGGCGAGGACCCCGCTCCCGGATCCAGCAAGCACTGAGCACCGCCATGGATGCATCGCTGCGGTGCCCGTGCGGCAGCGGCGAGACGCTGGGGCTGTGCTGCGGGCGTTACCTCACCGGACTGGGCCAGGGGCAGGCCGCGCCGACCGCAGAGGCCCTGATGCGCAGCCGCTACTCCGCCTTCGCGCTCGGCGACACCCACCACCTGCTGGCCAGCTGGCACCCCTCCACGCGCCCGCAGGAGCTGGAGCTGGAGGACGGGACGCGCTGGCTGCACCTGAGCATCGACGCGACGGAACGCGGCGGCCCGTTCGACACGAGCGGGATCGTGGAGTTCACGGCGGTCTACCGCTCTTCCGCCGGACGCGGCGAGCAGCACGAACGCAGCCGCTTCCTGCGCGAGGACGGGCGCTGGTTCTACGTGGACGGCGAGGTCGACTAGTCCCGATCCGGCCCGGCGTCGGACACCTCGGGGCGGCCCACCCGCGGGTGCCGGAAGCCGGGGTGCCCGCGCGGGACGCTGCGGAAGAGCACCACGCCGGACAGCGCCAGCACCGTGAGCATGAGCGGGTAGGAGAGCACGATCTGGGCCACGCCGAGGCCCACCAGGTTCTGGGTCCACCAGAGGATGCCGAACACCACCACGCGCAGCGCGAACTGGCCCACCCACAGCCAGGATGCGAGCGAGTAGGCGCGCAGCAGCGCCGGGTCCTGGCGCCACCTGGTCCGGGTGCCCACCACGGTCCCGAGGATGACGCCGAGCAGCGGCCAGCGGATGACGATGGAGACCGCCCACGCCAGGGAACTACCGGCGTTGGCGAGGACGCGCAGCAGGAAGAAGTTCGCGGCGTCACCGGTCCGGGCCGCCACGAAGGCGGAGGCCACCACGAGCAGCAGGCCCATGAGCACGGCGCGTGGCTTGCGGCCCTGCGCCCAGGAGATCACGGCGAGGACCAGGGCGGAGGCGATGGAGGCCCCGCACGCCCAGGCCATGGAAGCGCCGCTGAGCAGCCAGGCGGCCACGAACACGACCGGCGGGACGCTCGCCTCCAGGGCGGCGCGGCCGCCCCCGAGCAGTTGGGTGATGGACTCCCGCGGGCGCTCGGTCTCCCCGGACGGGGCAGGCGACGGCTCGGGGGAGGACATGCCTTCCATCCTAGGTTCGTCCGCGCTTACCCGCGTCCAGCGGCGGGCTCACGGAACGGGACTCAGGGGGCGGCGATGAACGGCGGCAGCGGGAGGTTGCCCACCCCGGAGCTGCGCACCGTGTCCAGCCCCTGCCACGCCGCGGCCTGCGCTACGAGCCGCTGGGCCACCTCGGGCGTCTGTCGCGGCGCCCCCGGCTCCTTCCACGCGGCCTGGACCAGCAGCTCACCCGTCCTGCGGTCCGCCTTGAGGTCGATCCGCCCCGCCATGCGTCCGCCCACCATCAGCGGCAGGCAGTAGTAGCCGTACCTGCGCTGCGGTGCCGGCGTGTAGATCTCGATCCGGTAGTGGAAGTCGAACATCCGCTCCGCGCGCGGCCGGAACCACACCAGCGGATCGAACGGGGTCAGCAACGCATCCGGGGCCAGCCGCGCCGGGACCGCGGCGTCGCGGTGCTTCCAGGCCTTCAGGGGCCTGCCGCGGGCGTCGTCCCAGCCCTGCACCACCACGGGCTCCAGCACGCCCTCCTCCTGCAGCGCCTTCACGGCCACGGAGGCCGGGGCCTGCTTGAGCCGGTGGTAGTCCGCCAGGTCCTTCAGGGTGGCCACGCCCAGCCGCCGCGCCGCCTGTTCCACCAGCGCGCGCTGCGCGTCCTCTCGGGGGACCTCGGCCAGCGCGTGCTCCGGGAGCACGTCCTCGGCCAGCGCGTAGCGGCGCTGGAAGCGGGTACGCCCAGCCACGGCCACCTCGCCCGTGGCGAAGAGCAGCTCCACCGCGTGCTTGGTCTCGCTCCAGTCCCACCACGTGCCGCGGCCGCCGCGCGGCTCGTGCTCCAGCTCCTGCGAGGTCAGCGGCCCCTCGTCGGCCAACCGCGCCCGCACGCGGTCGAGGGCCGCACCCAGCCTGTCCCAGGTGCCCTCCGCCTGCGCACGTTCGCGGAAGCGCTGCATCCTCCACGCGAACAGCGGGCGGTCGGCCACCGGGATCAGCGTGGCCTCGTGCGCCCAGTACTCCGTGAACTCGCCACCGTCCCACAGCCACGCATCCAGCGCCTCCGGGTCATACGCGCCGTGCCGGGAGAACACGGGGAGGTGGTGGCTGCGCGCAAAGACGTTGACGGAGTCCAGCTGCAGGACGTGCAGCGCATCCAGTGCCGGGGCGAACGGCCGCCTGGCCCGCAGCCGCGGCGCGGCGCCGGAGAACCCCTGGGCCGCGAGCGCCGCCCTGCGGGCCTCATTGGCTGACAGGTGCGCTGCGGGGCTCCGTGACATGGTGAGGAGCCTAGCCAATGCCACGTGAGGGCGATGCCCGACGCCGCTCGCTCAGGGCGGTGCGGACCTCACCCCGGCGGCACGTGCGGAGTGCACCCGGACGCCCCGCCGCGGCGTCGGGCAGCGGGGGACCGCGCACCGGCACGCGCACCGACGTGCGCGGGGCGCAGGCTCAGCGGTCCAGCGTCACCGTGCGCAGGTCCAGCCTGCGCAGCACCCGGTCCACGGCCTCGGGGTCCATCCCCTTGGTCTTGCGGGCGGCCAGCACCTCGCGGCGTGCGGCGTCCAGGGCCTGGCGCTGCACCGCGTCCATGGCCTCCAGGACGTCCTTGAGGCGCAGCAGCTTCTCCGGGTCGTCCTTGTAGTCGTCCTCCAGGATGGAGTGCAGCGAGGACATGCGCCGCTCCAGCGCGTCGCGGCGCTTGGCGGGGAGCTTCTTGGCGGCCTCCGAGGTGCGGATGGACTCGATGGCCACCTGCTCCGCACGCCGGGCCAGCCGACGTTCCTGCCTGGACTCCTCCGGGTCATGCGTGGCCAGCTTCAGGAAGCGCATCAGGCTCGGCAGCGTGAGGCCGGGCAGCACCAGGGTCACCATCAGCACGGCGGCGGCCGCGGTGACGATGAAGTTGCGGTCGGGGAACGGGCTGCCGTCGGACGTGGTCAGCGGGAGCGCGAGGGCGAGGGCCAGGGTGGCCAGGCCACGCATGCCGCACCAGGTCAGGACCAGGACCTCTTTCAGCGAGCCGGGGATGCGGCGCTTGGACTCGATCCCGCCGATCAGGTACAGCAGGAAGAACCAGCCGAAGCGCACCGCGAGCACCGTGAGGCACACGCCGACCACGCCGGGGATGAAGCGCACGATCTCGCGGCCCTCGTCCTCCAGCACGTAGCGCATCTCCATGCCCACCAGGCCGAAGGCGGCACCCGTGATGAGCAGCTCCATGACGGACCAGAAGGACTCACGCGTGAGCCGCTCCTGCGAGTCCTGCGGGCGGGCCCGCCGGCCCATCTCCAGGGCCGTGACCACCACGGCCACCACGCCGGAGGCGTGCACCTCCTCCGCCAGGATGTACACGGCGTACGGGGCCACGATGGTGATCGCGGAACGCGCCACCATGTTGGGGACGAAGCGGTTGAGCGCACCGACCAGCCACGCGACCACGAAGCCGATCGCCACGGCCGCCGCGGCGGAGACGAGGAAGCGCGGGGCGATGTCCCAGCCGACCGTGCCGCCGTTCACGGTGGCCTCAGCGGCCAGGGTGAAGATGACGATCGCGATCGCGTCGTTGAAGAGGCCCTCGGTCTGCAGCAGCGTGAGCAGCTTGCGCGGCATGGACACCTTGCCTGCCACGGCCTCCACGGCCACGGGGTCCGGCGGAGCGGCCAGCGCCCCCAGCGCCAGCGCGCCCGTGAAGCTCAGCGTGGGCACCAGCCAATTGGCGATGCCGGCCACGGCGAAGGCGGTGGCCGCCACGAGCAGCACGGCCAGCAGGATCAGGGACTTCCAGCGCACCAGGAACACGGACCAGCTGGAGCGTTGCGCGGCCGCGAAGAGCAGGGGTGGCAGGAAGAGCGGGAGGATCAGTTCCGGATCGATGTGGACCTCGGGCAGCCCGGGGATCAGCGCGATCGCGGAGGCGAAGAGCAGCATCAGCACCGGATAGGGCAGCCGCAGCCGCTCGCCGAAACCGACCATGAGGACTGTGCCGAAGAGCAGCCCGATCAGCAGAACGATGAACTCCATGCGATCGCTACCCCCTCGGACTCTACGGAAGGACATTCTTTCATGCCCAGGTTTCGCCGTTGTGCACGGACGTCCCCGGATCGGCCTGCGGGTTCGCTGGCAAAGTGCCGCTGCCAGGCGCCACGCTGCCCGACGCCGCGTGGCCGGGCGGGTGCGCAGCGGCGACACCGGTGCGCGCTCCGGCCGGGCGCGCGGGTAGCGTGACGGGTACCACGTTCACGCGGCTGCGCGCCGCTGGGAGGGAGAACGCATGAGCCTGGAGCAGGACGTCCTGACGGCCTTGGAGCGCGAGGCACCGGGACTGGTGCAGACGGACGCGAGCCTCATCGCGGAACACTCCACCGACCGCTCCGGACACGCGGCACCCGCCCCGCCACTCGGCGTCGTGCACCCCAAGGACACCGCGCAGGTGCAGGCCGTGTGCCGCGCCGTCTCCGCCGCGGGCGGCACCCTGGTGGTGCGCGGCGCAGGCACCGGCCTCGCCGGCGGGGCCACGGCGGGCGCCGGGCAGGTGGTGCTCTGCCTGCGGCACTGGCAGGAGATCCTGGAGGTCTCCGAGGAGAACCTCACCGCCCGCGTGCAGCCCGGCATCCTCAACGGCGAACTCAACGCGGCCCTGGCCCAGCGCGGACTGTGGTGGCCGCCGGACCCCGCCTCCAAGGACATCTCCACCGTGGGCGGGAACATCGCCACCAACGCCGGCGGGCTGCTGTGCGCCAAGTACGGCGTCACCCGCGAATCGGTGCTCGCCCTGGAGGTCGTGCTCGCGGACGGCACGCTCCTGCGCGTGGGGCACAGCACCGTCAAGGGCGTCTCCGGCTACGACGTCACGGCGCTCATGGTGGGATCCGAGGGGACGCTCGGCATCATCACGGAGGCCACCCTCAAGCTGCGCCCGGCCCGCTCGGCCGCCCAGGTCACCTGCGCCGCCGTCTTCATGGACGTGGACGCTGCGGTGCGCGCAGCGCAGGCCATCACGGCGGCCCGGCTGCGTCCGGCCGTCATGGAGCTCATGGACGAGCCCACCGTGGAGTACCTCACCCGCTACCTTGGCACGGACCCCACGGGCGGGGGCGGCAGCCTGCTGCTGGTGCAGACCGACGGCGCCGGCGCGGTCCCCGAGGCGGAGGCCGTGGCGGAGCTGCTGCGTCCGCTCGCCAGGACCCTCACCGTGGCAGCGACCCCCGAGGAGGGCGAGGAGCTCATGGCGTTCCGTCGCGCCTGCTTCCCGGCCTTCGAGGCGGCCGGATCCACCCTGGTGGAGGACATCGCCGTGCCCCGCTCCCGCATGGCGGAGGCTTTCGCGCGGATCCGCGAGATCGAGGCGCGCCACGGCGTCGAGATCCCCACGGCCGCGCACGCGGGGGACGGGAACCTGCATCCCATCTTCGTTTTCCAGGCCGCCGGTCAGGACGGTGAGGTCCAGGTGCCACCCGTCATCTGGGAGGCGGCCTCCGAGGTGTTCCAGGTGGCCCTCGAGCTGGGCGGCACGCTCACCGGCGAGCACGGGGTGGGGCTGCTCAAGCGCCGCTGGCTCGGTGCCGAGCTCGGCGACGCGCAGTACGCGCTGCAGTCCCGGCTGCGGGACGCCTTCGATCCGGCCCGGGTGCTCAACCCGGGCAAGGTGCTCTAGGACTCGGAGCCGACGGCGCGGGCCACGAGCCGGCGTAGGTACGTCTCCACGTCCTCGCTCCAGGCGCGCAACGCGAACGCGGTGGGCCACATCTCGCCGTCGTCCAGCCGCGCCCGCTCGTCGAAGGCGACGGTGCCGTAGCGGCTGCCCCACTTGGCTGCCTGCTGGAAGAAGACCACCACCTTGCCCTCCGCGTCCGCCCAGGCCGGGAAGCCGTAGAGCGTCTTGGGGTGCAGCTCCGGTGCCTCCTCGGAGACCACCCGGTGCAGGTGCGCGGCCAGCGTGGCATCGGAGCCGCTCAGGGACTCCATGACCTCCAGGAACGCCTCCAGCTCGCGGGAGCGGCGGGCTGCGCCCTTCAGGCCCCGCGTGGAGCGCAGCTCCTCCGCACGCTGCTTGATCGCGGCCCGCTCGTCGGCGCTCAGGCCGTCCCCGTCCTGGCCCTCCCGCTGCGGCGTGTGCTTCTCGTGGCTCATGCGTCCTCCTCCAGCAGGTGGTGATCCCGCAGCACGTCCAGCAACCGCGAGCGCAGCACCGCTGCCTCCTCGGCGAAGCCACGCTGCGCCGCAACGTACTGGGCCTTGCCCTCCGCCGTCTCGATCCGGATGGGCTCGTGGCCCCACTCCGTGAGGTCGTACGGGGAGGCCTTCATGTCCATGAGCCGCACCCGCCAGGCCAGTTCGAAGCAGTCCATGACCAGCTCGGAGGAGACCAACGGCTGCAGCTTGTACGCCCACTTGTACAGGTCCATGTTGGCGTGCAGGCAGCCCGGCTGCTCCAGGTCACGCTGCGTGGCGCGCGTGGGCTGCAGCTCGTTCAGGGGCGCGGCCTCCGGCGCGTAGAAGCGGAACGCGTCGAAGTGCGTGCAGCGGATGTTGTGGGACTGAACCACCTGGTCCGTCCCGTCGGACCCGAGCCGCAGCGGCAGCTGCTCGTGGCGCACGCCGTGCTGTTCTGAGCGGTACGCCATGGCCCACTCGTGCAGCCCGAAGCACGCGAAGGTCCCCGGCCGCGAGGCCGTCCCGGCCAGGATCGCGCCCGCGAAACCGACCATGCTCGCCCGGTCCCTGGCAAAGGCCGCGACGTCCACGGCGACGCCAGGCACCCCGGGCCCGCCAGCGTCGTCGAGCACCGCATAGTGCTTGGCGCCGCCGCGCTCCGCAACGGCCTCCTCACCCAGCAGCACCGTGCCCGCGCCGGGATGCCAGCGCTCCAGGTGGCCGGGGCTGAGGGAGTAGTAGGAGAAGAGGAAGTCCTCGACCGGGTGCTTCTGCCCGCGCGAACGCCGCTCCCGCAGCGGCTCGGTGTACGGGCGGACGCGCTCCAGGTGCTCCCGCTCCGCGGCGCGCCACTGCTGCGGCGTCAGTGCGCGGAGGGTGGAGGTGGAGCTCATGCGTCCATGGTCCCACGCGGAGCGGGTACGGTTCGGTGGGACGCCGGATGCCGCCGGTGACACCGGTTACGGAAGGAACGCGCGATGGACCTGGTCATCTCGCTCATCGGGCTGCTCATCATCGCCATGGTCGTGGTGGTGATCCTGCTGCCGCGCGTCACCACCGCGGGCTGGGCGCACGGCTCCATGCTGCGCATCTTCACGCTGCTCGGCTGGCTGTTGGCCGTCGTGGCCGCCCTGCTGATGGCGTGGAGGACGGACTGGGGCTTCTGGACGCGGCTCGGCGTGGCCGTTCTCGTGTGGGCCGCAGCGGTGGCCTCCCGCATCATGACCGTGCGCCGCAAGGCACAGGAGGCCGGCCCGCGTCGTTGAGCGGGCCGACCTCCTTGGCCGTACGGCGGCTACTGCGGCGCCGCGCTCACCCTCTCAGGCGGCCGCGCGCCGCTGCGTGATCTTGCCGTCGGCGAGGTGCAGCACGCGTTCGGCGCGCTTGGCCACCGCCGAGTCATGCGTGACCAGGACGATCGTCAGGCCCTGCCGCCACAGCGACTCGAACAGGCCCATCACCTCGTCCCGCGTGGCCTCGTCCAGGTTCCCCGTCGGTTCGTCGGCCAGCAGCACCGAGGGCCGCTTGGCCAGCGCGCGGGCGATGGACACGCGCTGCTGCTGCCCGCCCGAGAGCTCGCCGGGCAGGTGACCGGAGCGGTCCGCCAGCCCCACGTTGGACAGTGCCTCAGCTGCGCGGCCCCGCCGCTCCGCCGTGCTCAGCCCCAGCGGTGCCAGGCCCATCTCCACGTTCTCCTGGGCGGAGAGCGTGGGGATGAGGTTGTAGTGCTGGAACACGAAGCCGAGCTTGTGAGCCCTGACCGCCGCCAGGCTGCGATCCCCCAGCCGGGAGATCTCCTCGCCGTCCAGCAGGACGGTGCCGGAGGTGGGGCGGTCCAGCGCGCCGAGCATCTGCAGCAACGTGGTCTTCCCTCCGCCCGTGCTGCCCTGGATCGCCACGAGCTGACCCCGCGGGACGTCCAGCGTCACCCCGTCCAGGGCGGTGACCTTGCGGCCCTTGCTCAGGTACGTCTTGGTGACGTCCTCGAGCTGGAAGACGGGCCCGGCCTGCTCCTGGACGGGCTCGGGGCGGTTGTCGGTGAGTGCATCGGTCATGAGGTGGCTCCCTGCTGATGATCCGGGTGGCGGTGCCCCGCCGGGGTGAGGACTGCTGTGGTGCTCATGCGACGCTGCGCAGGGCGTCGGCCGGGCGCAGGCGGGAGGCCCGCCACCCGCCCAGCAGTCCGGCGATGAGGCCGCCCAGGACGGCGACGCCCACGGCGAGGAGCAGGACGGTGAGGGTGAAGGGCGCATGGAGCACCACGTCGGCCGCGGACGCCGCGCTCTGACGCATGGCCTCGCCGCCCGGCATGCCCTCACCGCCGGGTGCCTGACCGCCAGCGGGTGCGCCACCTCCGCCCCCGCCGAAGACGGAGGAGGTGGTCGAGGCGGTGAGCGTGGGCCCGGCCAGGTTGATGATCCAGATGCCGATCAGGCCGATCACCAGACCGACCACGCCGCCGATGAGCGCCTGCACCAGGGACTCACCGGCCACCTGGCGCACGATGGAGCCGTTGCGCCAGCCGATCGCCTTCAGCGTGCCGAACTCGCGCGTGCGGCGGGAGACGCCGGAGATGGTCAGCAGTACGGCCAGCAGGAACGCCACCACCAGTACGCCGATGGACAGCCACGTGCCGAGCTTGGACACGAGGCCGGAGGCCGTGGAGAGCGAGCCGGAGACCGTGGAGGCCAGGTCCGCCTGCGAGTTGATGGTCTGCTTGGGCAGGGCCGTGGTCAGCGCGGACTGGACGGAGGACAGGGACGCGGAGGAGTCCGCCTTCACGTAGACGGTGGAGATCTTCTTGGCGCTGTCGGAGAGCGTCTGCGCCACGTCCAGCGGGATGTACACGTCGGCCGCGCTCTGCCCGTCAGAGGTGGAGGCGGAGACGACGCCCACCACCGTGAACGTCTTGCCGCCCAGCTTCACCGTCTTGCCCACGGTGAGGGACTCGGTCTTGGCGTACGAGGCGTCCACCACGGCGCGGTACTTGCCGGCGTCCGACGCCGCGAGCGCCCGTCCGGAGGAGAGGGTCACCGAGGAGAGCGGCCCCACCGTGGAGGCGTTCTTGTCCACGCCGAGCACGGTGGTCTGGTCGATGTCGAAGTTGCCGCCGGGGCCGCCCTGCCCGCCACCAGGACCACCCTGGCCGCCCTCGGCCGAGCCGCCGGACTCGCCAGCGGGAGCGGAGGGCTGTGCCTGGGCGCGTGTGGACCCGGACGTGCCGGAGGACCCGGAGGAGTCGCTGCCCTGGGGGATCTGCCCGGAGAAGTCGATGTTCTGCAGGCTCAACACGGCGGACGCGGCCTGCACGCCGGAGGTGCCCTGCACCGTGCTCAGGGCCGAGGACGCGAACGTCCCGGTGCCGCGGGCCGTGGTCAGCCGGGACTGCGACACGTTCTGGTTCCCGTCCGAGTCCGTGGAGCCGCTGCCGCGCCGGAACTGGAAGTTCTGCCGGTCCCCGCCCTGCGTCGGCGCGGACGCCGCGGTGGTGACGGTGAGGTCGGTCCCGACCCCGTAGACCGAGGAGAGGGCGGCGGACTGTGCCTGCTTGACCCCGGAGGAGAGCGAGTTGACGATCATCACGAGGGCCACGGCGAGAGCCATGGCCGCTGCGATGATCACCGTCTGCTTGCGGCGCCCGGAGAGCTCGCGCCGCAGGTAGCGGAAGAACATGGTCGGTCCCTTCTATCGCGGCACCGTGCCGCGCTGACAAGGGATGAAGGTATGACCGACTCGTGTGGAGGTCCGGAGGCGGACCTATGGGGAGACTGTGCTCAGCTGTGGCGTGCGCTCAATGCGTCATCAACGCGCGCAGCGCACGGGGACGCCCAACGCAAGCCGAAGCCCCGGCCCCAGCGCACGGCGACGCCCTGACGCCAGGTGAGCCCGCGGCGTCGTGCAGGGCGGTGCCCTGAAGGCGCTGGTTCAGCGCCCGGTGCCGCCGTAGACCGTGGCCTCCTGCTCCGCGTCCAGGTCGAACGCGAGGTGCACGGCCTTCACCGCGGCGGCGAGCCGGTCGGCGTGCGTGACGATGGAGATGCGGATCTCGGAGGTGGAGATCATGTCCACGTTGATGCCGGCCTCGTGCAGGGCCCGGAAGAACGTGGCGGAGACGCCCGGGTTGGAGCGCATGCCTGCGCCCACGAGGGAGAGCTTGCCGATCTGCTCGTCGTACTCGATGTCCGCGAAGCCCACGCGGGACTGGGCGGCCCGCAGCGCCTCGAGGGCCTCCTTGCCCTCCACGATCGGCACCGTGAAGGAGATGTCCGTGCGGCCGGACCCGGCCGTGGAGACGTTCTGGACGATCATGTCGATGTTCGCGTTGGCCCCGGCGATGACGCCGAAGATCTCCGCGGCCTTGCCCGGGATGTCCGGGACCCCCACGATCGTGACCTTGGCCTCGGAGAGGTCATGCGCAACACCGGCGACGATGGGCTGTTCCAAGGGTTCACCCTCCTGGAGGTGGATCTTGTCATCGGGGCTGGGGATGACCCAGGTCCCTTCGTGGTGGCTGAAGGAGCTGCGCACGTGCAGCGGGACGCCGAAGCGGCGGGCGTACTCCACGCAGCGCAGGTGCAGGATCTTGGCGCCGTTGGCCGCGAGCTCCAACATCTCCTCGGAGGAGACCTTCTCGAGCTTGCGGGCGGCGGGGACCAGGCGGGGGTCGGCGGAGTAGACGCCGTCCACGTCCGTGTAGATCTCGCAGACGTCGGCGTCCAGGGCGGCGGCGAGGGCCACGGCTGTGGTGTCGGAGCCGCCGCGGCCCATGGTGGTGATGTTGTTGGACTCCTGGGAGACACCCTGGAAGCCGGCCACGATCGCGATCATGCCGCGGTCGATCGCCCGGCGCACGCGGGAGGGGGAGACCTCCACGATCCGGGCCCGCCCGTGCAGCGCGTCGGTGATCATGCCGGCCTGGGAGCCGGTGAACGAGACGGCCTTGCCGCCCTGCGCGTCGATCGCCATGGCCAGCAGGGCCATGGAGATGCGCTCGCCGGACGAGAGGAGCATGTCCATCTCGCGGGCGGGGGCGTCGGAGGAGAGCTGGCCGGCCAGGTCCAGGAGGTCATCGGTGGTGTCGCCCATGGCGGAGACGACGGCGACGACCTCGTGCCCGGCCTGGCTGGTCTCCAGGATGCGGCGGGCCACGCGATTGATGCCCTCCGCGTTGGACACGGAGGACCCACCGAACTTCTGGACGATCAGGCTCATGGCTTGGAAGTCTAGGTCGGGGTGGCGCGCGGGCCGGGGTCTGTGACGCGGACTGTCATGGGCTGGACCCGTGCGGCCCCGGGCTTCGGCGCCCCTTGCGTCCCTGTGGTGTTGCGCCCTGGTGCCCGACGCCGCGTGGGCCGGCCGGGCGCGCCGGCGTCAGTCCCGCCTGGCGTACGTCAGCAGGGCGTTGCCCTTGGAGGTGATGGCGGAGTCCACCAGGGTCAGGCGGTGCTGCGGGTCTCCTTCTCGGAAGAGCGTGCGGCCCGCGCCGGCCACGACGGGGTGGATCATGAGCTGCAGCTCGTCCAGGAGCCCAGTGAAGAAGACGCTGCGGACGATCTCGATGCCGCCCACCACGGCGATGTTGCCCGGCGTGCCGTTCTCCTTGAGTGCGCGCAGGTAGTCGGCCAGGTCCCCACGGATCAGCACGGAGTTCTCCCAGTTCAGCGGCTCGGAGAGCGTCGTGGAGGCCACGTGCTTGCGGATCGGGTTGATGAAGACACCGAAGTCGTCCGGGTCGTCGTTCCCCGGCCAGTACTGGGACCACTCCGAGTAGCCGACCCGACCGAGGACGGCGTCCGTGGTGGAGGAGACGAACTCGCCCATGCGGGCGCCCAGCTCCGCGTCGAAGGAGTCGTGCTGGAAGGTGTTGGGTGCCTCCACCACACCATCCACGGACATGAACAGGCCTGCGGTGATCTTGCGGGTCATGACCCCTCCGGGGGCTGGCTGGATCGCGCCCGGTGCGGCGCGCGGAGCCCCAGCGTAGACCGGCTCAGCCGACCAGGGAACGGCGGCCCTCGAAGGCGCGGCCCAGCGTCACCTCGTCCGCGTATTCCAGGTCACCGCCCACGGGCAGGCCGGAGGCCAGGCGGGTCACCTTGATGCCGAGGGTCTTCAGGGTGCGGGCCAGGTACGTGGCGGTCGCCTCGCCCTCCAGGTTGGGGTCCGTGGCGATGATGATCTCCTGGATCCGCTCATCGGAGAGGCGCGTGAGCAGTTCGCGGATGTGCAGCTGGTCCGGGCCCACGCCGGCCATGGGATTGATGGAGCCTCCGAGCACGTGGTAGCGGCCGCGGTAGCTGCGGGTCCGCTCGATCACCATGACGTCCTTGGACTCCTCCACCACGCACAGCACGGTGGGGTCGCGGCGCTCGTCGAGGCAGATGGAGCAGCGTTCGGCCTCGGTCACGTTGAAGCAGACCTCGCAGAAGTGGACCTTGTCCTTGACCGTGCGGATCGCCTCGGAGAGCCGGGACATGTCGTCCTTGTCCGCCTCCAGGATGTGGAAGGCGATGCGCTGGGCGGACTTGGGGCCGATCCCGGGCAGCCGCCCCAGCTCGTCGATCAGGTCCTGGACCGCGCCCTCGTACACCTGCATGGCTCCTCACCGACGGTTGCTGTGATCCCGTCCCGGGTCAGTTGCGCGGGGCGAGCGGGTGGCCGTTGTGGTCGAGCTCCTCGATGAGTGTGGCATCGAGGAGGCGCTCGAGCGCCTGGCGGCCGAAGGTCGTCGAGTTCTCCAGTTCCTCGTCGTCATCGCTGGGGACGAACTCCTCCGGGTCCGATTCTACGGGGCCGGGCTGACGCTGCGCCGGTGTGTTCGCGCTGGGCGCGCCCCAGCCCTGCGGGGCGGAGCGTTTCGCCTGCGCCATGAGCTGCTGGTACTTGCTCTGCCGACCGCCTGGTGCGCTGCCCGACGCCGCGTTGCCGGGGCTGGGTGCCTCGGGTGCCGGTGCCGCCTGGGTCGCGGTGGCGCCCGGCGCCTGACCGGGCACGGGCGGGGCCCAGCCGCCGTTGGGCGGGGTGGCCCAGCCGGTGCTGCGCCCGGGCGGGGTTGCGACCGGTGGCTCCGACGGGTCCGCCGAGGGGCGCGGCGCGGCCGGGGCTTCCGAGGGCGTTGTGGGCGTGGGTGACGGCGGGGTCGCAGCGGTGCGACTGCGCGGCAGGGGCGCCGCCGGTGGCTCGTCGCTCTGCGAGGCCGGTCGGGAGGTCGGCGCCGGGGCAACCGGGGCCGCGGCGGACGCCGTGGGGACCGGTGCAGGCGGCGTTGCATCGGCTGCCGACTTCTGCGGCGCCGGGGCTCCGGGGCGGTCGGTGCTGGGAGCCTGTGACGGGGTGGCGCTGCGGGGCGAGGAGCTTGCCGGCGCGCTGCGGCGGGGAGCGGAGGCGGCCCACGGGTCCTCGGGCGCGGGGCCGTCGGCCTCGTCGTCCCAGGGCTCCTCGCGGTCCACGATCAGCGACGGGTCGATCTCGCGACGCGCAGCTGCGGGCGCAGGGGTAGCTGCGGGTTCGGCGCTCTGGGGAGTCGACGGCGTCTCGGCCGTCTGTCCGGGCGCGGACGGCTGCGGGGCAGCAGACGACGCCGCGGCGGGCTCGGCTGCCTGCTCCTGGCTGTCCGCGGTGCCGTCCGAGGCGGCGTCGGTGCTCGCTGAGGCAGACACCGGGGCCGGTGCAGCCGGCTGCTCGTGGTCGGCGGAGTCGGACTCTGCCGGTGCCGGGACGGCCGGAGCGGGAGTGGCGACCTGTTCGGGGCGCACCGGGGTGGCCTCCGGCGTTGCGGGGGCTTGGTCCTGCGGGGTCTGCGTGGCCGAGGTGGCCGGCGTCAACCGGCCGTCAGCTTTTGGGCCGGATTCACCCCGATCCGGTCCGGAGCCACCGGCTGCCACGTCGATCTCCGGATCCACGCCGAGCACGGCCTGGATGCTGGAGCGGACCAGTCCCACCGCATCCGGTCGGGAGCGGAAGGCGGCCATGGGGCCCGGATTGGCGAAGGCCAGGGTCAGCGTCCTGCCGTCGTAGCCGGCGATGGAGACGTGCGGATTCACCATGGACCACACGAAGCGGCGCGAGTCCTTGAGATGGTCCATGACGTCCGGCCAGGCGCGGCGGAACATCTCCACCGAGCCCGAACCACCCTGCGGATGCGGCACCTGGCCGGGTCCCGTCGGCCGACCCTGCTGTGCGTCGGCCGGGGCCGGTGCGCCCTGGGCGGTGTTCGTCTGCGGGGCGCTGTCCCCGGCGGGGGCGGCGGAGGCCGGCGCGGCGTTGTCCGGCGTGGGAGCGGAGGGCCCCGGTGCGGGCTGCGAGCGGGCTGCGCCCGGCTGCGGCGCACCGGTGGGTGCGGGGGCGGCCGCCGGCGTCTCAGCGGGAGTGGACTCGTCCTCGCCGTCCTCCTCGAGGAAGTCCTCGTCGAAGTCGTCCTCCGCGTCCGCCAGTTCCTCGGCGGTGGGCTCGAAGCTGGACAGCGGCGAGCCGGAACGCTCCGGCTCGGGCTCTTCGGCCTGCTCCGGCGTCGCGGCGGAGGCCCGTTCGGGGCCACCCGCCGATGTGGTCTGCGGGTCGGTCGCCGGTTCCTGGGCGGCCGGCGCCTGCGACTGAGTCGGGCGCTCCGCTGCGGCCTGCGCCGCGGATGCGGCGGGTGCGGCCGGAGCGGGTGCAGTCCACGCCGCGGCGGTCTTCTCCTCCGACGGCTGCGTGGGCTGCTGTGCGGGCGGCTGGGCCGACTGCTCGCCGGGAGTCGGCGCGGCCTGAGAAGCTGCGGCGGAGTCCGGAACGGACGCCTGCGGGGACGCAGCAGCGGCCGGCGCCTGCGTGGGGGTCTGCGGTGCGGGCGCCTCGTCCGGCTTGCCCTGCGCCGCCCGCAGCGCCTCGCGGGCCGCTGCGGCACCGGAGGGCCCACCCCAACTGGGACCGTTCCCGGCGGCCGAGGCGGAACCATCCCGGCCCGGCACCTGTGGCGAGGCGACGGCGGGACCCTGCCCAGCGGCGTCGGGCACCGAGGAGGCGGACTCCCCGGCCTCCACCGCCGCGCCACCGAAGCGCAGGTGGCGCTCCAAGCGGTCCACGCGCGCGGCCAGGCCGCGCTCCGTGTGGTCGGAGGAGGGCAGCAGCAGGCGCGCGCACAACAGCTCCAGGTGCAGGCGCGGGCTCGTGGCCCCCGTCATCTCGGAGAGCGCGGTGTTGGTGACATCGCCCCAGCGGGAGAGCTCGGACGGGGCCAGCGTGGCGGCCTGCGTGGCCATGCGCTCCAGCTGGTCCGCCGGGACACCGTGCAGCACCTGGTCCGCGTTCTCCGGGACGGCGCGCACCACGATCAGGTCGCGGAAGCGCTCCAGCAGGTCCTCCACGAAGCGGCGGGGATCCAGCCCGGACTGCACCACGCGGTCCACGGCGCCGAAGACGGTCGCGGCATCCGCTGCGGCCAGGGCGTCCACCACGTCATCCAGCAGCTCGGCGTGCGTGTAGCCGAGCAGCGAGACGGCCAGGTCGTAGGAGATGCCCTCCGGCCCGGCGCCGGCCATGAGCTGGTCAAGCACCGAGAGGGTGTCACGCGCGGAGCCGCCGCCGGCGCGAACCACGAGCGGCATGACGCCGGGCGCCACGGACACGTGCTCCTCGTCCGCGAGCTTCTGCGTGTACGCGATCATCGGCTCCGGCGGGATCAGCCGGAACGGGTAGTGGTGCGTGCGCGAGCGGATGGTCCCGATGACCTTCTCCGGCTCCGTCGTCGCGAAGATGAACTTGATGTGCTCCGGCGGCTCCTCGACGATCTTCAGCAGGGCGTTGAAGCCCGCCGAGGTGACCATGTGGGCCTCGTCGATGATGAAGATCTTGTAGCGGTCACGGGCCGGGGCGAAGGTGGCACGCTCGCGCAGATCGCGGGCATCGTCCACACCGCCGTGGGAGGCCGCGTCGATCTCGATGACGTCCAGGGAACCCGGGCCGCCGGTGGAGAGGTCGCGGCAGGAATCGCATTCGCCGCAGGGCGTGGGCGTCGGCCCCTGCTCGCAGTTGAGGCAGCGGGCCAGGATGCGGGCACTCGTCGTCTTGCCGCAGCCACGCGGGCCGGAGAAGAGGTACGCGTGGTTCACGCGGTTCTTGCTCAGCGCGGTGCGCAACGGGACGGTGACATGGTCCTGCCCGATGACGTCCTCGAAGGTGTCCGGACGGTAGCGGCGGTACAGGGCTGTGGTCACCCCACCAGCCTACCCAGGGGGTGCCACGCTCCGCAGACCGGGTGTGGGCAAGTGTGAGGTGCGCCCCGGGATCACGGGGCCAGAGTCCGTCTGGCATCCGGCTTCAGTGCCTGCCGAGTACGAGGCGTCGTTCCGCGGATCCCAGGCCCCTAGACCGGATCCTGCAGACGGTCTAGCCGGTGTTTTGCAGACGTCCTGGGCGGTGTTCTGCAGACTCACCAGTAACCCCTCGCCAGCCGTCGCTGTGCCCCATAAGGTGACGGTCATGAGGGACCAGGATCGGTTGGACGCCGAGGTGCAGGAGGTCCTACTGCGTGCCATAGCCGAGTGGCGCGGCGAAGGCGTCTCGGCGGAGGACGTGATGGACCTGTGCACGCGGGTCGACGGCGCCGACGAGGACGACGTGGTGGATCACCTGCTCCTGTTGGAGGGGATGGAGCTGGTGCAGCGGGTGAACCTCCCCGGGCCCCGCCCTCTCCATTTCGGTCTGCTGCGCAAGGGCGTCCTTGCCCTGCGGGACGAACAGCTGCCCGTGGCCGATCGGGAGACCGCACGGCTGTATCGAGAGGCCCTCATCGATCCGGGTGAGTGGCGTCTACTGCACGACCTCCAGAACGAGGAGGAACGGACCGGCTGGCTCCAGGACTTCGACCGGGATCCAGACACCGTGCGGGAAGAGATCGCCCGACTGCAGGAGGCCATGCCTGTTCACGACCACTCTCGGCTCGTGGACCGGCTGCAGGCGCTCTCCGATCCTCAGTGGCGATCGGACCGGACCGATTGCTCCTGAGGCCGGCGCCCGAGCGCGGGACCCGACCACGCGGCGTCGGGCAGCGCGCCCCCGAGAGCCCCGCGAACGGGCCCGCGCACCGGGGTGTCGCCCGTCCGGACTACGCTGTGCAGGGAGTGCAACACATCACAATGACGTCGGCGTGAAGGAGAACCGCACCATGGCAGTGGACAAGAGCTTTGCCTCCCCGGAGGAGGCCGTGGCTGACATCCCGGACGGGGCCAGCCTGGCCGTGGGCGGCTTCGGCCTCTCCGGCAATCCCATCCAGCTGATCGAGGCGATCCTGGCCCGCGGGACCACGGATCTCGAGGTGGTCTCCAACAACTGCGGCGTGGACGGCTGGGGCCTCGGCGTCCTGCTCTCCGCCGGCCGCATCCGCCGCGTGCGCGCCTCCTACGTGGGGGAGAACAAGGAGTTCGCGCGGCAGTACCTCTCCGGCGAACTGGAGCTGGAGCTCATGCCGCAGGGCACGCTCGCCGAGAAGCTGCGGGCAGGCGGCTCCGGCATCGCCGCGTTCTTCACGCGCACCGGCACCGGCACGCAGGTGGCCCAGGGCGGCCTGCCGCAACGCTACGACGCGGACGGCAACGTGGTGAAGGCCTCCGAGCCCAAGGAGGTGCGCACCTTCGCCCCCGGCGGCGAGGAGGGCGAGTACGTCCTGGAGGAGTCCATCGTCACCGACTACTCGCTCATCCACGCCGCGGTGGGGGACAAGCACGGCAACCTCGTCTTCCACGAGGCGGCCCGGCAGTTCTCGCCCGTCTCCGCGATGGCGGGCAAGGTCTGCATCGCGCAGGTGGAGAAGCTCGTGGAACCCGGCGAGATCGACCCGGACACGGTGCACCTGCCCGGCGTCTTCGTCCACCGCGTGGTGGAGGTCGGCGACATCGAGAAGCGCATCGAGAAGCGCACCGTCCGCACCACCGAGGAGGCCTGAGCATGGCGCGCACACGTGAGGAGATGGCGGCGCGGGCCGCGCAGGAGCTGCAGGACGGCGAGTACGTCAACCTCGGCATCGGCCTGCCCACCCTGGTGCCCAACTACCTGCCGGAGGGT
>Ga0164242_10003022_pt1 | contig 19254 bp, 13 predicted proteins | sample OricomgcompostMG_FD_108783 | JGI IMG/M metagenome (GOLD analysis project Ga0164242, IMG submission 108783) | Miracle-Growth compost microbial communities from Emeryville, California, USA - Original compost - Miracle growth compost (MG) ... | reverse complement strand
GGCCTCGGCGGCTCGGTCTGGTCAGGCGACCTCGAGCACGCGAAGCGCGTCGCCGCGCGGATCGAGTCCGGCTACATCTGGATCAACGACCACGGCGCGACCCGGCTCGACCTGCGCGCGCCCTTCGGCGGCGTCAAGCAGTCGGGCTATGGCCGGGAGCAGGGCATCGAGGGCATCCGGGACTTCCAGGACACGCACTCGGTCGCGTTCCTCGACGAGACGGCCGCCCGGGCGCAGCAGCACTGAGCAGGTCCATCGGTCGGGGGCCGTGAGAGTCATGGAGCCGGTCCCGGCCGAGGCCGCCATCCAGGACGCGGCCGTCCCCCGCGTGGCCGCCGTCCTCGTCGGGGGTCGCGACCTGGGCATCGACCGCTTCCGGGGCGCGCTCGTCTGGCTCATGGTCGCGGGGAATCTGCTCGGCGGCATCGCGGCCGTCCCGGACGTGATCAAGCACACGCCCGACATCGGGCTCAGCGTGGCCGACCTCGTCGCGCCCGCATTCGTCTTCGCGATGGGGATCAATCTCGGCCCCTCGTTCCGGCGGCGGCTCGCGGCCGACGGCGCGGGGGCCGCCTACGGTCACTTCGTGCTCCGCGACCTCGCGCTGCTCGGCATCGGCACGATCATCTCGGCGGGCGGCGGGATCGTCGGCCAGGCGACGAGCTGGGGCGTGCTCCAGGCCCTCGGCGAGGCGGGCCTCATCGCGCTCGTCGTCATCCGGCTGAACGCCTGGTGGCGCTTCGCGATCGGGACGGCGCTCCTCGTCGGATACCAGCTCATCCTCGACGCATGGGCGCTCGAGGGCGTGCTCGGCGCGATCCAGGGCGGCTTCATCGGCGGCCTCTCATGGGGCGCGCTGCTCGTCCTCTCGACGGCGATCGCGGATCTGTGGCGTCGCGGGATCGGCCAGCTCGCGGCGGGCACGGCGATCGTCGCGGCCGTCGCAGTCCTCGCCGCGCTCCTCGTCCCGGTGAGCAAGAATCGCGTCTCCCTGAGCTATGTCCTCGTGACGCTCGCGATCGCGTCGGCAGCGTTCCTCCTCACCGAGCTCGCGACCCAGCGCATTCCGCGGCGCGCCGGCTACCTCGCCTGGTGGGGCGAGAACCCGCTCGCCCTCTACCTGCTCCACCTGCTGGTCCTGGGCCTCGTGACCCTGCCGCCGATCCCCGGCTGGTACCGGGACGCACCGCTCTGGCTCGCGGGCGTTCAGCTCCTCGTCGTCATGACAGTGCTCTCGCTCGCCGCCTGGTGGCTGCACCGGCGGCGCGTCCGGCTCCGCCTCTGACGCGGCGCGGCTCGCGGGCGCCGACCGGGCCGACGGGTAGCGTGCCGGGGTGGATGGCGACCGGTACGGCAGCGACGTGCTCGCCGGCTTCTCGCGGCGTGCGGTCGCGGCGCCGACGGCCCGCCGCGTCGAGGCGACGGCCGGTCTCGTCCTCGAGGTGGTGAACGGGGGCTGGGTCGGCGCCGTCGTCGGTGCGGACCGCACGGGCGTGCGTCTCGAGGACCGGCACGGACGGGCGCGGCTGTTCCCGCTCGGGGCGGGCTACCTGCTCGACGGCGAGCCCGTGCGCGTGGAACTCCCCCATGCGCCTTCGTCCGGTCCGGCCCGCACGGCCTCCGGATCGCTCGCCGTCGCGAACGCGCGAGCCCGCGTCGCGCGCGCCGGGCGGATCCTCGTCGAGGGCAAGCACGACGCGGAGCTCGTCGAACAGATCTGGGGCGACGACCTGCGGATCGAGGGCGTCGTCGTCGAGGAGCTCGACGGCGTCGACCACCTGCTCGACGTCCTCGACAACGTCCGCCCGGGTCCGGGTCGCCGGATCGGCGTCCTCGTCGACCACCTCGTGGCGGGCTCGAAGGAATCGCGGATCGCCGCCTCCGTCGCGGCCTCGCGGCACGGCGCCCACACCCTCGTCGTCGGTCACCCCTACGTCGATGTCTGGCAGGCCGTCACGCCCCACGCGCTCGGGATCGAGGCATGGCCCGCCGTGCCGCGCGACGTCGAGTGGAAGCACGGCGTGTGCCGCGCGCTCGGCTGGCCGCACGAGAGCATCGCCGACCTCGCGGCGGCCTGGCGGCGGATCCGGGCGAAGGCGCGCTCCTACGCGGATCTCGAGCCCGCATTCCTCGGCCGTGTCGAGGAGCTCATCGACTTCGTGACCGCGGAGGACTGAGCCGGGGCGCTAGTGGGCGTGGCCGATGGGATGGCAGTGCGCCGGCTCGCTCGCCGGGACGTCGAGCACGGGGCTGCGGTCGAAGAAGCCCTCCGGCCGGAGCGCGAAGCCCACTCGATCGACGGGCATCACGGGCCAGTCCTCGACCCGCGGACAGTGCGTGAGCCCGAAGGCGTGCCAGAGGACCACGTGCTGCCCGTCGAGCGCCCGATCCTGCGCCATGTACTCCGGGAGACCGGCCCCGCCGGGATGCTGGTTGATGAAGTCGCCGGCGGGATAGCGCTCGTCCTCGGCGTATCTCGTGACCCACAGGTCCTTCGTCGCGAACACGGCGCGCTTCGCGATCGACGACTCCGGTGCGGCGAGCAGCATCGGATTGCCCCTGGGGATCAGGCGGTAGGCGGTCGGATGCCCGAGGCGATTGCGGGAATCGGGATTCGAGACGATCCAGGTCCGGCCGACTCGCATGTCCGCCTCGCGTGCGCCCTCCGACTCGCGAGCGATGACGGTGCGCGATCGGCGGAACGCATTGCCCCGCTCGTTGCCCGGGCCGATCGGCACGCGCACGAAATCCTCCTCCTCGACCCGGTTCGTCAGCCCGTCGATCGCCATGTCGAGGCGCGCGCAGAACAGGTGCTGATGGAACGGCGCCGACACCTCGGGTCCCACCTGGGACGCATAGGGGTAGTCGTCCCCGGGGTCGCGGCGGACGACGACGATGCCGGTCGCCTTCGCCTCGAACTCGATCGTCCCGTCGAGGTAGAGGTACCAGTAGAAGCCGTAGTCGTAGTTGCCGAGGGTACTGAAGAAGGAGAGGACGAGTCGCCGATTCCGGCGCGTGTACTCGAGTCCGGTCCACATCTCCGTGTGCTTCGCGAGGATGCCCGCGTCCTCCTCATGGATGCAGATCGCATTCCGGAGCTCTCTCGGCTCGCCCGTCGAGTCGCTGACGACGGGGCTCAGGTAGGCGATCTCGCCGACGCAGTCGCAGCCGAGTTCGAGCGAGTTCGCGAACTGCCCGAGCAGGTACTCGCCCGTGTCGAAGTAGTTCGTCCAGGAGCGCACCGGCGAAGGGTCGGCATAGGGGACGACCATCTCGGCGATCGAGGCGCGGCGAACGATCGGACGGATGCGATCCCCGTCGCGATAGGCGATGTCATGGAGCACGAGGCCTTCCCGCATGTCGAATCCGACCTCGAGGCTCCAGTTCTCCCAGTCGATGCGGTTGCCCCGCGAGATCCGGAAGCTTGGGCCCTCCGGCTGCGTGATGCTGATCGGCCGGAGCGAGGTGCGAAGCGGACCCGTCAGCTCCGGATCGATGTAGTTGCCGTGCTCGGTGGGGATGGGGGCGACGAAGAGATCGATCACCTGATCGACGGTCCGGCTCAGCACGTCGACGTACGCGACGAGGCCGTCGATCGGATGGGCCCAGGGATTGTCGTCGGCGGACATCTGAAGATAGGCGAGTCCGCGCAGGATCCGCCGTCCGCGTTCGTCGGCGTATTCGAAGACGCCCGCCGTCAGCGGCGCGACGCGGACGTGGGCGACATCGAGACCGCGGGCCGCGAGCGCGGCGAGCCACCGCGCATCCGTCGCCAGCACCTCTTCGACGAGCGCGAGCTCATCGACGAGGACCGGCAGCTCGCCGGTCGCGCTGGTGTCGAGCAGCACGGCCGATTCGACCGCGCCGGTGCTCGCCGAGACGATGACATCGTGAGGACGGCGTCCGTCGAGCGGCTGCAGGAGCGCCCGGAATCGCCGCGTGTCGGCGTCGTCGCCGGGACGAGCGTCGAGGAGTCCGAGATACGCGATCCGCGTGTGCTCGTCGTGGAGGCCCTCACGGCGGAGCACCTCGCCGATGGTGCGGATCTCGGCGGCGTCGGGCATGCGGCCGGGAGAGGCGGCGGTGCCGGTCGTCAAGGTCATCGTTGACCCCAATCTGCGTGATGCATCATTTTTCTATCGTTGTAGAAGAAAAATGTAGACTGGCGGGGACCGGCGCACAAGCGTCCTCAGGGCGGGAGATGGAGCAGTGAATGCCGAAGGTCGTGAGTCACGACGAACGCCGCCTCGAGATCGTCGAGGCCACCTGGCGGATCATCGCGCGGGAGGGCATCGAGCACGCGAAGATGCTCTCGATCGCCGAGGAGGCCGGTTATACGAACGGAGCGCTCAAACCCTACTTCCCCACCAAGGACGATCTGCTCGCCTTCGCATTCGAGCACGTCTTCAATCGCACGAACGAGCGCATCGCGACGAGGATCGGTGACCTGCGGGGACTCGCGGCCCTGACCGTCTTCTGCTCCGAGGTGCTCCCGCTCGACGAGGAGCGGGTGGCGGAGGCACGCATCGTCGTCACCTTCTGGCAGCTCGCGGTCGGGGATGCGGACAAGGCCCGGTTCCACGGGGAGCTCCTGGACCAGTGGCGGAGGAGCATGCTGGGATTCCTCGGTGAGGCGGTCGACATGGGAGAGATCTCGCCCCGGGTCCCCCTGCCCGACATCGCCGAGCACGTGATGCTCCTCCTGCTCGGTGCGCAGACCTTCGCCGCGCTGTCCGGAGACCCCGAGCCGCCTCGGCGCTTCGCGGATCGAATCGATGAATACCTGCGCCTCGTCGGGTGAGCGCCGGACCGCATCGGGCCGGCCGACGCGTCATGCAGGGGCGAAATGATCATCGCATCGGGCCTCGCCTGGACATTCGCGACCTGCTTCGCGGTCCTCGCGATCGTCGGGCTCATCGGACTCGCGCGCTCGCACGGTTGGGTCGCGCGCGTCTCCTACGCGGCCCACATCCTCATGTGCGCCGGGATGGTGCTCATGCCCGTGGGCTGGTTGCCGGTCGTGCCGACGGCACTATGGGTCGCCCTCTTCACACTCGCCGGTCTCTGGTACGCCTGGCTCGCGCTCTTCCGTCCGCACGCAGCGGCCGGGCCTGGGAGCGGGCCGCATTCCGGTCCGCTGCTGCACTGCTACCACGTCGTCATGGCGGTCGCCATGATCTGGATGCGCGTCCTCATGGCGATGATGAGCACCGATGGCCTGTCCCGCATGTCCGGCGTCCCAGTCGGCATGCACGGGATGACGGGCGTCCGTGGAATGGGCGGTATGGCCGATGTGCCTGGCCCCGGAGCCGTTTCCACGGGCCCCGCGCCGACGGCGCTCTGGGGACTGCCGCCCTCCGCGATCGTCGTGTCGCTGGTCTTCGTCGCGGCCTTCGCCGCGGCCGTGATCTGGTTCGTCGTTCGCCTGCTCGCCGAGCCGGCTCGCCCCGGGCGCACGAGCGGATTGCCGCACCTCGTCGAACTCCTGCTCGGCCTCGCGATGGCGGCGGGAATGGGCGCCTCGTTCTTCCTCATGGCCTGAATCGCGCCGCCGCGGCAGACTCGTTCGGGTCGTGCCCGGCCCGCCCCCTGCACATGGGCCTCGGGGCCTATCTCGGCGAGGACGGGCGGGCCGCCCTCCTCACGGCGTCTCGAGATGGGCCTCGATGCGCCCCGCCTCCGGCTCCAGATCCCCTCGGGCCTCCCCACTGCCGATCCGCGCATAATCAGTCGGGCGGCTCGCCTTGAGCCAGAGGCCCACCAGCAGTCCCGCCACACCCGGTACGAGCACGATGCAGGGAAGCGCCCAGTTCAGCGGGGACGAGGGGTCGAGACCGACGAGGTCGCCGTAGTTGACCAGGATGAGCGCCAGGACGCCGGCGAGCGCGAGGGATGCGAGCGCCGGCGCGATGAGACGCCGCCAGACGGAGAAGCCCCGGGCGTCGCGCGCGAAGTAGCCGATCACGGCCACCGAGGTCAGCAGGAGGAGGACCACCAGGCCGAGCGCGCCGATCCCGGCGCCCAGCCAGTTGAACATCGTCAGCACCGGGTAGAGCGGCCCGAACTCCGAGTCGGTGCCCCCGATCGCGAAGAGGATCAGCACGACCAGCGCGAGCGTCGACTGGGCGAGGGATCCGGCGATCGGCGCGTGCGAACGGCGGCTGACCTTCGCGAACATCCGCGGAAGCATGTTCTCGCGCCCCAGCGAGAAGATGTACCGCGCCACGATGTTGTGGAATGCGATCACGCAGGCGAGGAGGCTGGTGACCAGCAGCACCTGCCCGATGTCGGCCAGGACCGCGCCGCCGTGCGCGGCGAAGAACACGAACATCAGGTCCGGCCCGTCGGTCTGGGCCTCGGCCACGACCTGGCCGGGGCCGATGCCGATCGTCGTGGCCCAGGCGGCGAAGGCGTAGAACAGAGCGATGATCGCGATGGCGATGAACGTCGCCCGGCCGACGGAGCGTCGCGGGTCCTTCGCCTCTTCGCTGTAGATCGCGGCGGACTCGAAGCCCATGAAGGCCGCGACGCAGAGCGCGAGCGCGCCGCCCAGGCCCGCGCCGACGGCATTCGCCAGGTTCAGCGCGGCTCCCGAGACTCCCTCGGGCGCGGCGACGAAGCCGAGGACGTCGAAGACGATGACGACGAGGGACTCGAGGACGACGAGGACCGCGACGAGGCGGACCGAGAGGTCGACGCGATTCAGGCCGAGCACGGCGACGATCACGAGGCAGACCACGGCGCAGAGCCACCACGGCACGTCGAGCCCGAACCGGCTGCCGAGGAACGACGAGATCGTGTAGCCGAGCATGCCGTAGCCGCCGATCTGCAGTCCGTTGTAGGCGATGAGCGCCACCCAGGAGGCGCTGAGTCCCGTCGCGCGTCCGAGCCCCCGCGAGACGTAGGCGTAGAAGGCGCCGGCATTGTGGATGTAGACGCTCATCGCCGAGTACCCCACCGCGAAGAGCGCGAGGCAGATGCCGAGCATGATGAAGACGAGCGGGAGCCCGACCAACTGGTTGACGGCGAAGCTCGTCGGGATCACCGCGGCGACGACGGTCAGCGGCGCCGCCGCGGCGATGATCATGAACACGAGCGCGGTCGTGCCGAGGGTGCGCCGGCCGAGACCGGGCGCTTCCGGGGACGCGGCCCTGGACGAGGACGCGGTGGTGGACTCAGGTTGCGACATTGGAACCTCCGAATGGTGCTGCGGTGATGAAGGCGGGGCGCTACTGCCCGTAGTGCATCCACACGCCCTTGAGCTGCGTGTAGGCGTCGATGGCCTGGGGACCCATCTCGTTCCCCCAGCCGCTGTTCTTGAAGCCGCCCCAGGGTGCGGCGGGGTCCGGGAACGGGGGCATGTTGACGAACACCATGCCGGACTGCAGCCCGTTCGCGACGCGATGCGCGGTCCGCAGGTCACGGGTCCACACGGTGGCCGCCAGTCCGTACTCGGTGCCGTTCGCGCGCTCGATGACGGCGTCGAGCTGGTCGTCGTCCTCGTACGCCATGATCGAGAGCACCGGCCCGAAGATCTCCTGCTGCGCGATCGTCATGCTGTCCTTCACGCCGGCGAACACCGTCGGGCGATAGAAGTAGCCCGTGTCGCCGGCCCGCTCCCCGCCCGTGAGCAGTTCGGCCCCCTCGGCGCGGCCGGCAGTGACGAGCTCCTCCACGTGAGCGAGATGCTCCGCCGAGACGAGGGGGCCGAGCTGGGTCTCGGGATCCATGCCGGGTCCGAGCTTCATCCCCTGCACGCCCGCGACGACCTTCTCCACGAATTCGTCCTCCCGCCGCCGGTCGACGAAGAACCGGGTGTACGCGGCGCAGATCTGGCCCGTGTTGAACGTGCTTCCGATCAGGTTGCCCATCACGGCCGCGTCGAGGTCGGCATCCGCGGCGATGATGGACGGCGCCTTGCCACCCAGCTCGAGCGTGACGCGCTTGAGATTCGATGCCGCCGATCCGGCCACGATCGAGCGCCCGACCTCCGTCGACCCCGTGAACGAGACCTTCCGTACCCGCGGATGATCGACGAGCGCCTTCCCCGTGCTGCCGTCCCCCGTCGTGAGATTGATCACGCCGGCGGGGAATCCTGCCGCCTCGGCGAGCTCGACCAGCCGGATCGCCGTGAGCGAGGTCTGCTCCGCGGGCTTGATCACGATCGTGTTGCCGGTCGCGAGCGCCGGAGCGACCTTCCACACGAGGATCCCCAGGGGAAGGTTCCATGGGGTGATGAGCGCGCAGACGCCGATCGGCTCGCGCCGCGTGTACTGCAGGGTCGCCGGGAACGCGATCGGCGAGGTGGACCCTTCGATCTTCGTCACCCAGCCGGCGTAGTAGCGAAGGTGCTCGATCGACGCGCCCACGGACACCTGCTTGGACATGCCGAGCGGCTGCCCCTGGTCCCTGGTCTCGAGCTCCGCGAGCGCGTCGGCGTGCTCGGCCATCAGATCCGCGAGCCGATAGAGCAGATCGGCACGCGCGGACGGTGCGAGGTCGCGCCAGGCCGAGGAGCTGAAGGCGGCCTCGGCGGCGGCGACGGCCGCATCGACGTCGGCCTCGCTCGCGAAGCCGATCTCCTCGATCACCTCACCGGTGGCGGGGTTGCGCGTCGCGAAGGACCCTCCGGTCGCCTCGATCCACTCGCCGCCGATGAACAGCTTCGTCGCCATCTGAAATCTCCCATGCCCGAGGTGATCACGGTCGGGACGCCGACCGCCGTCTCGACCTTCTCGCGCACGAGAACCGCTCATCTTGTCCGTGGGCGCACGACCCTTGACTCGCAGCGCCAGGCTGGCGTTCTCAGCCGAGGCGATAGGCGCTGGGCGGCTCGCCGAAGCTGTCGCGGAACACGCGGCTGAAGTGCGCCGAGTCGACGAATCCCCATCGGTTCGCGATCGCCGAGATCGGGCGGTTGCTGAACTGCGGGTCGCGCAGATCCCGGCGGCAGTGCTCAAGGCGGCGGGCCCGGATCCAGCTGGCGACGGTCATGCCCCCATCTGCGAAGAGCCGGTGCAGCAGTCTCGTGGAGATGAAGTGCGCCGCGGCGATCTCAGCCGGCGACAGCTCCGGATCGGCCAGATGCTCCTCGATGAATCGGCGGATGCTCGCGAGCAGCTGGTCGTGCGGATCGGGATGCCGCTCCGCACGATGGCCGAGCTCGGCCTCGAATGCGGTGGTCGCGAGCTCCAGCGTGTTCCGGGCGAGGCGTCGCCCGGAGGGGCCCGAGAGGAGATCGAGGTCGTCCGCGATGCGGTTCAGGAAGGAGCTGAGGAGGCGCCCGATGCCGTCGTCGCCGCCGAATCGCACAGCGGTGAGCTCGCGGATCGACTCGATGGGCACATCGATCGACTGGTGCGGGAACATGAACACCATGGCGCGATGATCCGATTCCGCTGCGAGGGTGTACGGCCGCTCGGTGTCGTAGACCGCCAGATCACCGGCCCCGAGCGTGGCCTCGCGATTGTCCTGCACGAGCATTCCGCGTCCGGCGATCTGGAGGTGGAGCTTGAAATACTGGCGATCCGACCTGGCGATCAGCGCCGGGGAACGATGCACCTGGTGACCGCTCGCCGTCACCTCGATCACGGAGATCTCATCGAGGAGCTGGGCGCGCATGCGACCGTGGAAGAGCTCCGGCGCGTCCGTCCTCACTTCGAGCGGCACGAACGACTGCGACATCATGGTCCGCCACAGGTCGAAGCGGTCAGTGGCGACCGTCTGCGGGCGCGCCGCCGGAATCGGGCTGGCGGTCAGCGGCAGCGATGCCACAGAGCCGTGTCCGATCATCGTCTCACCCCGCATCATCATCGACTGCGATGGAACGCGAAGCAGTTCCGCGTCGTGGGTTACTTTCGCACAGGCACGCCGCGAACGCGAACCTCGACGCGCCTCGCCGCTCCGCCATGCGTCATCGCCTCCATCCCGCCGCAGACCGGGTCGCGCGACATCGCGACGGCGCGCCGCGATCAGGCGGGCGCGACGGCGTCGAGGATCGCCGTCGCGTCGGCGAGGCGCGGCTCGGCGGGGAGGACCAGCCGGACGACGACCTCGGCGACCGCGGACTCGAGCGCGGACAGCCGCGCGCGGACGTCATCGCCCGGCGGGATGACGGTCTCCGACGCTGCGATGCCGAGCCGCTCGAAGTTCGCGGCGTACTGCGGAATGCGCGAATACCGAGCGATCTCCTCCTCGATCGCCGGGCGGGCGGCGTCATCGACGGCGGTGCGCACGTAGAGCGCGACCGACGGCGCCGCTCGGTCCGCCGCGGCCGCGATGCGCGCGATGTCCGCGGCCTGATCGCGGGCCGCCGCCGCGGTGAGCCAGTTCAGCAGCACGCCGTCGGCACGACGGGCGGCGAGCTCCCGCATGCGCGGCCCGAGGGCGCCGACCCAGACGGCCGCGCCGAGGGACGCCAGCTCGTCGAGCGCCCGATCGACGCGAGCGAGCGGCTGCGCGCCGTTCCCGGATCCGATGCCGAGGTCGAGCCGGGCGACCGGAAGCGCGAGTTCCCGCACGCGCTCGGCGACCTCCGACCCCGAGCGCGCCCCCAGATTCACCACTCCAGACGCGAGGCGCAGACGGGAGGTCGCCGACGCGGCCGCTGCGAGCTTCTCGAGCGCATCGCCGCCGGGCACGTCGTTCACCCACAGGCGGGCGAAGCCGCGACGCTCGACCTCGGCCGCGAGCGCTCGCACGAGGCCGGTGGGCCAGGCCCCGCTGATCCCGATCGAGATCACGATGCCTCCTCGCGGCCGTGTGAGATCGAATGAGGACCCAGTGCGACAGCGACCCGACACGGGATCGTGGAGATGCGGGGAATCGAACCCCGGTCCATCGCTGAAACCCCGCGCCTTCTCCGGGCGCAGCTCACGGATCGTTCTGCTCGGCCGCCACGCTTGTCGTGAGCTCCTGCGTGGACCGGCCCAGCCTCAGTGCAAGTCCCCCGCGGCCCTGAGGCGCGACCGCGGAGCGAGTCCGGTTGATGACGCCACGCACCGGGTACCAGACTTCCCCGGGGTGACGGACTTTACGGCTCTAGCTGCTCAGGCAGCGAGGGCGAAGTCAGCGCGCTTGGAATTCGCACTTATGGTTCGGCGCCGTCGTTTGAGAGATAAGACGCCATCCTCTGCCCGCTTCTCGCAGAAAATCAGGCGATGTCGAAACCGATCATCCCCTGGCACTGGTCGCGCGGGTCGCTGTCGCACTGTGGAGTTCTGAAGGTCCGCCCGCATCGGCGAGCATTCGATTCTACTCCTGCGGAGCCCGCTCGGGAAGGGCGCGTCCTACTGCTCGCACACGCCCGGCGTCGCGAGCGTCGCATCGAGCGGGACCCCTGCGCCGCCGACCCGGAGCTCGACATGATCCCCGACGACGGCGAAGCGCTCGATGTCGAGCTCGGCGGGCAGGCGGTCGGCGAGGCAGACCTCCTTCGCCGTGAGCGCGGGGGCGAGGAACGCCCCGATCACCGGAATGCTCCGCACATCCGAGACGGGGATGGGCCCGTTGCCGAGATCGATCGTCACCGGATCGAGCGTGACGGAGCCGGGGCCGACGCCCGGCCGGACGGAGACCGACGCCCCGAACGATCCGACGATGCCGAGGTCGAGCGTCGTCTGCGTCGTGATCACGCCGTCGCCGACCGTCACCGCGGTCGGCGTGAACCCGGTCGAATCGGTGACGAGCTTCGCGAGCGAGTCCTCGCTGACGCGCAGCGTCCCCTCGATCGTGCCGACGGGGATGGAGCGGTCGAGCGACACGCCCGTCGCGACGATGGTCGCGTCCGCGGCGGCATCGCCGATCGAGATGCCGGGAACGCTCACCGTGACCTTCTCGAACTGGCCGTTGACGGCCTGCACGAGCGCGAGATCCGGCCCCAGGTCCACGCCGACGCCGGACGGATCGACATGGAAGGTCCCGGCCACCGCATTCCGAACCCCGTCGGCGACGTTCGCGCGGAGGACGAACTCGGCGACGACGAGTCCGACGATGATGACGACGAGCGGGATGAGGATGCCGAGGAGCACCCGGATGAGGTCGGTCGACGAGGCGCGGTCGCGCTTCGCGGACGGGGTCGTCGGACGGATCAGCTCGTCGATCGACGGTGTCTCCGGCACGAGCAACATCCTCTCAGTCATTTCGGGCTTCTCACCATTCGTTCGCGGAGTGGCGCGGACCGGTGCCCAGCCGCCGCCGGAGGGGACGCGTCGCCAGGACGACGATCACGACGACGCCGGCGAGGATGAGGGCCCACCAGGGGAAGCCGGCGACGATCGTCGTCCCGAGGTCGTGCACGCTCGTGTCCGGCGCGGGCGTAGGGATGCGCACCCCGCGGACGAGGAGCCGGTGGGTGTTGATGCCGATGGGCGTGCAGGTGACGAGCGTCACGTGATCCTCGCCGGCGATCGGCTGCAGCGCCGCCGTGTCGTCGGGGAGGACGACGTCGATCTGGTCGACGCGATAGGTGAGCGTCTCGCCGAGCACCTGGATCGCGAACGTGTCGCCGAGCCTCAGCTTCGTGAGGTCGTTGAAGAGCGTCGCGTTCGCGAAGCCGGAGTGACCGGTCAGCACGGCGTGCGTGCCGGCCCCGCCGACGGGGAGCGCGGTGCCGTAGAGGTGGCCGACGCCCTTGGCGAGGGTCGCGTCCGACGTCCCGTGGTAGATCGGCAGCGAGACGTCGATCTCGGGGATCTCGATCGTCCCCATCATCCCCGACGGACCCACGCTGAGGGTGCTGCGATAGTTCGCGGGGCCGCCGGCGATCTCCTCGGCGCCGCCCGTCGCATTGAGCGTGAATGGATCGCGGACCGGACCGGACGGGAGCGCGGCGTTATACGCCTCGGCCGCGGCGAGCTGCTGCTGGAGCGCGACGCCGTCCTCCTGCCCGACGGTCTCCGTGTAGCTCGCGATCTCGCGGCCGTGGATCCGATCGCTCGTCCACGCCGCGGCCGAGGGATAGAGCATGACACCGGTGCCGAGGAGGGCGAGCACGGCGACGGCGAGCCTGCGCACGGGCCAGGCCGCGCGAAGCCGCTTCCGCAGTCGGCCGTGCGGTCGCACCCGCGCCGCGAAGCGCATGACGCTGCTCCGGCGCTCCGGGTCGGCGAACGCCGTGCCGGACGGAGCGGCGCCGAGGATCGCATCCGCGGAGCTCATGCCGCCGCCCTCTCCGCGTCGCGGCGTCGTCGCCGGACGGCGATGACGATGAAGAAGCCCGACGTCATGAGCGCCGCACCGAGCATCGCCGGGAGCAGGACGTCGACGCCGGTGAACGGCAGGCTCGCGATCGGGGGGAACCAGGGGTCCGCCGGCGTGATCGTCGCGACCGATGTCGTCGGGTCCGCGGTGCGGACGATGCCGACCGGGTCGTCCCAGATGGCGGTGTTCACGATCGCCTGATTCGGAATGGTCGATGCGTCGAGGACGCGGGTGACGAGGTCGATCTCGACCTGGGTGCCCGGATCGGCCGCCTTGTGCTGCGTGAGCCGGTCGAGGCCCCGGGTGCCGGCGGGCCCGAGGACCTCGAACGTGACCGTGTTCGTCGCGTCGTCCACGCGCATCTCGTAGTCGGCGCCCTCGACGAGCGGCGTCCCGTCGGAGAGCCAGGCGCGGACGCCGACGTACTCGAGCCGCGGGTCGAGCGCGTCGACCTCGCGCCACCACAGCACGTCGCCGCCGGGCAGGATTCGCCCCGTGATGTGCCACGTGATGAGGTCGCCGATCCGGTGACCATCCGGATCGTCGACCGACTTCGTCGCGAAGCCCGGGCTCACGTGCTCGGGAACGACGTCGTTCTTCGGCGTGAGCTCGAGGTCGTACGACCATCCCGTGCCCAGCGCGTTCGTCACGGGGAGCAGGACGACGAAGGGCGCCATCGTGCTCACGCCGTCGAGCGACGGGATCGTCTCCGTGACGAGGTAGGCCCCGATCGCGAGGCCGGTGAATGCGACAGTCCCGCCCGCCCCGGAGGCGCGCGTGAGGGGCGCGCCGAGGAGGTGGCCACGGCTCGTGATCGAGGTCTCGGGATCCGACGCGTCGAACTCGCTCGAGAGCGTGAACGCCTGGGCCCATCCGGTCGTCGTGCCGAGGTCGATGTCGGTCACCGGCCGGATCGTGAATGCGACGCCGGCGAACGGGTGGCCGCCGGCGCTGTCGTTCTCCACGGCGTGGAGCGTGAGCGACGCCGCGTGGTCGGGATCGATGACCGCGGAGCCGGGCATCGCGACCGCGGGCGCCCCGACGGCGGCCGCGGGACCGAACGCGAGCGCGCCGACGAGCGCGACGGCGAACGCCGCCGCACGCATCGGCCGACGCCCGGCCGGTCCCGCGGTCCGTCTGATCACGTCAGAGATTCCTTGATCGCAGTGATTGGTGAGGCGGTCGGGCCCGGACCCCCGTGACCGGGCCCGACCTGTCGGGATCAGTGCTGCTCGCGCTCCCTGCGCCGGCGAGCACCGAGGACGACGAGCAGGATGATCGTCAGTGCGACGATCGCCCCGCCCACGGCGTAGAACACGAAGGTGCCGAACCCACCGGTGAGCGGCAGGCTGAAGCCGGCGTTGGCGGCGGCGTCGATCTTCGTCAGCTGGATGTCGGTCCCGTCGACGGTGACCGGGATCGGCTCGGCGAGGAGCTCGTGGTCGTCCGTCGCCTGCACCTCGACGAGCCAGTAGAGCGGCGTCGGATCGGCGAGGACGTCGCCGTCCTGATAGGCGTTGTAGCGCAGCAGCGCGCGGATCTTCCCGTCCGCATCCGTCGTGAAGCGGACCGCGGAGCCGCCCTCCTCGTACACGTGGGCGTCGGCGAAGTCCGCCGTCGCGTCGGCATCGCCGTCCGCGTCCGCGTCATCCGCGTCGGGGTCGGTGGCGAGGTACAGCTCGAAGACGGCGCCATCGATCGGGGTCCCGTCGGCGTCGGTCTTCGTGAGGGTCACGAGTCCGTACTTCGTGGTCGCGCTCGTCGACGGGATGTCGACCTCCGTGGTCAGCCCGTCGTTGAAGGTCGCATCCGCGGTGTTCGTGATGGGGTCGCCGGCGGCGTTCGCCGTGGCCGTGATCGTCACGGTGATGGTGCTCACGCCGTTGATCGCGGTGACCGCGTCCGTCGCGGCGGTCCCGTTCACGCCATCGATCGTGATCGTGATGTCGTTGCCCGCGCCGATGCTGACGACGTAGCCGTCGTCGTCGCCGTCGCCGTTGTCGCTGTGGGGCAGCGCACTCCCGGCGGTCACGGAGATGTCATCCGCCGTGAGGTCGACGAAGCGGTCCGGCAGGTCATCGGTCACGACGAGGGTCGAGATCCCGTTGCCCGTGGCCGAGCCGTTCGTGTCGGGGACGGGGATGGAGAGCGTGTACTCGAGCGACTGCCCGGCCGTGACGCCGTCGGCGGCGTCGTCGCCATTGCTGAAGCCGGCGCCGACGAGCGCCGTCGCGTCGGCGACGGTCTTCGCGATCTGCGGGACCACGTTCTTCGGGTAGGCGTAGACGTCGTAGTTCCAGGTCGTCTGCGCATTGCTCGGGTCCGGGGCCACTGCCGTGTTCGTCGGGTCGGTCATCGGGACCGTGACGAGGAAGGGCTTCGTGGCGACCTCGACGCTGAGCGGCCTCGTCGTCTCCACCACGAGGTAGAGGCTCATGCGCAGCCCGTCGTCGTCCGTCCAGGAGACCTGACCGTCGCTGTCCGTCGTCCCGCTGAGGCTGCCGGCCGTGTCGACGCCGTAGTCGGAGTCCGCGGCCGCGACGTCCGCGGCGACGTCGCCTTCGGTCGTCGTGCCGTCCCAGCCGTCCATGCTCGTCGCGAAGGCGGGGGTGGCCGCGAGCGCGGCGGCCTGCTGCCAGCCGGCCGTGGTCGAGAGGTCGATCGGGGCCGCAGGGGCCGCGCCGCCGCCGTCCGCGTCATAGGTGATGGGGTAGGCGGTGAAGCCGACGCCCTCGATGGGCCGGGCGGCGTTGACGCCCGTGCTCGGCAGCGCGAGCTCGGTGCCGTTGTTCGCGCCCTGGGTGCCGGGGGTGTTCGACAGCTTCACGATGTTGAGGCTGATGTCGTGGCCCGGATCGATGAGCGAGTCGGGCGTGGCGGCGAACGCCGGTGCGGCGAGGCCGAGCGTCGTGGCGGCGACGGCCGCCGTGATGGCGACCCCTCCCCGCCAGCGGGTGATGCGATTCATGGTGTTCCCCTTTGTGATCAGGTGCTGGGTGTGGCGATACGTGGAATCGGGTCGGTTGTGATGGGTCATGCGAGGTCCTGGTAGCGGGTGTGGCGGCCGGGACGCCGGCGGCGCAGGCCGAGGAAGGCGAGACCGAGTCCGCCCGCGAGAGCGAGCAGCGCGGCACCCGCCCAGGTGAAGCCGGCCGTGCCGTTCCCTCCGGCTCGCGGCAGGGTGACGGTCGTCGAGTCGCGGACGACGATCCGCGAGGCCGTCGTGGCGCCCGTCGTCACGCAGGGGCCGACGGCGGTCGCGTCGCTCGCGGCGGCGCAGGTGCTGTCGGCGCCGCCCGTGACGATGTGGACGACCGCGTCGTCGGCGACGTAGAACTCGATCGCCTGGGCGAGGAGATCGAAGCCGCTCAGCGCCTGCGTCTCGACGAGCCAGTAGTGCTGACCGGCGAGAGGCGTTCCGCCGGCGAGGGAGGCGATCGTCCACCGGTATGCGCCGCCCGTATCCGTCAGGGCGGGCGCGAGGTCGCCCCCGGGCACCGGCGTCGTGAGGCCCGGATCGGTGTAGACCTGCCACGAGGAGCCGCCCATCGGGCCCCACTCGCCGCTCGGCCCGACCCCCTGCTTCTCGAGCTCGATCGTCATCCTCGCGTGGATGGTGATCGTGAGCGTCGCGCTCGAGGTCTGCCCGTCGTCGTCGACGATCGTGTACTGGATCACCGCGATGCCCGTCCAGCCCTGCTCGGAGAGGTAGGAGTAGTCGCCGCCCGCGTCGAGCGTGAAGGCGCCCTCGGCCGGACCGGTGTGGGCGATCACCTGCAGACCGTCCGCCGCGCGGCCGCCGAGGTCGTTCGCCAGCGCATTCCCCGTCACCGGCGGAGCCGGGTGCGTCGCGTCCCACGCGTACCCCGTCGCCGCGTCGTCGTGCGCCTCCGGTGTGACCGTGATCGTGAGGTAGGCGGGGTCGGAGGTGCCGCCGGCGCCGGTGGCCGTGTAGCGGACGCGGACGATGCCCGACCACGCGTCGTCGGGGTCGAACGTCCACGCGCCGTCCCCGCCCATCGTGAACCGCGAGCACACCTCGCTCGTGTCGAGGCACGTCACGTTCGTCGCCTGATCGATCTGGCCGCCGGCGGCGTTCCGGCCGTGATCGTTGTCGAGTACGTTGCCCGTCTGAACGGTCGAGCCGGCGGGGACCGGATCGGGGGCATCGTTCTCGGCCACGGGGCGGACGTTGATGGCGAGACGGGCGACCTGGTTGCTGCAGGTCGCGCCGAACCATCCGCTCGCGTTCTCCTGATAGTCGCGATACAGCGTTCCGGAGAACGTGTCATTCGGCGTATAGCTCCACGCACCTGTGGTGCCGGTGCTGTTGGTCGTCGGATCGACGACGCCGTAGGCCACGGGCGGCAGCGCGGTCCACGCGCCTTGATTCCAGCTGACCGAGAGCGACCCGAGGAATCCGGCGGTGCAGGTGTCGTTCGCATCGACGTCGCCGCTCAGGGGGGCGCCGCCCGTCGTCGTCTCCGCGAAGTCGTTGACGGCGACGCTGCCGATGTACATCGACGCATAGGCGATGTCGCAGGTCGTGCTGTCGCAGAGGCGGTAGGTGGCGTAGTAGCCGCCGTTCCCGGGCGGGGAGGCGAGCTGGGAGGTGAACTGGAACGTGTAGTCGCACGGCTCGCCCGTCGTGCTCGTGTTGAGCGTGATGGTGCCCACGCTCGTACCGCTCGAGTTGTAGAGGATGCCCGCGCTCCCCCACGTCTGGCTCGAGCCCGCGGCGCCGGTCGCGAGCTGGCAGACGACGGTCGGGTCGTTGTTCGGCGTGTCGTTCGCCCGGAGCGTCGCCGGGCCCGTCTGCGAGGCGGTGGTGTTGTTCACCGAGTAGGGGCCATCGTCGACCGCGTCGATCCCCGCGATGCCGGTGAGCGTCAGCGTCGCGCTCGTCGCATTGCCGGCTGCGTCGGTCGCCGTGTACGGGACGGACACGGTGCCGACCCAGCCGTCGGCCGGGGTGAACGAGTAGGCGCCGCCGAGCCCGATCGTCACCGTGCACGGATCGGCCGGCTGCGTGCAGACCGCGGGCCCGCTCGCCGTCACCGTGAGCCCGCTGCCCGAGTCGTTCGCGAGCACGTTGCCGGAGGCGGGCTGGTTGGCGGCGAAGGTCGCGCCGTCGTCGACGGCCTGCGGCAGCGTCGTGACCGTCAACGCGGTCGGGGCCGACGTGCCGCCCGCGCCGATCGCGGCATAGGGCACCTGGAACGTGCCCGACCAGCCGGTGGGCGGCGTGAACATCCAGGCGCCGTCCGAGGACATCGAGAATCCGGCGGGCGCGGCGCTCGTGTCCACACCGGTCACCGCGTCGATTGCGGCCCCCGCGGTGCTGCGGCCCGCGTCGTTCGACGTGACGTTCCCGGACTGCGGCTGGCCCGCATTCCCGCTCGACGCATCCGGCGCGGCGACGGGGACGACGGTGATGCGGACGGTGGCGATCCGGTCGTCGCAGCCCGTCGTGCGGTTCGTCTGGTAGGAGCGGGTGAGCGTCCCGGAGAAGGTCGCGTTCGGCGTGTAGATCCACGATCCGTCGGCGCTGAGCACGGCGCCGTTCGGCGGACTGACCGTCCCATAGGACTGCGCCGGTGCGGCGGCCCAGTCGCCCTGATTCCAGTTCACCGTGGGTGTGCCGCCGGCCTGGCACGCGTCGTTCGCGAGGACGTTCCCGCCCAGCGCGCCGCCGCCGGTCGTCGTCGACGCCGCGTCGTCGACCGCCGTCGTGCCCCGGGCGAACCGGACGGCGGCCGTCGCGGAGTTCGTGCCATCGCTGATCCGGTACGCCGCGCTGTACGCCCCGGGCGGGGTCGTGCTGTCGAAGCGGTAGCGGTAGTCGCAGGGTCCGCCGCCGGCGAGGAGCTCGATATCGCCGATGCCGTTGCCATAGATGTCGGTGATCCGGCCCGCGGAGCCCCATGCCGTCCCGGCGGCGTTCGTCGCGACCTCGCAGGTGAGCGTCGCGCCGGACGGGTAGTAGTCGTTCCAGCTGAGCTGCGCCTCGGCGCTCGGATGGACGCCGACGTCGGTCGAGAGGTACCAGGTGCC
>Ga0164242_10003021_pt1 | contig 19258 bp, 15 predicted proteins | sample OricomgcompostMG_FD_108783 | JGI IMG/M metagenome (GOLD analysis project Ga0164242, IMG submission 108783) | Miracle-Growth compost microbial communities from Emeryville, California, USA - Original compost - Miracle growth compost (MG) ... | reverse complement strand
GTTCGCGCCCGGCGCGATGCCGATGCCGCCGACCTGCGCGGCCAGCGCGTCCGACACGTAGTCGCCGTTCAGGTTCAGCGTCGCGATCACGTCGTACTCGGCCGGACGCAGCAGGATCTGCTGCAGGAACGCGTCGGCGATCACGTCCTTCACGACGATCTCGTTGCCCGTCTTCGGGTTCTTGAACTTCATCCACGGGCCGCCGTCCACCAGTTCCGCGCCGAATTCCTTCTGCGCGAGTTCATAGCCGTAGTCGCGGAACGCGCCTTCGGTGAACTTCATGATGTTGCCCTTGTGGACGAGCGTGACCGAGCGGCGGTCGTTGTCGATCGCGTACTGGAACGCCTTGCGCACCAGACGCTCCGTGCCTTCACGCGACACCGGCTTGATGCCGATCGCCGACGTTTCCGGGAAGCGGATCTTCGACACGCCCATTTCATCGCGCAGGAACTTGATGACCTTCTTCGCGCCTTCGGACTCGGCGGCCCATTCGATGCCCGCATAGATGTCTTCCGAGTTCTCGCGGAAGATCACCATGTCGATCTTTTCCGGCTCGCGCACCGGCGACGGCACGCCCTTGAAGTACTGCACCGGGCGCAGGCAGACATACAGGTCGAGTTGCTGACGCAGCGCGACGTTCAGCGAGCGGATGCCGCCGCCGACCGGCGTCGTCAGCGGGCCCTTGATCGACACCACGTAGTCCTTCACCACGTCGAGCGTTTCTTCCGGCAGCCACACGTCCGGGCCGTAGACCTTCGTCGCCTTTTCGCCGGCGTAGACTTCCATCCAGTGAATCTTGCGCTTGCCGGCATAGGCCTTTTCCACCGCCGCATCGACCACCTTGAGCATCACCGGGGTGATGTCCAGACCGGTGCCGTCGCCTTCGATGTAAGGGATGATCGGCTGATCGGAAACGTTGAGCGAGAAATCCGCGTTGACGGTGATCTTGTCACCGCCCGTCGGAACCTTGATGTGCTGATACGGCATGATCGACTCCAGTAAAGGCTTTTGCTGGGGGGAAGCGGGTTAGCGGGGGAAACCGGCCTCGTCCGGCGCGCCGGCAGCGCGGTCAGGCCGCTATTCTAGCCCACGCCCGCGCGCGAACGCCGCGGGTCGTTGCACGCCGGATCCGGTTCTGTCTTAGGTCTTATATAAGACAAAAGACTTGCCGTTTCGTATTATGCATTAATATCCCGCCATTTGCCATAGCGCGGCCGGCTCGCCGCCGGCCGCGCCCCCCGTCCTCCGACCCGCCGATGCGTCTTCTCGCCCTCAACAAACCGTACGGCACGATCTGCCAGTTTTCGCCGCACGAAACGCGCGCGTCGCTCGCGGACTGGGTGAACGCGCCGGGCGTCTATCCGGCCGGCCGGCTCGATGCGGACAGCGAAGGACTGCTGCTGCTCACCGACGACGGCGCGTTGCAGGCGCGCATCGCCGAGCCGCGCCGCAAGCTGGTCAAACGCTACTGGGCGCAGGTCGACGGCGAGCCCGGCCGCGACGCGCTCGATGCGCTCGAACGCGGCGTCGATCTCGGCGACTTCGTCACGCAGCCGTGTCGCGCGACCCGCATCGCGCCGCCCGACACGCTGTGGCCGCGCGATCCGCCGGTCCGCTATCGCGCAGCGATTCCGACCGCATGGCTCGAAATCGCGATCAGCGAAGGAAAGAATCGCCAGGTGCGACGGATGACGGCGGCCGTCGGCTTTCCGACGCTGCGTCTCGTGCGCGTCGCGATCGGCGCGCTCGATCTGTTCGCGCTCGGACTGCAGCCGGGTGAGTGCGTCAATGTGCCGCCCGACGCGCCGTGGCAGCCGCACGGGCGCACGGCGCGCAGCGCCAGGTGACGGTTGCGCCGGCGTTTTGCCGCGACGCGCCGGCGACGCGGCGCCTGGTCGACGTCGTCGCTGCGCCGCTTTTCGCCGCAGCGAACGAACCCCGCGCGTCAACCGCGTCGCGCGACGCCGCGTTATCGGACGCAGATGCCGTCCGAAGCTATCCGGCATTCAGCCTTCAGGTTCCCGCGAGACGCGTCCGGCGTACCCGTTGATCCCGACCGCTGGCAGACGCCGCCGCGTTTTGTCGACTGCGACTGTCAACCGAAAGGTGCATGGCACCGTTTACCGACCTGACTCAATAACCGGGTCACTTGGTTAAATTAACTCAAGCTGAGGATTCAAGACATGAACAAACTGATCGCTGCTCTGGTCGCCGGCCTGTTCGCCACGGCTGCATTCGCACAAGCATCGGCTCCGGAAGCCGCGTCGCCGGCAGCCAGCCAGGCAGCTTCGGCTCCGAAGCACAAGGCAACGCACAAGAAGCACCACAAGGCGCACAAGAAGACCCACGCGAAGAAGGCAGCGAAGGCTGAAGCCGCTTCGGCCGCTTCGGAGTAAACCCTCTGTAAGAGGCGGGCACCCGGCGACGACGTCGTCGAGCGCGTGCCCGAAGGCTGGTTTGCAGGGCAGATCGTCGCAAGGCGCTCTGCCTTGTGTTTTTTCCGGGCGCGCTTTTGACCCGCGCGGACGGACTCGCGTAACATGCGCGGATCATTTTTCCGAGTCAGGAGTTCATTCGTGCGACTTTCCTTCCGCTCGTTCATCGCGCGCTGCGCGCTGGCCGCCGCGCTGCCGCTCGCGGCACTGACGTTCGATGCCGGCGCCGCGCACGCGCAGCAAATGCCGGCGACCGCGAAGCAACCCGACGAATTTCCGCGCGTGAAGCTCACCGCCGGCATGTACGTGATTGACGCGGCCGTCGCCGCGAACGACGCGGACCGCGAGCAGGGCCTGATGTACCGCTCGCAGCTCGGGCCGAACGAAGGGATGCTGTTCGTGTTCGGCGAGAACGCGGTGCATTGCTTCTGGATGAAGAACACGCTGATTCCGCTGTCGATCGCGTTCATGCGCGCGGACGGCACGATCACCGACATCGACGAGATGCAGGCGGAAACGACCAACAACCACTGTCCGCGCAACAACGGCGTATTCGCGCTCGAAATGCCGAAGGGCTGGTTCGACGCGAAGGGCATCAAGCCCGGCATGAAGATCCAGGGGCTGCCGCCGGTCCAGGCCCGCTAGCGCGCCGGCCGTTCCCTCGCCAGCCGGTGCCCGCCGTCGCAGGCACCGGCTTTTTTGCGTCCGGCGCACGCCGCACCGCGCGCTGCGCCGGCCGCCGTCGCCGCTTCTGCAAAAGCGCGACGCAAGCGCTATGCTAGAGGCCGCAGTTCGCGGCGCGGCGGCTTGAGCCGCGCGCACCGCGTCCCGCCGGAGCGCGCGCAGCACGCGCCGCGCACGCTCCGGCGCCCTCCCCCGGCGCGCCATTCCAGGAGATCAACGTGCCCCGCAAGACTCCCATCGAGCGCTATCGCAACATCGGGATCAGCGCTCACATCGATGCCGGCAAGACCACGACGACGGAACGCATCCTGTTCTACACCGGCGTGAATCACAAGATCGGCGAAGTGCACGACGGCGCCGCGACCATGGACTGGATGGAACAGGAACAGGAACGCGGCATCACGATCACGTCCGCCGCGACCACCGCGTTCTGGCGCGGGATGGCGAACAACTATCCGGAACACCGGATCAACATCATCGACACGCCGGGCCACGTCGACTTCACGATCGAGGTCGAGCGCTCGATGCGCGTACTCGACGGCGCGTGCATGGTCTACGACTCGGTCGGCGGCGTGCAGCCGCAATCGGAAACGGTGTGGCGCCAGGCGAACAAGTACAAGGTGCCGCGCATCGCGTTCGTGAACAAGATGGACCGCGTCGGCGCGGACTTCTTTCGCGTGCAGAAGCAGATCGGAGAGCGGCTGAAGGGCGTCGCGGTGCCGATCCAGATTCCGGTCGGCGCGGAGGACTACTTCCAGGGCGTGGTCGATCTCGTGAAGATGAAGGCGATCGTCTGGGACGACGACAGCCAGGGCGTGAAGTTCGAATACGAGGACATCCCGGCGAACCTCGTCGACCTCGCGCACGAATGGCGCGAGAAGATGGTCGAGGCCGCCGCCGAGGCCGACGAGACGCTGCTCGAAAAATATCTGGACGACCACGAAAGCCTGACCGAAGACGAAATCAAGGCGGGCCTGCGCAAGCGCACGATCGCCAACGAAATCGTGCCGATGCTGTGCGGCAGCGCGTTCAAGAACAAGGGCGTGCAGGCGATGCTCGACGCGGTGATCGACTACCTGCCGTCGCCGGTCGACGTGCCCGCGATCATGGGTCACGACGTGCACGACAAGGAAATCGAGCGCCATCCGAGCGACGACGAGCCGTTCTCCGCGCTCGCGTTCAAGATCATGACCGATCCGTTCGTCGGCCAGCTGATCTTTTTCCGCGTGTATTCGGGCGTCGTCGAGTCCGGCGACACGGTGCTGAACGCGATCAAGGACAAGAAGGAACGGCTCGGCCGGATCCTGCAGATGCACGCGAACGAGCGCAAGGAAATCAAGGAAGTGCGCGCGGGCGACATCGCGGCGGCGGTCGGCCTGAAGGAGGCGACGACGGGCGACACGCTGTGCGATCCGGCGCACGTGATCATCCTCGAAAAGATGATCTTCCCGGAGCCGGTGATCTCGCAGGCGGTCGAGCCGAAGACCAAGGCCGACCAGGAAAAGATGGGCATTGCGCTGAACCGTCTCGCGCAGGAAGATCCGTCGTTTCGCGTGCAGACCGACGAGGAATCGGGCCAGACGATCATCTCCGGGATGGGCGAGTTGCACCTCGAAATTCTCGTCGACCGGATGAAGCGCGAGTTCGGCGTCGAGGCGACGGTCGGCAAGCCGCAGGTCGCGTATCGCGAGACGGTGCGCACCAGGGTCGAAGACGTCGAGGGCAAATTCGTCAAGCAGTCGGGCGGGCGCGGCCAGTACGGTCACGCGGTGATCACGCTCGAACCGCAGCCGCCGGGCAAGGGCTACGAATTCGTCGATGCGATCAAGGGCGGCGTGATTCCGCGCGAATTCATCCCGGCCGTCGACAAGGGCATCCAGGAGACGCTGAAGAACGGCATTCTCGCGGGCTATCCGGTCGTCGACGTGAAGGTGACGCTGACGTTCGGCTCGTACCACGACGTCGATTCGAACGAAAACGCGTTCCGCATGGCCGGCTCGATGGCGTTCAAGGAAGCAATGCGGCGCGCGAAGCCGGTGCTGCTCGAACCGATGATGGCGGTCGAAGTGGAAACGCCCGAGGACTTCATGGGCAACGTGATGGGCGACCTGTCGAGCCGCCGCGGCATCGTGCAGGGCATGGAGGACATCGCGGGCGGCGGCGGCAAGATCGTGCGCGCCGAGGTGCCGCTGTCCGAGATGTTCGGCTACTCCACGTCGCTGCGTTCGCTCACGCAAGGCCGCGCGACCTACACGATGGAGTTCAAGCACTACGCGGAGACGCCGCAGAACGTCGCCGACGCGGTAATCAACGCGAAGCGCCAGTAGCCGCGCGGCAGGCCGCGCACCGGCCGACACGAAGCCCGTTCGCACGCCGCGGCGAACGGGCCTTTTTTTCGGCCCGGCGTTGTTGCGGCGCCCGCAACGCGCGGGGCGCGATTTTTGACCATGCCACAATGACCGGCGGCGCGGGCATCGCGACACCCGCCGCCGCATCCGAGGAGACGTCATGAGCCACGATCACGATCATCCGCACCACCCCACGCACGAATCCGCGCCCGGCAGCGCGACGCCCGACTGGCGCGAGCACGGCGTCAAGGTGATCCGCGGCGACCAGCTCGACACCAACACCGCGCAGACGCCCGGCATGGACCGCGCGGCCGCGATCAACGCGGCGCGCGTCGGCGCGCAGAAGCTGTGGGCCGGCACGGTCCGGATCCACCCGAACGCGAAGACGGGCGCGCATCACCACGGCGCGCTCGAAAGCGTGATCTACGTCGTGCGCGGCCATGCGCGGATGCGCTGGGGCGAACACCTCGAATTCACCGCCGAAGCGGGCCCCGGCGACTTCATCTTCGTGCCGCCGTACGCGCCGCATCAGGAAATCAACGCGAGCACCGACGAGCCGCTCGAATGCATGCTGGTGCGCAGCGACAACGAAGCGGTCGTCGTGAATCTCGACATCGATCCGGTCGAGAAGCCAGAAACCGTCTACTGGGTCGATCCGATCCATCGTCATCCTGACGACCACTGAGCCGCGCGTGCGCCCGTCGCCCATGAAGCCCGCACGCCTGCTGCGCTCGCGCCTCGTTGCGCTGTACGCCGGTCTGATCGTCGCCAACGCCGCCGCGTGGGGTTGGGCGCTGATCGCGTTTCGCCACTATCCGCTGCTGCTCGGCACCGCGCTGCTCGCGTACGGCTTCGGGCTGCGCCATGCGGTCGACGCCGACCACATCGCCGCGATCGACGCGGTGACCCGCAAGCTGATGCAGCAGGGCAAACGGCCGCTCGGCGTCGGGCTCGCGTTCTCGCTCGGCCATTCGACGATCGTCGTCGCCGCGACGGTCGGCATCGCGCTCGCCGCGCTGTCGCTACACGGGCGCTTCGAACGCCTGCACGAAGTCGGCTCGACGATCGGCACGCTGGTGTCGGCCGGCTTCCTGCTGGTGCTCGCCGGCGTGAATCTCGCGATCCTGCGCGACGTGTGGCGGCGCTATCGTCATGCGCAGCGCGGCGGCGACGCGCAGCCGGCGGCAGCGGCGCGCGCGGCGGCGCCGGCCGGGCTGCTGTCGCGCGCGTTGCGGCCGCTGTTCGCGCTCGTCACCAAAAGCTGGCACATGTATCCGGTCGGCGTGCTGTTCGGCCTCGGCTTCGACACCGCGACCGAGATCGGCCTGCTCGCGCTCGCCGCGTCGGAGGCCGGCAAGGGTCTGCCGCTGTACGCGATCCTCGTGTTCCCGGCGCTCTTCACGGCCGGCATGACGCTCGTCGATTCGACCGACAACGTGCTGATGGTCCATGCGTACGGCTGGGCGATGGACGACCCGAAGCGCAAGCTGTACTACAACGCGAGCATCACGTTCGTGTCCGCGCTGGTCGCGATCGTCATTGGCGGCGTCGAGGCGCTCGGGCTGCTGTCGGACAGGCTCGGCGCGAGCGGCGGCGCATGGAACGCGGTCGCGACGCTGAACGACCACTTCGGCCAGCTCGGCTACGGGATCGTCGCGCTGTTCATCGCGTGCTGGATCGGCTCGGTGCTGTTTCATCGCTGGCGGCCGTCGGATATCGCGGCCCGCTGACACGCCGGCGCGCTTCGCGTGCATTCGCGGATCGCTTACACTGGCCCGGCATTCGTCGCCCGCCGTCTCCACCGTTTCGACATCGCCGCGCCCCAGTGAACCGAACCGCCCGGAACCCGCATCGATGACACATCCGCCGTTCGATCCTCGTCGCGATGTTCGCTGCGTTCGCGACCCCGGCCGCGTCGACGCGCTGCGCGCGCAAGCGGGCGCGGTCGGCAATCATGCGATCGACGAATTCCTCGCCGGCCGCATCACGCGCCGCGAATTACTGCGGCATGCGGGCGTGCTCGGTCTCGCGTTCGCGACCGGCGCGGTCGCGGCGCCGCGCGCCGCGCGCGCACAGCAGCAGCCGACCGGTCAGACGATCCGCGTCGCGCATCTGATGCCGGCCGGCGCGATCGATCCGCTGACCGTCACCGACGCGGGCGGCCTGTGCCTGCTGAACCAGACCGGCGAATACCTGCTGAACGACGACGAGAACGGCCGGCTGCAACCGGCGCTCGCGCTGGCGTGGCGGCCGAACGCGAACGCGGACGTGTGGACCTTCCGGCTGCGTCCCGGCGTGAAATTCCACGACGGCCAGCCGTTCGGCGCGCGCGACGTCGTCGCGACCTACGACCGGCTCGCGGACCCGGCGACCGGCTCGGCGGCGCTGTCGGTGTTGAAGGGCGTGCTGTCGAAGGGCGGCGCGCGGGCGCTCGACACGCACACCGTCGCGTTCCATCTCGACGCGCCGAACGGCAATTTCCCGTACTACGTATCGTCGGACAACTACAACGCGGTGCTGCTGCCCGCGAACTATGCCGGCGATTACGAGAAGACCTTCATCGGCACCGGTCCGCTGCGGCTCGAACGCTACGAGCCGCGGCGCGGCGCGAGCTTCGTGCGCAATCCTGACTATTGGGGCGACGCGGCGCTGCCGCAGCGCGTGCAATTCACGTTCTACGCGGACGAACAGGCGCAACTGCTCGCGCTGCTCGGCAACGACGCGGACGTGATGGGCACGTTCACCGTGCAGGGCGGCATCGGCATCCTGAACGATCCGCATTTCAAGGTGCTCGGCGTGCGTTCGAGCGCGCACCGGCAGATCCACATGCGCAACGATTCCGCCGAGTTCCGCGACAGGCGCGTGCGGCAGGCGCTCGCGCTCGCGATCGATCGCGACGTGCTCGCGCGCGGCCTGTTCCGCGGCCGCGCGTCGGTCGGCAACGACAGCCCGTTCGCGCCGGTGTTTCCGTCGACCGCCGACGACGTGCCGCAGCGCATGCCCGACCTCGAACAGGCACGCCGCCTGCTCGCCGACGCGGGCGTGCCGCACGGTTTCGACGTGACGCTGACGACCGAGAAGTACATGGAGATCCCCGACCTCGCGGTGATCGTGCAGAACGCCGCGAAGGCGATCGGCATTCGCATCGCGCTGCGCGTCGAGAGCCAGGCGCAGTATTACGGCGCCGGCACGTACGGCCGCTCGGACTGGCTCGACGCGCCGCTCGGGATCACCGACTACGGTCATCGCGGCGTGCCGAACGTGTTCCTGAACGCGCCGCTGACGAGCGACGGCACGTGGAACGCCGCGCATTTTCGCAACCCGCGCTACGACCGGCTCGTCGCGCAGTTCGTCGCGGCGCTCGATATCGGTCAGCAAAAGCGGCTCGCCGCGCAGATCGAGACGCTGCTGCTCGACGAGACGCCGGTCATCATTCCGTACTTCTACGACCAGTTGATCGCGCAGCGCGCAACGCTGCACGGTGTGCGCTTCACCGCGCTCGCGCAGTTGTATTTCGACCGTGCGGTGCTCGCGGCCTGACCTCGGGCCGCCGCCGTACGTCCATCACGTTTCGTTCGCGCGTCGCGAACCGGGAGTCCGATGCCGACCACCGCGCCCTCCTCCACACTGCCCGGCGGCACGCCGCGGCCGAGCGCGCCCGCGCTGCGCGTCGCGCGCTTCATCGCCGCGCGCGTCGCGTGGGCGTTGTTCACGCTGTGGTTGCTGTCGGCGCTCGTGTTCGCCGGCGGCCAGTGGCTGCCGGGCGACATCGGCCGCGCGGTGCTCGGGCCGCTCGCCGACGCGCACGCGGTCGCCGCGCTCAATCATCAACTCGGCGCGGACCGGCCGATGCTCCAGCAGTACGCGTCGTGGTTCGCGCATGCGCTGCGCGGCGACTTCGGCCAGTCGTGGACGTACCGCCAGCCGGTCGCGCCGTTCGTCGGCGGCGCGCTCTGGCAGTCGGCGAAGCTCGGCCTGCTCGCGTTCGTCGTGGTCGTGCCGCTCGGCATCGCGGGCGGCGTCGCGGCCGCGCTGCACGCGGACCGCTGGCCCGATCGCGCGATCAGCACCGGCGGCCTCGCCGCGAGCGCGGTGCCCGAATTCGTGTCGTCGATCGTGCTGATCCTCGTATTCGGCGTATGGCTGCGCTGGCTGCCGATCGACGCGAACGCGCCGCCCGGCGCCGGCATCGGCGAACAGTTGCGGCGCCTCGCGCTGCCGGTGCTGCCGCTCGTGTTCGTGTTCTTCGGCTATCTGGCGCGGATGACGCGCGCCGGCGTGCTCGCCGCGCTCGATGCCGACTACACGCGCACCGCGATCCTGAAGGGACTGCCGCGCCGCGTCGTGATCGTGCGGCACGTGCTGCGCAACGCGCTGCTGCCGACCGTCACCGTCGCGGCGACGCAACTCGGCTATCTGATCGGCGGGCTCGTCGTCGTCGAGACGCTGTTCCACTACCCGGGCATCGGCTCGCTGATCTATCACGCCGCGCAGACGAAGGACTTTCCGCTGCTCGAAGCGGGCGTGCTCGCGGTCGGCGCGGTGTACACGCTCGCGACACTCGCCGCCGACGCGCTGCATCTGCTGCTCGATCCGCGGCTGCGCATCGCCGGAGACGACGCATGAGCGTGTCCCCGACCGACGCCGTCGAACCGGCCGGATCCGCAACGCCGGACGCGCCGAACCGGCCGAACCCGCCGGACCCCGCGGCCGCGCCGCCCGGGCCGCGCTTCGCCGCGCTGCGCGCGCTGCTGCGCTCGCCGTCGTTCGTCGCCGGCGTGCTGATCGTCGCGTGGTGGATCGTCTGCGCGATCGCCGGGCCGTGGTTCGCGCCGCACGATCCGTATGCGTCCGACCCGCTCCATTCGCTGCTGCCGCCCGGCCCCGGCCACTGGTGCGGCACCGACGGCATCGGCCGCGATATCTGCTCGCGCGTGATCGTCGGCGCGCGCGACATCCTGACGATCGCGCCGCTCGCGACCCTCACCGGCACGCTCGCCGGCGCCGCGCTCGGGCTCGTGACCGGTTATTTCGCGGGCTTTGCCGGCACGCTCGTCGCGCGCGCGCTCGACGCGGTGCTCGCGCTGCCGCTCGTGATCGTCGCGCTGTTCGTGCTCGCGGCGGTCGGCGGATCGACGCTGGCCGTCGTGCTGGTGATCGGCATCACGTTCGCGCCGCTCGTCGCACGCACGGTGCGCGCGGCGGTGCTCGCGGAACGCGGTCTCGACTATGTGGCGGCCGCGCGGCTACGCGGCGCGCACGCGCCTTACGTGATGTTCGCGGAGATCCTGCCGAACCTGTGGCCGCCGATCGTCGTCGAGGCGACCGTGCGGCTCGGCTACGCGATCTTCGCGGTCGCGACCCTGTCGTTCCTCGGCTTCGGCATCCAGCCGCCGTCGGCCGACTGGGGCCTTGCGCTGTCCGAGTCGTACACGCTGCTCGCGGGTGGCGCGTGGTGGACGGTCGCGTTCGACGCGGCGGCGATCGCGTCGCTCGTCGTCGGCGTGAATTTCATCGCGGACGGCGTGCGCGAGGCGCTCGAATCATGAGCGCGCCGCGCCCCGCCGCGCGCGCATCGTTCCCGGCCTTCGTCGCGCCGGACGGCGCCGACACCGATGCGCTGACGCTCGTCGGGCTCGGCGTGTCGTACCGCACGCGCGAGCGCGAGCGCGACGTGCTGACCGACGTGTCGCTGCGCATCCGTCACGGCGAAGCGTACGGACTCGTCGGCGAATCGGGCTGCGGCAAGTCGACGGTCGCGCTCGCCGCGCTGCGCTACCTGCCGCGCAACGGCCGCGTGCGCGCCGCCCGGCTCGCGGTGGCCGGCGTCGACGTGCTCGCGCTCGACGCGCAAGGTCTGCGCGCGCTGCGCGCGAACGTCGTGTCGATGGTGTACCAGGATCCGGCGAGCGCGCTGAATCCGTCGCTGACGATCGCGCGCCAGGTCAGCGAGGCGTTCGAGGCGGCCGGCGCGGCGCGCGCCGACGCGCTCGCGCGCACGCGCACGGCGCTCGAACGCGTGCGGATCGCGGACCCGGCACGCGTGATGGCGTGCTATCCGCACCAGTTGTCGGGCGGGATGCAGCAGCGCGTGGTGATCGCGATGGCGCTCGCGTCGAATCCGACGCTGCTGATTCTCGACGAGCCGACGACCGGGCTCGACGCGACCGTCGAAGCCGAAATCCTCGCGCTGATCGCGCAACTGCGCGCGGAACTCGGGATGGCGGTGCTGCTGATCAGCCACGACCTCGCGGTGATCGGGCGAATGTGCGAACGCGTCGGCGTGCTGTATGCAGGACGGCTCGTCGAGGAAGGCACGACGCGCGACGTGTTCGCACGGCCGCGTCATCCGTACACGGTCGGGCTGCTGCGCTGCCGACCCACCCAGGCGCGCGACCGGCGCGGCGGCCCGCTCGACACCGTGCCGGGCGAACTGCCGACGCCCGGCGCGCTGCCGCCCGGCTGCGTGTACGCGCCGCGCTGCCGGCTCGCCGACGAACGCTGCGTGCGCGACGCGCCGCCGCCGCACCGGATGCACGCGCCGCACGGCGGACAGATGGCACGCTGCCACTATCACGAGCGCGCGATCGACCTGCCGTTCGGGCCGCGCGACGACGCATTCATGTCCGACGAACCTGCCGGGACCGACGCGCCGGTCGTGCTGCGCGCGGCCGACCTGAGCCGCACGTTCGGCCACGGCGCGCGGGCGGTGCGGGCGGTCGATCGGGTGTCGCTCGAACTGCGCGCCGGCGAAACGCTCGGCGTCGTCGGCGAATCCGGCAGCGGCAAGACGACGCTCGCGAAGCTGCTGCTCGGGCTCGTCGCGCCGGACGCCGGCGCGCGCGTCGAACTCGACGGCGAACCGCTCGCGCCGCGCGTCGCGCAACGCAGCGCCGGCCAGTTGAGCGCGTTGCGGCTCGTGTTCCAGAATCCGGACGCGTCGCTGAACCGGGCGCTCGCGGTGCGCGAACTGGTCGGCCGCGCGCTGCCGGCGCGCGCGCAGGCCGGCGCGGCCGCGCCGCGCGACGCGCGCATCGCGGCGCTGCTCGACGCGGTGCGCGTGCCGGCCCGCTACATCGCCGCGCGTGCGCGACAACTGTCCGGTGGACTCAAGCAACGCGTCGCGATCGCGCAGGCGTTCGCCGGCGATCCTCGCGTGGTGATCTGCGACGAGCCGACGTCGGCGCTCGACGTTTCCGTGCAGGCGTCGATCCTGAACCTGCTGGCGCGACTGCAACACGAACGCGGCGTCAGCTATCTGTTCATCTCGCACGACCTCGACGTGGTCCGGTATCTCGCGGATCGCGTGGTGGTGCTGTACGCGGGGCAGATCGTCGAGAGCGGCACCGCCGACGCCGTGTTCGGTGGACCGTCGCATCCGTATACCGAAACGCTGCTGGCTGCGGCGCGAGGCGGGCGCGACGAAGCGGATCAACCGGCGCTGCCGCCCGGCTCGTCGCGACGGGGCTGCGTGTTTCGCACCCGATGCCCGCGCAAGCTCGGCGCGATCTGCGACGATGCGCAGCCGCCGTTCGCCGATGCGGGCGACGCTCACTGGATCCGCTGCCACATCCCGGCGCCGGAACTGCGCACGCTGCAGTCGACCGACGACGACGCGTGACATCGCCCGACGCCGCCGGCGTCGATCGATCCGACGGCCCACGCCATGACGCTTCGGCATCCGTGGCAAGCGCCTGGGACCAGCAACCGCGTTTCACCGCGGAAACGTTTTGCCGGCGTTTTCGCGCGGCCCGCGCGCGGACCCTGCGACGAACGTCGTCCGCAACGGGGTTCGCCGCCAGTGGCATGAACTCGCTAATGAAGCGGCATGCATCCGGCCCGCAACGGGCGGCGCGAACGGAGCGGGTAAAACGCGCCGTCGCCCGGACCACCGGCCGCTTACCGCCGCGCATTCGCGTCGCCGCTCCCACCGCGGCGACGCACGACACACGGTGCGAGGCGACCCGGCCGGCATTGCCGGCGCCGGATGCTACCGATCGCGCGAACGCCGCCATTCGTCGGCGCGACGCGGGTCCGGACGACGGGCGGGGAGCGGCATGCGCGCGTCGCGGCGACAGCATGACGCCGTACAGGAGGAGCGCGAGAGACGGCGGCGTCGCGATACCGTCGTCTCCCGGGAGAACGAAATGAATAACGGGGAAGTTGATTTGCACTGCCATCTATCGAAGCGGGGACTGGCAGTGGCCGTGGTCGCGATCGGCGTGCTGTTGTGCGGTGGCGCGGCCCATGCGGCCGATCGGGGCGACGTCATCCCGGCTTGGGTCGTCGCTGCCGTCGGTCCGCAGCGGGCCGGCGACACGCGGGCGACGATGCCGGCGCACGCCGACACCGACGGGTCGCCGGACGCCGCCGCCCGCGACCTGTCGACGGTGTTCCTGCTGACGACGTGTCCCGGCGGCCCCGGCCATTGCCGGGGCGACCGTGGCGCCGGCGCGGCAGCGAATGGCGGCACGGGCGGTACGGGTGGGACGAGCGGTCGTGGCGGGCGCGGCGGATCGTCGAGCGGCAGCAGCGGTTCCAGCGGGCAGGCGGGCGGGAATCACGGCGCCGGTCATTCGGGCGGTGGCGCCGGCGGCGCCGGTGCTCCAGGTGGTCCCAGTGGTCCCAGTGGTCCCAGTGGTCCCAGTGGTCCCAGTGGTCCCGGTGGCCCCGGTGGTCCCGGTGGCCCCGGTGGTCCCGGCGGACCGACCGGTTGCGGTTGCGGCAGCGCTCACAGCAGCACCGGTCCGGCGGCGGGCCCGGCCGGTGGCGGCTTCGGCGGCCACGGGCGCGGCTCCGGCAGCGGACACGGCGGCGGTTTTGGCGGGGGTTTCGGCAGCGGTCACGGCGGCGGCTTCGGCCACGGCGGCGGTTTTGGAGGCGGTTTCGGCAGGGGTGGTTCGTCCGGCGGCTCAAGCGGCGGGTACGGCGGCGGCCACGGTGGCGGTCATGGCGGTGGCGGGCGTTGAGCCCGGACGTCGAAGCGGGACGTTAGCAACCGCATCGCGACGCGCACGCGTCGCGGGCCACTCCGATCCGGCGTGAGGGCCACTCACGCCGGTCCTGGCAGTAGCGGCGGCGGTTTCCCGGTCCCCCGGCCGGAGCCGCCGCCGGCGCCCGGACCCGCGGTGCGTGCCACGCTCGGCGGCCTGTCCGGTCCATTCGGCGTAGCATGGCTCTCCTCAGGTCCGTCACCCGACAGGAGAACCACGAAATGCAGATCACCGTGCCCCGCGCCGCGCTGCGTGTCCTCGGCGCGTTCGTCGCCGCATCGTTTGCCTGGGCGGGCGCAGCCCACGCGCAAACGGCCGCGCCGCAGAGCGCGGCACCTACGGCACCCCCGGCGGCCGCAACCGCCGCCAGTCCGGCCACACCCGCCGTCGATCCGTCGTTCTCCGCGTGGACTCTCGCGCAGCTTTGCCGGGGCAACGACGCAGCCGCGCAAGGCGAATGCGTCGGCGCCGTGCGCGGCATCATCCACGGCTATCAGTACGGCGTGCTGTTCCTCGCGCAGCGCACGTCGACGCCGGCCGGCGAAATGCAGCGCATCTCGCTGTGTCTGCGCGACGTGCCGGTGACGACGATCGTCCACGAGTTCGTCGCCGACGCGGGCCAGGTGAGCCCCGACGCCCTCAAACAGACCCCCGCCGAAGTCGCGCTGCTCGGCTCCGTGCATGCGCGTCACGCGTGCACGTAGCGGCGCGGCGCCGTCGCGCGGCTAGAGCATCTCCAGCGGACGTTTGCTGCGCGGCGGTTTGAAGTATGCGTCGAGCGCCGCGTGATCGTCGTCGGTGAGCACGAGGTCGAGCGCCGCGCGGTTGTCCCGCACGTGCTCGACGCGCGCCGCCTTCGGAATCGCGAACACGCCCGGCTGCCGCAGCACCCACGCGAGCGCGACCCGGTACGCGGACACCCCGTGCGCGGCCGCCACGTCGTCGAGCGGCGAGCGCTTCGGCAGCCGCGCATGGTCGACCGGGCTATACGCCATCACCGGCATCCGGTGCGCGGCGCTCCACGGCAGCAGATCGAACTCCGGCCCGCGGCGCGCGACGTTGTAGAGAATCTGGTTGGCCGCGCATCGATCGCCGCCAGGCGTCGCGAAGAGTTCCTCCATGTCGTCGGTGTCGAAGTTGCTGACGCCCCAATGACGGATTTTCCCCGCGCGGCGCAACGCGTCGAATCCTTCGACGGTCTCTTCGAGCGGCACCCCGCCGCGCCAGTGCAGCAGATACAGGTCGAGCCGGTCGGTGCCGAGGCGCTTCAGGCTCGCATCGCACGCGGCGACCACGCCGCGCCGGCTCGCGTTGTGCGGATACACCTTGCTGACCAGAAACACGTCGTCGCGCAGCCCGCGCAGCGCTTCGCCGACGAGCGTCTCGGTCGCGCCGTCGCCGTACATCTCGGCGGTATCGACGAGCGTCATCCCGAGCGCGATGCCTTCGCGCAGCGCGGCGATCTCGTCGGCGCGGCGCGCGGCGCGCTCGCCCATCTCCCAGGTGCCGAGTCCGAGCTTCGGAATGCGCTCGCCGTCGGGCAGCGCGACGGTGGCGAGGTCGGTCGTCATGGCTTCTCCTTGCGGTTTTGTGAGTCGATTGACGGAACGGCGGACGGCCAGTGTAACGTCGTCCGCGGCGGCGCATGGCGCGCGGCCGCCGGAGCTCGGGATAGAATTGCCGTTCGCCTTTTGAGCCGCCACGCCATGAACGCTCCCACGGAAGACCGCTGGCGCGACCTGCGCCCGGACCCGCACAACGACACGCCGCTTTACCTGCAACTCGCGCGCAAACTGAGCCAGGCCATCCACGAGAGCCGCTGGCAGGCCGGCGAGGCACTGCCGTCCGAGCGCGTGCTCGCCGACGCGCTCGGCGTGTCGCGGATCACCGCGCGCAAGGCGATCGCGCTGCTCGTCGAACAGGGTTTGATCCGCCGGACCCAGGGCGCGGGCAGCTTCATCACGCCGCGTTACGAGGATCCGCTGTCGCGGCTCACGAGCTTCAGCGAGATGCTGCGTCAGCGCGGCTTCACGCCGGGTTCGCAGTGGCTGTCGCGGGAGATCCAGCCGGCGAGTCGCGACGAGGTGATCCAGCTCGGGCTGTCGCCGGCGGCGGCGGTCACGCGGCTGAGGCGGCTGCGTCTCGCGGACGGCATCGTGATGGCCGTCGAGAACTCGACCTTTCCGGCCGCGCTGATTCCGGATCCGCACGCGATCGGCGATTCGCTGTACAGCTTTCTCGAACAGCGCGGACTCGCGATCGTGCGCGCGCTACAGCACTTTCGCGCGGTCAACGCGAGCGACGACATCGCGACGCAGATGGAGATCGCGCCGAACGACGCGCTGCTGCTGATCACGCGCGTCGGCTATACCGCCGACCAGCGCGCGATCGAACTCACGGATACCTACTGCCGCAACGACTACTACGACTTCGTCGCCGAGTTGCGCAAGTAATCGCGCTACGCGTCCCAGCGGGCGGCGTCGGTGCCGACCGGCACCGGCGGGCGCGCATGGAACGCCGGCGTCGCGTCGAGCCGTTCGGCCGGCCCGATCGCGCGAACCCGGCCGAACGGCGAACCGGTTTCGACGACGCAGTCGGCCACGTCGGCAAGGCCGACGTCGGGCGCGCGCCAGCCGTCGTCGATCTGGCCCATCGTTTGCAGCCATCGGCCGGTCTGCGCGAGCGACAGCCGCACGTGCCAGCTACCGCCCTCGGTCGCGCGCCGCGCGAGCGCGACCATCGCGCCGAACGCGGCGAGGTAGCCGGTGCCGTGATCGAGCGCCTGACACGGCAGATGCCGCGGCGTATCGAACGGCTGTCCGTCGTGCGCAGCCCGCGCGCCCGACGCCGCGCAGCTCTCGTTCCACACGATCCCGCTCGCCGACTGCACGAGGCTGTCGAAGCCGCGCCGCGTCGCCCACGGCCCGTTGCGCCCGTACGCGCAGATCGACACGCACACGATGCCCGGCCGCAGCCGCGCCAGATCCTCGGGCGCGAAGCCGCGCGCCGCGAGCGCGCCCGGCCGGTACGCCTGCAGGAACACGTCGGCGTCGCGCGCGAGCGCGCGCAACTGCTCGCGCGCGGCGGCGTCGCGCAGATCGAGCGTCGCCGACCGCTTGCCGCGGCCGTTGTCGATCACGAGCGGCGCGATGTTCGGCAGATGCGGGCCGTTGATCAGCAGCACGTCCGCGCCATGCTGGGCGAGCGTGCGGCCCGCGACCGGGCCCGCGATGATCCGCGTGAGGTCGAGCACGCGCACGCCGGCGAGCGGACGCACAGCGTCGCCGCACGCGATCGGCTGCGGCGGCGCGTCGCCGATGCGCTCGATCTCCAACAGCGGCAGGCCGGCGACCGCCTGCGCCTGCGGCAGCGCGGCCCACTCGGCAGGCGAGCGCACGAGCGCCGCGCACAGGCCGGCGGCCGCGAGCGCGTCGTCGAGCGCGGCGCCGTCCCAGCCGCGGATCGCCGCGGCGACGGACGCGTGATCGTCGGACGAACCGAGCACGTCGACGATGCCTTGCAGGTGATGCGGGAAATTCGCGTGTAGCTGGATCCAGCGGTCGTCGCGCGTCGCAAAGAAGCCGGTGACCGGATGGCGGATCTCGACCGGCGCGCGGTCGCCGACGCGCAGATAGCGTTCGCTGCGAAACGCCGCGAGCGCGCGGCGCACGTCGATGCCGACCCGCTGCCGGGGCCCGCCGCGCACGCGCAGACATTCGGCCGCCGCGAGTCCGGCCGCGCCGATCGTCGCGGCCGCCAGCGTGCCGACGCGATAGACCGACGGCAGCGCCGGATCGTCGCCGTCGACGTGCAATTGTTCGAGCGCCGCCGGATCGCAGCCGGCCAGCATCCACAGGTGTTCGAGCGCATCGCGAGGATTCATGACCGGCGGCCGTCGTCGAGGGAAGTGCAATGAGTCTAAAAGCCGGGCTTGCTTCGATCAATATTGATTACGATAATCAATGTCGAATCTTTCCGTCCATCCTTCTTTCGCACGTTCACGATGTCCACCTACCTGACCGCGGCCGAGGCCGCCGAAGCGCTCGGCATCAGCCGCGCGACGCTCTATGCGTATGTGAGCCGCGGCCTGCTGCGCTCGGCGCCCGGCGTCGACTCGCGGCAGAACCGCTATCCGGCGGCCGACGTGCGCCGCCTCGCGCGCCGCAAGGCCGACGGACGGCGCGCGGGCAAGGTCGCGCAGAAGGTGCTCGACTGGGGCGTGCCGGTGCTCGAATCGTCGATCACGCTGATCGCCGACGGACGGCTCTACTACCGCGGCCGCGACGCGATCGCGCTGGCGCGCGACGCGACGCTCGAAGACGTCGCCGCGCTGCTGTGGGAATGCACGCCGCGCCGGATCGCCGATGCGCCGGCCGCGCCGATCGCGTCCGCGCAATGGTCCGCGTGGCTGAAACTGTGGAGCGCGCACACGCCGCTCGAACGCGCGCTGGTGCTGCTGCCGGCCGCCGCCGCGCAGATGCCGCGCATCTGGGCGCAGGGCCCCGACGCGCAGATCGATACCGGCGCCGTGCTGATGCGTCTGCTGGCCGCCGCGCTGATGTCGGCCGCGCCGTCGAGCGAGCCGCTGCACCGGCAGTTCGCGCACGCATGGGGGCTGCGCGGCCGCGCGCCGGCCGACGTGCTGCGAGCGGCGCTCGTGCTGTGCGCGGACCATGAGCTGAACGCGTCGACGTTCACCGTGCGCTGCATCACGTCGACCGGCATGCATCTGTTCGGCGCGGCCGCCGGCGGGCTCGCGGCGCTCGGCGGCCCGCGCCACGGCGGCGAGACGATGCGC
>Ga0164242_10003020_pt1 | contig 19261 bp, 27 predicted proteins | sample OricomgcompostMG_FD_108783 | JGI IMG/M metagenome (GOLD analysis project Ga0164242, IMG submission 108783) | Miracle-Growth compost microbial communities from Emeryville, California, USA - Original compost - Miracle growth compost (MG) ... | reverse complement strand
GGGGGTTGTCCACATGACCCGGCTCCATCTCCATCTCCTCTCGGACTCGACCGGCGAGACGCTGGAGATGATCGCCAAGGCGGCGCTCGCCCAGTTCGACGATGCCGAGGTCATCCGCCATTTCTGGCCGATGGTGCGCAGCCAGCAACACCTCGATCGTATCGTCGCCGAGCTGGCGGCGAACCCCGGGCTGGTGCTGCACACGCTGGTCAACGCCGACATCCGGCTGCGGCTGGAGGAGCGCTGCGATGTGCTCGGCCTGCCGCATGTGCCGGTGCTCGACGCGGTGACCGCGGCGTTGGCCGACCGTCTCGGGCAGGAAGCCCGGGGCCGCCCCGGCCGGCAGCACGCGATGGACGCGGCCTATTTCGCGCGGGTCGACGCCATCCAGTTCACCATCGCGCACGACGACGGCGTGGGCTGGGAGAATTGGGAAGAAGCCGACATCGTGCTGGCCGGCGTGTCGCGCACCTCGAAGACGCCGACGAGCATCTATCTGGCCAATCGCGGATACAAGGTCGCCAATATCCCCCTGGTCGTGGAAAGTCCGCCGCCGCCCAGCCTGTTCGAGCTGCGCCGGCCGCTGGTCGTCGGCCTGACCACGGCGCCCAAGCGGCTGATCGAGATTCGCCGCAACCGCCTGTTGTCGCTCAACCAGACCACCGAAACCGCTTACGTGGACGAAGAAAAAGTGGAGAAGGAAGTCGCCTTCGCCCGCCGGCTCTTCGCCGACCGCGGCTGGCCGGTGATCGATGTCACGCGCCGCTCGATCGAGGAGACCGCCGCCGGCATCATGCGCCTGCTGGCGGAGCGTGAAGAGCGTGGTCTGGACGCTGAAGCAGGATTGAAGCCGATATGATCGTACTCGCTTCCAAGAGCGCCTCGCGCCGCACCATGCTCGGGGCCGCCGGCGTCGAATTCGAAGTGCGCCCGGCGGCGATCGACGAACGCGCGCTTGAAGCGAGCCTCGGCCATGCAACGCCGGCGGCGGTGGCGCTGGCTTTGGCCGAAGCCAAGGCGCTTTCGGTCGAAGGGCACGGCTTGCCGGTGCTGGGCAGCGATTCGGTGGTGTCGGTCGAAGGGCGGCGTTTCGACAAGCCCGCCAGCCGCGCGCAAGCGGCGGAGCACCTGCGATTCTTCTCGGGAAAGGCGATGGAGCTGCACTCGGCCGCCGCGATCGCCATCGGGGGGCATTTGCGCTGGAGCCAGGTAGCCAGAGCCGTGCTCCGCGTGCGCGACCTGTCGGACGATTTCATCGAGCGTTATCTGGTCGCCGAATGGCCCGAGGTCAGCCAGTGCGTCGGCGTGTTCCGCATCGAAGCGCTCGGGGTGCAGCTCTTCGAAAGCATCGAGGGCGACATGTTCACCGTGCTCGGCATGCCGTTGCTGCCCGTGCTCGGCGCGCTGCGCGAGCTTGAGGAGCTGCCAGCGTGAGCAGGCCTTATGCCGAGGTGATCGGCGATCCGATCGCGCAATCGAAATCGCCGGCGATCCACGGCTACTGGATCGGAAAGCTCGGCCTCGATGCCGACTATCGCGCCCGCCACGTTCGCGCCGGGGACCTGGCGCAATATGTTGCCGGGCGGCGCGACGATCCGGACTGGCGCGGCTGCAACGTGACCATGCCGCACAAGCAGGCGGTCGTGCCGCTGCTCGACCGGCTCGAAATCGGCGCCGAGCTGATCGGAGCCGTCAACACGGTAACTCCGCGCCGCAACGGCATGCTGATCGGCAGCAATACCGACGGCGCGGGATTTCTCGAGCCGCTGCGGCCCTTGCTGGCGAAAGAGCACCTGTTCCGCATGGCCCGGGTCCTGGGAACCGGCGGCGCGGCGCGGGCGATCGTGGCTGCGCTGGCCGAGGAAGGGATGATCGTCGTGCTCGCCGGCCGTGACCCGACCAAGGCGCGCGCGCTGCTCGATGAAATCGATCCGGAGGGAGAGCATCATGCCGTCGATCTGACGCATTTTGCCGCACCGACCGACTTCGCCTTCGACGATCGCGCCGGCTGCTTCGACCTGATCGTCAACGCCAGCCCGCTTGGAATGGCCGGGCAGCCGCCGCTCAGGTTCGATTTCAGCCACGCGCCGCCGGGAAGCGTGGTCTACGACATCGTCACCCACCCGCTCGACACGGATTTCCTCAAGGCCGCGCGGGCGGCCGGTTTTCGCACCATCGACGGCCTTTCGATGCTGATCGGCCAGGCGGCCATCGCGTTCGAGAAATTCTTCGGCGTGGCCCCGCCGCGCGATGACGGCGATGCAGAGCTGCGGCGAATTCTGACATCATGACCAGGCCGCTGGTCCTCGGCCTCACCGGCTCGATCGGCATGGGCAAGTCGACCGTGGCGGCGATGTTCGAACGGCTCGGGGTGCCGGTGTTCGATGCCGATGCTCTTGTACACGCGATGCAAGGCCCTGGCGGAGCGCTTGTAGCGCCGATCGAAGCCGCCTTTCCGGGCACGACCGGCCCGCGAGGCGTCGACCGGCCGGCCTTGGGTGCGCGGGTGTTCGGCGACGCCGCCGCGCTTGCCCGTCTCGAGGCCCTCGTCCATCCGGCGGTGCGCGCCGCGCGCGAGGCCTTCCTGCTCGAGCACGCCGGCGCGCCGCTGGTGGTGTTCGACATTCCGCTGCTGTTCGAGAAGGGCGGTGTCGAGGAGGTGGACAAAGTGCTGGTCGTCTCCGCCCCGCCGGAGGTCCAGCGCGCCCGTGTCCTTGCCCGCGAAGGCATGAGCCCGCAGCGCTTCGCCGACATCCTCGCCCTGCAACTGCCCGACCGTGAGAAACGCGCTCGCGCGGACTATGTGATCGACACCGGCCGCTCGCTCGCCGAGACCGAAACGGAGGTGGCGGCGCTCGTGGAGAAGCTCTCGAACCGTTGACTGGCTCCCTTGCCAGCCGGGCGGCGCGGCGCAATAATCGGTCGATGCGGGAGATTGTCTTCGATACCGAAACCACCGGCCTCGATCCCCGATCCGGCGACCGGATGGTCGAGATCGGCTGCATCGAACTGGTCAATCGGGTGCCCACCGGGCGCACCTTCCACGCCTATTTCAACCCTGACCGGCCGATGCCGTTGGAAGCGGAGCAGGTGCACGGGCTCGGCGACGCCTTCCTCGCCGACAAGCCGCGGTTTCATGAGAGCGTGCTCGACCTGCTCGAGTTCCTCGCCGATTCGCCGCTCGTCGCGCACAACGCGCAGTTCGATTTCGGCTTCCTCAATTGCGAGCTTGGCGCCTGCGGCCATCCCGAAGTCGCGCTCGAACGCATGATCGACACATTGGCGATCGCTCGCCGGCGCCATCCCGGGGCCAAGCATTCGCTCGACGCGCTATGCGCACGCTACGGCATTGACCGCAGCCACCGCGTCAAGCACGGCGCGCTGCTCGACGCCGAGCTGCTCGCGCAAGTCTATGTCGAGCTCACCGGCGGGAGGCAGATTGGCCTCGAACTGGCCGCGCAACGGGTCGAAACGGTGGTGGAGATCGCTGCTTTCGTGCCCGTCCGCCGCGAATTCCGCGCGCCCCGCCCTCACGCCGCCAGCGCCGCGGAACTGGCGCGGCACAAAGCCTTCGTCGAAACATTGGAATCTCCGCTCTGGAATAGCTGACGGGCAGCCCCATCTGGAGCTTGGAGCGAACCCAAGCAGGAGAACCTCGAGATATGGAAATCCGCGTGTCCGGCCATCAGGTCGCAACCGGTTCGGCGCTGCAGGAGCGCGCTGCCGAACGCCTCAACGGTATCATCGAGAAGTACTTCAACCGCGCGGTGTCCTCGCAAGTCACTTTCGGCAAGGCCCCGACCGCCGCTTTTGCCTGCGACATCGTGATGCACGTCAACAATGGCCTGGTACTGAAGTCGCGCGCCCAGGCGCATGACGCGCACCAGTCGCTCGATCAGGCGGCCGACAAGATCGAGAAGCAGTTGCGGCGCTACAAACGCCGTCTCAAGGACCATCACGAGCAGGCTATCTACGCCAACAGGCAGGAGGACGCTTCCTATACGGTGTTCGCTCCGGCCGAACAGGAAGCAGAAGAAGCACCCGATGCGCTGCCGGTGATCGCCGAGACGCGCACCGACATTCCGGAAGTCAGCGTTTCCGATGCCGTGATGATGCTCGACTTGCGGCAAACCAACGCGCTGTTCTTCAAAAACGCTGGAACCGGGCGCCATAATATGGTCTATCGCCGCGACGACGGATCGATCGGCTGGGTCGAACCGTCCTGACGCGGCCGGAAGAGCCGCCCTTCACGCCTTAATTTGGACGGCTTTTGCGAAGAATGGGCGCTGTGCCCGTGCGGGTGAATGAAGCCGTGCCAATGTCTTATTCGGAAATTCGATGAACGCTCATTTCTTGCTCGATCCTTCTGCCGTCGAAATCGTCTCGGCCAAGTCAAAGCAATCGATCCTCGAACTCCTCGCTCGGCGGTTTGCTCAGAGTTACGACCTCGACGCCAGCGTGGTGCTCGATCGGCTTCAGGAGCGCGAGAACCTCGGCAGCACCGGTTTTGGCCGCGGCGTGGCGATCCCCCATGCCCGCGTGGAAGGTCTGCGCCGTCCGGTCGCCGCGTTGCTCAAGCTCGAAGAGCCGGTCGATTTCGCCGCGGCTGACGGGATGCCGGTGGATCTCGTCTTCGGCCTGGTTTCGCCGGAGACCAGCGGCGTCGGCCATCTCCACGCGCTGGCCGCGATATCGCGCCTGGTGCGTGAAGAGCGCGCCCACGATGCCCTGAGCGAAGCGCCCGATGCCGAGGCGCTTTACGGCCTCATTGCGAATGCCGCCGACCGCGACGCCGCCTGAGGCGGACGCGAGCGGCGCAGCGCTTCACTTCGCGGCGCTCGAAGCGCTCTATGCCTCGGCGCCCATTAACGCGCTGTTCCCGTCGAAGTTGACGATCATCGGGGAGGGCCGCTCGCGGATCGACTTCGCCGTGGATGAACGGGTGCACCATGCCGCCGAGGCGGCGCACGGCACAATCTATTTCAAGATGCTGGACGACGCAGCGTTCTATGCCGCCAACTCGCTGGTCACCGACCGCTTCCTGCTGACGACGGCGTTCAATCTCCTCTTCACCAAGCCGATCCGCGGTGGACCGGTCGTGGCAGAGGGACGGTGGATCAGCGGCCGGCGGCGGGTGTTCGTGGCCGAAGCGCGGCTGATCGATGCCGACGGCGACGAGATCGGGCGCGGCACTGGCACGTTCATGCGCTCGCGAATCGCCTTGTCGAGCCTGGCCGGCTATCAGGCGGCCTGACAGATGGAAACCCGCCTTCCCGCGCACCTCGAGGTGGCGGGCCTTCTGCGCGCGGTGGAGGCGGCCGGTGGCTTTGCCACGGTCATTGTCAAGGGTGAGCGCGACGCCGGCACCCTGCTCGTAACCTGTTGTGAGAGAGGCAGGAATTGTCGTGCCTATGAGCGTATGCCGCGGCCCGACGGCACCCGTGGCTGGACTTTAGCGAAGGCGCAGGATGCGGAAAACCCGATGGAATTCAATGAATACCTGGAGCGTCGCAAGCGTCAGGACGGCGATCTGTGGATCGTGGAACTGGATATCCCGGATGCGGAACGGTTCATCGATTCACCGGGAACGGTGAATTGACTCCTCATGCTGCAATCGCGAAACGCCCCCCACTTCCACAGCGCGGCTGATCCCGGACGGCATTGAGGCCGAAGGGACCGCAAGGCGCCAGACGGGGAGTGGCCGGCAGGTCACGGATCGGATCGCCCCATTTTTAGCGATCGCCACCTGCGCAGGCGCTCACCGCCCTAAGTGACGGGTTAATGCGATTCTTGAGCTTTCGCGGCGCGATCGCCGCCGCGGCGATGATGTTTGCCGGCTTGTGCGGTACAACTCCCAGCGCGGCTTGGGCCGAAACCCCGACAACGACGATACCCATCGTCAGGGCGGCCACTCCGGTTTCGGTTTCCATTGCCGCCGTGGCTGCCCCTGCCGCCACTGTCGAGGCCAATGCGATGAGCGGCAGCGCCTGGATTGCGCAAGGCACGTTGATGAAGCAAGCGACCGTTCTTCCGACGGTTTCCGCCCCCGGCGCGATTCCGGCAGCGCCCATCCAGGCGAGCTCGCTGATGGAACTCGTGGGTGACATGCCGATAGAGAGCGATCTTTCTCCCGATCTCAAGTGCCTGGCGCAAGCGGTCTATTTCGAAGCGCGGGGGGAACCGATCGAGGGGCAACTGGCGGTCGCCGAAGTTGTCATCAATCGCGCCAGGTCCGGTCTCTATCCGGACAATTACTGCGACGTCGTCACTCAGCCGGCGCAATTCTCATTTGTCCGCCGAGGCCGTATCCCGGCCGCCGACGAGACTTCCGCCGCGTGGCAACGCGCGGAAGCGGTGGCCGAGATCGCGCAGCAGAACCTGTGGCAAAGCAAGGCCGCCGACGCGCTCTATTTCCATGCGGCTTACGTCAAGCCGAGCTGGGCACGCCAGAAGGTCGAGCTGGCGCAGATCGACACCCACATCTTCTATCGCTGAGCGGGCTCTAACCGGAGGCGATGTCCACCCACACGGGAGCGTGATCGCTCGCCCTCTCCCGGCCCCGATAGTCCTTGTCCACACCGGCGGAGACCACCCGATCGGCCGCTTCGGGCGACAGCAGCAAGTGGTCGATGCGGAAACCGTGGTCGCGCTGCCAGGCGCCTGCCTGGTAATCCCAGAAGGTCCATACCCCGCCTCGCGGATTGAGCGTGGCGAGCGCGTCGGTCCAACCGTCGTTGAGGATGCGGGCATAGGCGGCGCGCGATTCGGGCTGCATCAGGGCATCGTTCGCCATCGCCGCCGGTGACCACACGTCACGGTCCTCGGGGATGACGTTGAAATCGCCGACGACCACCGTCGGCCGTTCGCGCATGAGCAATTCGCCCAGCCGATTGCGCAGCCGCTCCATCCAGGCGAGCTTGTAATCGAACTTCGGCCCTGGCTGCGGGTTGCCGTTGGGCAGGTAGAGGTTGACCACGCGCACGCCGCGGATGTCGGCTTCGATGAAACGCGCCTGCTCGTCGTTCGGATCACCGGGCAAACCGTGGACGACCTCCAGCGGGTCCTCGTTATCGGCCAGGATCGCCACGCCGTTGAAGCCCTTCTGCCCGTGCCAGGTCGCGCGGTAGCCAATGGCCTCGAAGTCGGCGGCGGGAAAGTCGGCGTCCTGACACTTGATTTCCTGCAGGCACGCGACGGCCGGGCGCGTTTCCTGCAACCACTCCAGCAGGCGCTCCCGCCGGGCTCGGATTCCGTTGATGTTGAAGCTGGCGATCCGCAAGCTGTCCGTCCTTTTCGGGCGGACCTTAGATGCCGAAGCTGGAACCGCAACCGCAACCGGCGGTCGCGTTCGGATTCTCCACCTTGAAGGCCGCGCCGCCGAGCGATTCGACGAAATCCACTGTGCTTCCGGAGACCAGGTCGAGGCTCACCGGATCGACGACCAGCCGGACGCCGCCGGTCTCGCTCACTATGTCGTCGGCCTCGGCGGCATCGGTGAGATCGAACCTGTACTGAAAGCCCGAGCAGCCGCCGCCTTCGACTGTCAGCCGCAGGATGGCGGGCTTGCCTTGGCGCTCGGCGATCCAGCCGACGCGCTTCGCGGCGGCAGGCGTAAGGGTGAGGGTATCGGCCATGCCGCCGATGTAGGGTTCGCCGCGGCTCGCCTCAAGCGGTCTGGATATATTGCCGCATGTGCTCTGCTTCGGCGCTGATCTCGTCGATCCGCGCCTTGACGATGTCACCGATCGAGATGAAGCCGACCATGGACCCGTCCCGCATGACCGGCAGGTGGCGGATGCGCCGCCGGGTCATCAGCTCGAGCGCCTCGATGAAGCTGCTCCCTGTCGAGATGGTCACCGGTGGCGAAGTCATCACCTCGCCGACTTGCCGTTCAAGGCATAGCGCGCCTTCCTCGGCCAGCCGATAGAGCACATCGCGCTCGGAGAATATCCCGGCGACCTGGCCGCCTTGCAACACCGGCAGCGCGCCGATGCGCTTTTCGGCGAGAAGCTGCACTGCCTGGCGCACGGTGGCGCTGGCCGGGCAGGTGACGATCTCGCTCGGGTCGCGCGAAGCGATCAGTCGGGCGATATCCATGGCACTCTCCCACGTTTTTGTGCGGGCTATTGTGCCACAAACGCGGCGAAGGCGCGAATCCGGCCCGACGAAGCGTTGCCAGCGTGCCGCGGGATCGCCATCTGGCGGCTCATGGACCTGCAACCCTCCCCGCTCGACGAACCCTCCAAGGCCGCGCACGCCTGGAAGCGCTACAAGCGGCTGATGCGCGGCATGGCGCTGCTGACGCTGGTCGTCATCGCGATGGCGCTGGGCGTGCTCTACGCGTTGGGTGCGCTCGTTTCGATCCACTTCGTCATCGCCACCGTGCTCGGCATCGGCGTGACGATGATGCTGATGGCGGCGCTGATGGGTCTGGTGTTCCTTTCCAGCGGCACCGGGCATGACGAATCGGTCAGCGATCTGATCAACCGGGATGATTAGATCCGAACACTAGCTCTCGTGCAGGCGAAACTCCTCGACCGGCACACCACCGATCAGGTGCTCCTGAATGATCCGTTCGAGCACTTCCTCGGTGCATGAATGATACCAGACCCGGTCCGGCCAGACGACCGCGACTGGTCCCGCGGCGCAGATCTGCAGGCAATCGGCCTTGGTTCGCTGTACGCCCCCCGCGCCGGTGAGGCCGAGCTCCTTCAAGCGCTTCTTGAGGTACTTCCACGCGCGCTCGCCCACCTCGCGGCGGCAGCATTCGCCTTTTTCCGATAGGGCGCAGATGAAGATGTGGCGCCGCAGCGTTTCGCCGCCGATTTTGGAAAGCGCCGCCTCCGCCCGGGCAAGCTCTTCGGGCTCCGGAGCGACGGCTCAGCCTTTCTTGCCGGCGATACGGGCGATTTCCGCCTGGACCATCCGGTCGACGATGGCCGGCAGATTCGTCTCGAGCCATTGCGCCAGCATCGGCCGCAGCATGTCGCGCACGAGGCCCTCGAGCGAGGTTTCGCCGGAGCGTACGATCTGCGGCTGAGCGCCAGGTTCGGCGAGCATCGCGAGGGCGGCGAGCGATTCGCGCATTGCCCCGGCAGTACGCTCGGTCGTCAGGCTCGGCCCATCTTCACTGGCGTCGCCAAGTTCGACGGCCTCGCCGAGATCGAATACTTCGCGGTCTTCGGATTCTTCGGCCCGTTCCACGAGCGTTTCCACTCCGAGGCCGGCGGATTCGCGCTGGCGGCGCTCTATCTGCGCGGTTTCGCGATTGTCCCGGGCAATCACCCGTTTGATCGACTCGAGGATTTCCTCGACCGAAGGTTCACCCTGCTGTCGCATTGCCCGAGGACTCTACCTGCTGTTGCTGAGCGGGGATTGTCGCGTCCTGCGGCGGGATGTCAACGGTGCGAGTGGACTGAGGCACCGGGTCGGGATCATGCGACCAGTCCCAGATGTCGTTTTTCACCCGGTCGTAGTTGGCCACCGGATCGTATAACGGACCTTGGTCCTCGAGCCCGAGATCGCGCGCTTCCGCCCGGCCCATCGCGGCGAGCAGCGTGAAACCCGCGACATAGGCGTTGCGCCGTGCGGTGACGAGCTGGACTTGCGCCTGCAGCAGCTCCTGCTCGGCGTTGAGGACGTCGATGATCTGCCGTGTGCCGACGGTCTGCTCCGCCCGTGTGCCTTCCAGGCTGAGCGAGGCGGCGGAAACAGCCGTCTGGCTGGAGGCGATGATCTCGTTCGAGGCCTGCAAGGCGGCGTAAGCCGCGCGAACCTGCTGGATGACGCTGCGCTCGGTGGCGACGACTTGTTCGATCGCTTGCGATTCGCGGCTCTGCGCCTGCCGTTCCTGCGCCGCGGGCTTGCCGCCCTGGTAGAGCGGAATGGTGATCTGCGCACCGGCTTGGGCAGTGGTCGAAAAATTTTTCACCGCGCCGGGAATCAGGCTGGAGCCGGCGGAGCCGAGATAGTTCGTGCCGCCGCCGTTGACGAACAGGCTCACCTTCGGCAGCCGCGCCGCGGCAGCGGCCGCGGTGTCGAATCCGGCCGCGTCGGCATTCTCGTGCGCGGCGATCAGATCGGGGTTGTTCTTCGTCGCCACGGTAACCGCGTCGGTCACGGAGCCCGGCAACCCCGGCAGAGGCGGCGGCGCCTGAAGGTCCTGCGGCGCCTTGCCGACCAGCTCCACATAACGCTCGCGCGCCGCAATGAGGTTGGACTGGGCCGTGCGAAGATCGCCCTGAGCCAGCGCCAGCCGCGATTCCGATTGCGCGACGTCGGTGCGGGTCAGCGAGCCGATTTCGAACTGGTCTCTGGTCGACTCCAGGTTGACCGACAGCACGTTGACGTTGTTGGCGTTGAGCCCGACGACCGCCTCGTCCAGGATCACGTCCATGTAGGCGGCGACCACCTGGCTGAACAGCGAGCTTTCGCTGCCGCGCAGGCTGGCGCGCCCGGCGAGATCGCGGGTCTCCGCTCCGCGAATGCCGTTCCTGGTTGCCCCGCCCTGGTAGATCGGGATCGTCAGGTTCAATTGTCCGGTCGCCGAGCGCTCCGGCGAGACGAACGAAGAGCCGGAGCTCTGCTTCAGGTATTCGGTGTAGGTGCCTGTGGCGTTGACCGATGGGAGGGCATTGGCGCGCTGGATAGGCACGTTCTCGTCGGTCGCGCGCTGTTGCGCCCGGGCGCCTTCGAGCGTCGGGTTGGTGCGGTAGGCGTCGTTCAGCGCATCCTTCAGCGTGTCCGCCTGCGCGGGCGCGGCCGCCGCAAGGCAGGCACCGACCAACCAGCTGATCCGCAACCCCCTCCGCGGCATGGTCAGAAACTCCATTCCTTCTTGCGGGCGAATTCCGGCAGGACCGGAATGCCGATCTCCGCCAGCGGCAGCAGCGCTACCTCGCCCGCCGCCTTGCGCCCCGCCGCCAGGCGGGTGAGTCCGTTCTGCAGGATGCCGCAGGTCACTCGCCCATCCTCGGCAAGCCGCTGGACCAGGCTGTCGGGAAATTGCTCGATCGCCCCGTCGATCACCATCAGGGTCATATCGCCCTTTTTGCGGGTGACCGCGATCGCATCGGTAGGGGACAGGACTTCGAGCGATCCGACCAGTGGCCGTAGCAGCTCGGCCATATAACCGCTGCCGCCGTCGACCAGCAGCGCCTTGTCGGCCAGCGTCGGACGGGCCTCCTGGAGCATCAGCCCCTGGACCAGCGGCGCCGCCAGATAGCGGGCGTTGCCGAGCGCAATCGCGCGATCGATATAGGCAATTCCACTGGCGTTCTCGGGAACGAAGTCTTCCCGCGGCACTTCGCCCATGCGCGCGAGCACATACGGGGCGTTGACCCCGCTGGTGCGCAGCTGACTGTCGAGCATGGCCTTGCGGGCGGCGGCCTGGGTTTTCCCGGCGGCTTTCCGGACCGGACCGCCGGCCGACGGGCGCTCTTCAACGATGGTCACTTCGGCATGTCTCTTCGATTTTGTCGTGGCGCCTTAGGGCCTGCAGCCGCCCCGGGCAATGGTAGCTTATGTCGCAAATAGTTGCAGGCAAAGACCTGTTGCCTCGCTGCCGCAAGCTTTGACCATAGGCAATCCGCAAGCCTATGGGGCGGCGATTCGACCGGCAGGAGGGCTCGCTCGATGAGCGACATGGTGACTATCCGCGAGGAAGACCTGATCGAGAGCGTCGCCGACGCGCTGCAGTTCATCTCGTACTACCATCCGATGGATTACATCCGCGCGCTTGGTGCCGCCTACGAAGCGGAGCAAGGGCCCGCGGCGAAGGATGCGATCGCGCAGATCCTTACCAACAGCCGCCTATGCGCCCAAGGACACCGGCCGATCTGCCAGGATACCGGCATCGTCAACGTCTTCGTCAAATGGGGACAGGACTGTCGGCTCGAGTCCTCACGCTCGCTGCAGGAAGTGGTCGATGAAGGTGTCCGCCGCGCCTACACCCACCCGGACAACAAGCTGCGGGCTTCCATCCTGGCCGATCCCGCGTTCACCCGGCGCAACACCCGCGACAACACGCCCTGCGTGCTTTCGGTCGAGATGGTCCCGGGGCGCAGGGTCTCGATCGACGTCGCCGCGAAAGGCGGCGGCAGCGAGAACAAGTCCAAGTTCAAGATGATGAACCCGAGCGACAATGTGGTCGACTGGGTGCTCGAGATGATCCCCCAGATGGGCGCCGGCTGGTGCCCGCCAGGCATGCTCGGGATCGGCATCGGCGGCACCGCCGAACATTGCGTCAGGCTCGCCAAGCAGAGCCTGATGGAGCCGATCGACATGGCGCAACTGAAGGCGCGCGGCCCGAAGACCGATCTTGAGGCGTTGCGGATCGAGATCTTCGACAAGGTCAACGCGCTCGGTATCGGCGCGCAGGGCCTCGGCGGCTTGGCGACGGTGCTCGACGTGAAGATCCTCGACTGGCCGTGCCACGCCGCGGGCAAGCCGGTGGCGATGATTCCCAATTGCGCGGCGACGCGCCACGCGCACTTCACCCTCGACGGCTCGGGGCCGAGCTATCTCGAAACGCCGAAGCTGGATGAATGGCCGGCCGTGCATTGGCAGCCCGACGCGGCGGCGAGACGGGTCGATCTCGACACGCTGACGCCGGAGGAAGTGGCGAGCTGGCAGGCGGGCGACCGGCTGCTGCTCAACGGGGCGATGCTCACCGGGCGAGACGCGGCGCACAAGCGCATCAAGGACATGCTCAATCGCGGGGAAGAGCTGCCGGTCAGCTTCAAGGGCCGGGCGATCTACTACGTCGGCCCGGTCGATCCGGTGATGGGCGAAGTCGTCGGCCCGGCGGGCCCCACGACCGCGACGCGGATGGACAAATTCACCGGGACGATGCTCGATCTTGGTCTTCTCGCCATGATCGGCAAGGCCGAGCGCGGGCAGGGCGCGGTGCAGGAAATCGCCCGGCATAAGGTCGCTTACCTGATGGCCGTCGGCGGCGCGGCCTATCTCGTCGCGCGGGCGATCAAGCAGGCGAAGGTTGTCGCTTTCGAGGACCTCGGGATGGAGGCGATCTACGAATTCACCGTGCGGGACATGCCGGTAACCGTCGCCGTCGATGCCGAGGGGAATAACGTGCACACCCTCGCGCCGGCTGAATGGCGCGAGAAAATCGCCCGCGAACGGCTGCTCGAAGGCGCTTGATTGCGCCTGAAACCATTCGACCAAGCGCCGATGACGTCCGACATCGGCGCTGGCGAACGGGGGTCGGGGAAGGCTATGACGGCCTGATGGACATCGACCTCCAGCCCTATCCCGCGCGCGTGCCGTTCCGGACGGTGCTCGCCTCGATAGTCGGATTGTGGCTGTGCTATTTTCTGCTCGTAACGATCCGCTCCGAGCTGTTCGATCTCGGTTTCGAGCAGGAAATGTTGTGGCGACGGGCGATCGCCAGCGTGGCCGGGGTGGTCATCATGATCGGCCTGTGGCTGGTGCTGCGCTTGTTCGACACGCGCCCCCTGTGGGCCAAGATCGCCGCCGCGCTGCTGCTCTCGCTGCCGGTCTCGCTCGCGCTGGCCGAAGCGAACCAGCTATCCTTCGCCTCAATCGAGGAGCGCGTGCTGCAACGCATGGCCGCGCAACAAGGCCTGGTGGTGCGGCGCGATCCGTCGGGCGATCTCATGGTCGATGTTCCCGTTCCCGGTCCGGTCGATGCCGGTACGCCGCGCTCGGTGACGATCGACCGTGAGCGCGTGTGGGAAAGCCTCGTCGAGGTGGCTTTCGGCCGCTACTTCATGTCGCTCGCCTGGTGCGCGCTCTATCTGGCGCTGCTGACCGGCGAGAAGGCCCGCAGCGCCGAACGGCGCGAGGGGGCCTTCCGTCGGGCGGCGAAGGCGGCCGAGCTGCGCAGCTTGCGCTACCAGGTCAATCCGCACTTCCTGTTCAACACGCTCAATTCGCTGTCGGCGCTTGTGCTGACCGGCAAGACCGCGGCGGCCGAGCGGATGATTCAGACGATCTCCACCTTCTACCGCCGCAGCCTGGCCGACGATCCGACCTCGGACGTGCCGCTGAGCGAGGAATTCGCCTTGCAGAAACTCTATCTCGACATCGAGACGGTGCGCTTTCCCGACCGGCTGCAGGCGGAATACCAATTACCCGATACCTTGGCCGGCGCGCTGGTGCCGGGCCTGATCCTGCAGCCGCTGGTCGAGAACTCGGTCAAGCATGCCGTCGCGCCAGCTTCGCGCAAGGTGACGATCACGCTCTCGGCGCGCGAGGAATACGGCCGGCTGGTCGTCACCGTGGCCGACGACGGCGCGGGCGCGGCGCGCGGTTCCGCTCCGCGCGACGGCTTCGGCATCGGCCTCGGCAATGTCCATGACCGGCTGGCGGCACGCTTCGGGGAGGAGGCGAGCGTGGTCTCCGGCCCGACGGCGAACGGCTATGCGACGGAAATCCGCATTCCGCTGATCGGAGAAGCGAGGCACGCGGCATGACAGAGGAAGCCGCCGCGCCGCTGCGCACGCTGATCGTCGATGACGAGCCCCTGGCGATCGAACGGATGCAAGTGCTGTGCGCCGAAATCGATGGCTTTTCGGTTATCGGCACCGCCAGCGATGGCAAGGCCGCGCTGCGGCTGGCGGGAAAGCTCTCTCCCGATCTGGTCCTGCTCGACATGACGATGCCGGGAATGGACGGGCTTGCCGTCGCGCGCGAGCTCGCCCGCTCGGAGCAGCCGCCGGCGGTGATCTTCGTCACCGCTCACGAGCATTTCGCGGTCGAGGCGTTCGATCTTGACGCGATCGACTATGTCCTGAAGCCTGTCGCCCGGGAACGGCTCGAGCGCGCCGTCGCCCGCGTGCTGGCGCGGCGCGGGGAGCGGCACGAGAACGGCCGCTGGCTGCGCGAGTTCTGGGTGCCGCACCGTTCTGAACTGCTGCGCATCGGCGTCGATCAGGTCGAGCGGATCGACGCCGAGCGCGATTATGTTCGGCTTCACGTCGAGCAAGGTGAGGGCGAAGGCCGCAGCTACCTGCTGCTGCAGACGATCGCCGGGCTCGAAGCCAGGCTCGACCCCGAGCAGTTCATCCGCATCCACCGCTCGACGATCCTGCGCCGTGACGGAATTCGCGGCCTGCGACACGAAGGGCTCGGAGTATGGTCGGCCGAGCTAGCCGATGGTGAAACGCTGCGGATCGGGCGGACCTATCTACGCAAGGTCAAGGGAATGGCCGGCCGCTGATGCAAAAAGGGCGTCCTCGAGGGACGCCCTGACAACCGGCCGATCGATCAGCGCGCGGCCAATCCGAACCTCTTCTCGTTTTCCGTCCGATCGTGCTGCGCGAGGACCGCGGCGGCGTAATGCCGGTATTGCTCGCCCGTGGTCTTGTAGCAGTAGCGAGCTTTCGAGTTTGCCTTCTGGCCTTCGGCAATGCCGCACTTCTCTCGCGCGGCCTGATCGAAGCGCTGGTTCAGCTCCGCGCGTCCGGCAGCGGTGTTCAGATCGAGGTCGCCATAGCTCATGGAAGTGCCCTGCTTTTGGGCATCGGTCGCCGAGGCGGGAACGGCGCCGGCCGACAGAAGCGCTGCACCGATGGCGGCGAGAGCGAGAGTGGGGGTCTTCATCAGTTATCTCCTCCTTGGATGCGCCGCGGATCGTCGGGACTGGGGGCGAACCCGCGGCGCAAGAAGAGAAATAGGCCGGGTTACGTCTGTAATCGCGCAATCCTCGACAAGCCAACCGCCTGTTCCGACAAGCGATTCTCCGGCCCGACAAACGACTGACGCTGACCGGCGAAATGCTGGTAATCGTCGAATCGAGGCCCCAATTTCCGCGAATGGCCGCGCTGCTCCTCACTTTCCTGTTCGGAATCGCGAACTTCGCCATGCACAAGGCGGTGCTCGAAAGCCGGCATCCCTTGCTGGGGCAGGTGTCCTGGTTCGTTCACGCGCTCGACGGCCGTGGCAGCCTCGTGATCGAGTTTTTCGTGCTGCTCGGCGCGATGTTGCTCGTCGGGTTAGGTTCTGCTGGATGGGCTTTGGCCTATGGCGGCTACACGCTGCTCAATGCCCTGGCCGCGTGGCTGATCGTCACCCGGCGACTCTGACGGTGCGGAGTTTTCCGGGCGATGTTTTCCGGCTGGCCCCTTGGGCCGCCGACCTGCTAGCGATGCTGGCCGATGGCCGATAAGACCCTCCTGTTCCACGTCTCCGACATCCATTTCGGGCTCGAGGACGATCGCGCGCTCGACTGGGTGGTGCAGGAAATTGTCGAAAAGCGCCCGGCGGCCGTCGCCATCACCGGGGACCTGACGATGCGGGCGCGGCACCGCGAATTCGCCGCCGCGTGCCGCTGGATCCAAGCGCTCGACGTGCCCGTGACGGTCGAGGTGGGCAATCACGACCTGCCCTATTTCAACCTGATCGAGCGTTTCACCGCCCCGTACCAGCGCTTCCAGGCGATCCAGGCGTTGGTAGAGCGCAAGGTGGAATTGCCGGGCCTGGCGATCGTTCCGCTCAAGACCGTGCGCCGCTGGCAGCCGCGTTGGCCTTGGTCGCACGGTTGGGTGACGGAGCGTGCGCTCGAGCGCACCCTGACGATGATCGACCGGCTGCCGAAGGGAACCAAGGCCCTGGTCGCCTGCCATCATCCGCTTGTGGAGGCGGGAACGCGTGGCAAAGCCTGGACCCATGGCGGCGACCACGCCCTTGCCGAACTGGCCAGGCGCGGTGTGCTGGCGACGCTCAGCGGCCATGTCCACGATGCCTTCGACATCGTCAGCGAGACGCCGCATGGGCCGATGCGGATGATCGGCGCGGGGACGCTGTCGCAGCGCATCCGCTCGACGCCGCAAAGCTTCAACGAGATCACCTGGGACGGCGAGCGCATCAATGTCCGCGTGCGCAGCATCGCCGACGTGCCGACCGAGGCCATGCAAGTGAAGCAGGTCCCCGAAGACGCCATGCCACCGCGTGAGCCGGGCGAACCGGTCGCGCCGGTGAATACCGTGCCGCGCGTGGACCCGCCGGTGCATTGAGCATCAGATCAACCGGCGAGCGTTCCGCTTTCGTCGATAGCCGGCCGGTCGCGTTCGAAGTGGCGCTCCAGCGTCGGCATCGGGCCCACCCAATCCTCCCGGCGCACCGTCCAGAGTTCATAAGTCGGCGGGAAGATCGAGGTCTCGTCGAACGAGCCGGAATAGAGCTCGATCTCGTTACGATTCTCCTCGATGGCGAAGGCCGGCGAGCCGCAGGACGGGCAGAAATGCCGGGCGTAGCCCTTTCCGGTGACGTTGGCGCGCGTTTCGCCTGTCACCGCCACCGCGTGGGACGGGAAGATCGCAAAGGCGACGAACGGCGCGCCGTGGCTCTTGCGGCAATCGAGGCAATGGCACAGCGAACGCCGCAGCGGTTCGCCGGAAACCGTGATGCGCACCTGGCCGCAGAGGCAGCCGGCGCTCCGTTCGGATCGGTCGGTCATCGGCCAAGGATAGCAGCGGGTGGCAAAAGCAAAAGGGCGGCCCCTCGCGGAGCCGCCCTTCGCTTGTTCGATGAGCGTGGGCTTAGCGCTTCGAGAACTGGAAGCTGCGGCGGGCCTTGGCGCGGCCGTACTTCTTGCGCTCGACCACGCGGCTGTCGCGGGTGAGGAAGCCGGCGGCCTTGACCGTGCTGCGCAGCTCGGGCTCGAACTTGCTCAGCGCCTGGCTGATGCCGTGCTTGACCGCGCCGGCCTGGCCCGAAAGCCCGCCGCCTTTGACGGTGGCGACGACATCGTACTGGCCTTCGCGGCCGGCGACCTGGAACGGCTGGTTGATGACGAGGCGCAGCGTCGGACGGGCGAAGTAGACTTCCTGCTCGCGGCCGTTGACGACAATCTTGCCGGTGCCGGGCTTGAGCCAGACGCGGGCGACCGCGTCCTTGCGGCGGCCGGTGGCGTAGGCGCGGCCCTGCGCGTCCACTTCCTTCTCGCGAATCACGGCGGCGGGGCCGGTGCGCACGGGCGGAGCGGCGGGCGCTTCCGCGCCGGCTTCGGCGGCGGGAGCGCCGCCGGTGATGGTTCCCAGATCGGCGAGATCGGAGACAGTGTTCTGTTCGTCAGCCATTTACTTGGCAACCTTGTTCTTGCGGTTCAGCGAAGCGACGTCGAGCGGCTGCGGCTGGGTGCCGCCATGCGGGTGCTCGGTGCCGGCGTAGAGGTGCAGCGCGCGCATCTGCGCCCGGCCGAGAGGGCCGCGCGGGATCATCCGCTCGACAGCCTTCTCCAGCACGCGTTCCGGGAAGCGGCCCTCGAGCACCTTGTCGGCGGTGACTTCCTTCAGGCCGCCGGCATAACCGGTATGCTTGTAATAGGTCTGCGTCTTGAGCTTGTTACCAGTGAAGCGGACCTTATCGGCGTTGATCACGACGACATGATCGCCGCAATCGACGTGCGGCGTAAAGCTCGGCTTGTGCTTGCCGCGCAGGAGATTGGCGACGATCACCGCGAGTCGGCCGACGACGAGGCCGTCGGCGTCGATCAGGTGCCATTTCTTGTCGACCTCGGCCGGCTTGATCGACCGGGTCTGCTTGCTGAGGGCCTTCATGGCTCTTCCTTGTTGATGAAACGAGTGGGCCCGACCGATTCGGGGCGGTCGCGCGGAGCGGCGCATTTGTGCGGGAGAGGCGCTGAAGTCAAGCATTTCCGCGGGTTTGCGGAGAGGTAAAATAATACCGTGTGCTAAACCAGCTTGCCGAGCCAGGCCGCGGTTGAGGGCGGCGCTGCGTCGGCGCCCCAGCCTGCGACGGCGGGCGTTTCGTAAGGGTGGATCGCTGCAAGGCGGGCGACCGCCTTGTCGAGCAGGCTCGCGTCGGTCTTCAGCAGCGCGCCGCATTCGCGCGCTTCGCCGCGCTCACCCTGCCAGATGTAGAGGGAGCGCATGCCGGGCACGAGATTGGCGCAGGCGATCAGCCCTTCGTCGAGTAGTTGCGAAGCGGCCTTGGCGGCCGCCTCCTCGCTCTCGAACGGAGACCAGATCAGCGCCGCGCTCACGCCCGCCTGCCGAGCGCGTGGATGCCCCAGGCCGTCGCCGCGACGACCAGCGCGCCGACCAGTTGATGCAGCGCCGCCAGCCAGATCGGCACGCCGGCCATGACCACTGCGATGCCGAGGATGATCTGCGTGCCGAACGCGGTGTGGATCGCCACCGAGGCGCGCCGGGCGCTCTTGCGCACCTTGCGGGAGAGCCAGACCAGCGCGCCGACCGTGACCCAGGCCCACCAGCGGTGAATGAAATGAACGATGGCCGGATCGGCGAACAGGGCG
>Ga0164242_10003019_pt1 | contig 19267 bp, 21 predicted proteins | sample OricomgcompostMG_FD_108783 | JGI IMG/M metagenome (GOLD analysis project Ga0164242, IMG submission 108783) | Miracle-Growth compost microbial communities from Emeryville, California, USA - Original compost - Miracle growth compost (MG) ... | reverse complement strand
GCGGGTTCAAATCCCGCCTCCGGCACCAAGACGTTCTTACTTGAACCTGCACGAAGCAGGTCGGAGAGCCGGAACGTCTCGGGATCACGGTCAACGCCCTCGACGGTCTCGTCGGGGGCGTTTTTCGTGTGTCCGAGGAGATCCTGGACGGTGACCGGACGTGTGGCCGGAGTGCGGTCTCCGTAGGCGACGGCAGCCTCGTGTAGCTCATCGACGATCGGCGTCTTCGTGTCTCTGACGATGCCGTCCTCGTCGATCCAGAGCTTGCTGAAGCTGGCGATGTTGAGGTCGGCGTCGAGTGGCCTCCGGAGCGGTCGCGTAGGTGCCATGAGGATCGTCCAGCAGCCGCAGGTGTTGCCGGAGGACTTCAGCACCAACTCGCAGTTTGTCGGCAGTCTCGGTCAGCCCGTGTTCGGCAGCTGACCGCTCGATCTGAATCTCGCGGAGTCGGGCGCGGATCTTCTCGCGGGGGAGTGCATCGTCTTCAGCGAGGTCAAGGAGCTTCTCTTCACGAACGGCCAGCTTCGCGAGTTGTTTGCGGTAGCCATTGTGGATGTCGCGCACGCTCTGTTGCTCGGCCTGGATGGTCTGCTCGACCGCTTCGGAGATCAGGGTGCGGAACGCCGATGGAAGCCCTTCAGGTAGTGGTAGTGCACGCGGTCGCGTTGACCGCGATTCGAACGATGCTCCATGACACGTTGTGCGGCCTCCCATAGGTCGCTGTCGACGATGGGCACATGGCGTCCGGCGTACTGCTCGCCCTTCCACGTCACGATGCCCTTGGGGCCTCGGTCCGAGGAGGTGATGTGGAGTTGGATCCCGACGCGTATATTGTTGAATCCGGCGTGAATGCTGCTGCGGTTGAACGTGTCAACAGGATGTTTGAAGAGCGGCCTGGGATGCTTGACGTCCTTGGCCTCCCTAGGGACCCGCTAACGCTTCCGATAAACTCGGACATTGCTGCAGATCTTGGGGTGCACGTAGTCGAAAGTCTGCGTACCCTGCCCGATGACCCGGTGTCTGCGATTTAATCAATAGTCCGATAGATCCAGCACCCACCGTCGTCCCTGTGCATGATGTAGATGTCGCCGTCCAGCCAGGCGTCTTGGGCAAACTGCGCAGCGTCGAAGCGGACGTAGCTCGCGAGGTTGTTGCCAAACGTCTTCTCGATACGGCGGTTGATGCCTTCTTCGTCGGCGATCTCGCGTGCCCGGTCTTCGGGTGAGTCGTACTCGCCAAGGTAGCTGTCCTCGAAGGCATCGAGCATGTCCGGATCGGCGTCGTGGCGTTGGGTCCAGGCGGCGAACGCTGCGCCGTGCTCCTGGATGCCACGGGCGACCTTGGCAACGAGGCTGAGTTGTTCGTACTGCCCTGGTCGGAAGTCTCCGAAGTCGTCGTCGAAGATGGCGTACTCCTAAGCACTGGGATCTTCGCTGGGCTTCGGCGATGAGGTCTTCGTCGTCGACGGCGGCGTTGACCCATTCGCCGGTGAGGGTGCCGTTGTTGTAGTCGGCGAGCGATCCGATCCAGACCTTCGGCTGGAGCTGCGGTTCTTGTTCGTGGGATGTCTCGTGGTCGGGCTGTTCGCCCGGATTGTGTTGTGGTTGCTTCTCGTTCATAGTCACCTCCTTTCGTTTGGGTTGTTGTTCTGTGCCCGTCTGGCGGCTGCCAGGCGGGCTTCTGCTTGCCGGATGAAGTCCGGGTTCAGCTCGATGCCGAGCCAGTCGCGCCCCCGTTCTCGGCGACGATCGCGGTGGTGCCCGCACCCATGAGCGGGTCGAGCACAACGCCGTCTGGCGGGCAGCCGGAGCGGATCATGCGGCGGACGAGGGCTTCGGGGAACGTGGCGAAGTGGGCGCCCTGGTAGTGGGCCGTCGCCATTCGCCAGACGTCGCCGGGGTTCTTGCCGAGCGGGTGGCCGACCATGCCCTTCGACTTCAGTGCGCGCAGTCCGTTGTCGCCGTCGCTGTTCGGGCCGAGTGCCGGACTGCCAGCGGCATACTTGCTCGCCCGAGTTGGGCGTCGCGAGTCGGAGCGGTTGGGTGGCCGGCTCCGGTGCGGCTCGCGGATGGCGTCGAGGTTGAAGTAGTACTTCGGACTCTTGGTCAGCAAGTAGACCTACTCGTGGTGGTGCCCAACCTGTCGCGGACGCTGGTCGGCATCGGGTTGGTCTTCGCCCAGACGACCTTGTTGTGCACCGTCCATCCGTCTTCAAGAAGAGCGAGCAGGAGCCGTTCGGGTGCAGCGAGTAGCGACTTGCGGCCTGCTCCTTCGCGTGGATGCGTGCTGTAGCTGTCGCCGAGGTTGAGCCAGAACGTCCCGCTCGGCTTGAGCACTCGGTGGAGAGCACGAACGACGGCGCGGAGTTCGTCGACGTACTGGTCGACGTGTGACTCCAGCCCGAGTTGACCGTCCACCTGGTAGTTGCGCAATCGGAAGTACGGCGGGCTGGTGACGATGCAGTCGATGGACTCGGCCGGGAGTGTCTGGAGGACGGCCGCCGCGTCACCTTCGAGGATGTGATTCTGCGGCAAGCTCATGACGGCCACCCGCTGTCCCAGCCGGCAGATATCGTGCGGCCGGTGAATGGTCTTCTGCACTGGTGGACGACTGATCGGCTGGTCGCCGGGTCGTCGACGATGGCCGCTCTCGTTGCTGCCGCCGCTCTGCTCATCAACCTGAGCAGCGGGAAGCGACAGCAGGATGCACTCGACACGGTTGCTCGGGCTGCAGCTGACTCGGCCGCGATCGCTCGCGAGAGTGCGGAGTACTTCAAGCGCATGGCGGAGTCGATGGAAAAGTCGCTAGAGGATCGCGATGCCGCCATTGCTGCTAGTGCACGAGGCGACGCTACGTCAGGACTTGATGATCTCGTTAGCTTCCGACGAGCGGCGTGGGAGATCAAGCCACTACGTGGTTCTCTGTACGAGCTGGTGAACAGCGGCGGCGGTACTGCGTACAACGTGAGAGTGACATGTGACGGTGCCATCCGGTTTGACGGCCCCGAGACTCCGAGCGAATGGACAGCTGGCTCTGGACGGGAGTTCTTCGCGGTTGGATCGATGCAGACGGGGATCCCCGTACTACATGTCGAGTGGACGGACACGCCTGTCGAGGCGGCGCAGGTGCAGGAGTGGACGCGGCCGATTCCTCCGAGATCATGAGCGATCATGACGCACCTCCGATCGCGGCTGCTGTGTCCTCGGCAATCGTCACCACGAACATCCCGGTCGGGTAGTTCGCCCGATCGATTCGCTGGCGCGTGAGGGCGCTGTCCGCCAGCACTTGGGCGTATGCTTGGAAGGCACCGAGGGCGCGGAAGTCTTCGCGCTCGAGGACGCGGGAGCGAACGAGGTCGCCAGGTCGCGGGCGTCGGCGGGCGAGGGTTGGAAGACCAGTCGAGAGCGAGCGTTAGCGAGGACGGCGCCACGGTGTTCCCGAAGTTGACCGAGCTCTTGGTGGGCGATGGTGAAGCCGACGCCGTAGCCACGTGCGGTTGCCAGAGCGTCGCCGAGGTCGCCGAGTCCGGCAATGTAGTCCTGCACCTCGTCGATGTAGACATTGACGGGCGTTCGTTCCTCGGGCGGCACCGTGGTGCGCGCCAGGATGGTGTGCCAGAGCTGGGTGGTGACGAGCGAGCCGAGTAGCAGGGCGCCCTCGATGCCGATGCTGCCCTTGCCGAGCGCGACGAGCAGCACCTTGTTCTTGTTGAAGACGTCGGACAGGTCGAACTTGGGGGAGCGCTGCCCGAAGATGCCGCGCAGTGTCGGGCGGAGCAGAACAGAGCGCAGCTTGTTCATGAGCGGCTGGATGGCTTGGGCGCGTTCGCCCTCACTCCACGACTCGAAGGTTGCCCAAAAGGTGCCGAGCCCGAGCGGATCCCTGGCCGCTTCGCGATGAACGACCGACCGGCGGAAGCCGGGATTGGTCAGCAGCAGTGGCACCATGACGAGCGATGCGTCGCCGCGCCGCGCCAGCGTCAGCAGTGAGGCGTGCAGGATGTCCGAAGTGCGCGGCCCCCACGAGTCCTCGAAGAGGGTGTGGAAAACCGTCAGGATCGAGTCGGCGGCCAGCTCCGGGTCGCGCCCAATGAGCGGGTTGATACCGACGGGTCGGTCGTGCCGGGGGTCGAGCACCACGATGTCGTCAAGGCGCTTGGTCGGAACACGGGCGAGTATGACGTCGACGAGGTCGCCTTTGGGATCGGCGAGAACGGCACCGCGACGCCGCCGACTTCGCCGGTGGCGCGACCGCGCTTAAGGTCGTCAAGCACGAGGTGTGCAAGCAGCGTCGACTTGCCGGTGCCGTTGAGACCGAGGATGTGCGTATGCCGGAGCGCGTCGTCTTGCTCTTGAGCAACCACGCGGGTGATGCCACGAGCCGCAGCGTCGGCGGCGTCGCCCAGCGGACGACCCTTCGTGGGGTGCGCCTTGGTTGCGGGCAATAGCTTCGGATGCCGTGGCGGCAGCGCGGGCAGGTCGGCGTCAAGGTCGGAGATGACCGGCCATGCAGTCAACGCCGCCAAGTCTTCGACCGAAAGCCAGAGCGGCCAGAAGAAGGGCGAGCGCAGTTCGTTGATCTGACGACGGCCGACCCGGCGGTGATCCAGCCGAACGCCGGGCAGTTCGAGGACTCGGAACGCTGCAGCCGCGCTACTGAGCAACTGACGGGTGCGTTCCGGATGGCCGGCTTTGGCGGCGATCCGCAGCGCGCAGCCAAACCCGAACTGGCCGAACTTGGCCTCGATGGCGGTGCGGCTGATGCCGTCGATGTCCGGCGCCCGCTTCGGCGTCGTGCGCGGCCCGAGGATGAGCTGCAGGCGGAGCAGGTCGCTCGGCGCGGTCGAGGCGAACAGATCGAAGAGCTGGCGGGTGACCTGATCGACGGTGGCAACATCGTGGCGAAGCGGCAGGGTGCGCGAGTGCCGCACGGTGATCGCGGCAGCGCGCTCGATGGCGACGTCCGCGAAGGCCGATGTCGTGCCGCGCAAACGGACGTCCGGCAGATGCGCTCGGAACTTCGTGCGCAACTTCGGCAGCACCGTCTCGTCGGCGCCGACCCGCCAGCTCACCGCGTGATTGCTGGCCACCGCTTCGAGCACGATGCGCGGCTGGCCGGGGATCGTGGCCAAGCCGAGCAGCACGGCGCGGGCGTCGGCGGGGGAGACCGAGCCGGTGAAGGTGATCTCCCGCCAGTGCAGCGGCTTACCCATCTGACGACTCCTCGTCGTCGGCTGCCGCCTGGGCTTCGGCTTCGAGCCGGGCGAGTTCCATGTCGATGATCGCCCGGGCGATACGACGAACGTCCGGCTTGTCGCGCAGCTCGCCGCGCACGCTCAGATGCCGCTGACGCTGCCGTCCGGAGCGTGCCGACGATCGGCGTTGTGAGTCCCGTCGATCTCCGGGTCGTTGATTCTTGGGGTGGGTATTTTTGTACATAGCGAAGACGCCTCCTTTCGGTATAAGGGGTTGGTAATAGCGGTCAGGGATGGCACGGATGGCGCAAGCTCAGACAGAGAAAGAGCATTGCGTGCATGCACATAGCGACTGTCCTTACTATGCGTTGCATGCGTGCAAGTAACAAGATTATTTGTGTATTCCACAACAGCGAACGGAACGGGTAAGTCAGAGGTTCACCGACAACATTTCGAGCTGCGCCAAGAACGACGATGATATTGATGGGTCGACTCCGCATGATGATGCGGACCCAATTATTTAAAGAGGTACGACAGTGGGAAACTTCGCTGATATCCATTGCCCAGCTCCTGGTTGCGGTGCGCGCATGCAGCCGGAAGTCGTTGACGAACACCACAACGTCGGCGGCGACTCTTTGACGACGACCGGCGGGACGTACTACGAGGTGCGCTACACCTGTCCACGAAATCCGGCGCACGAGTCGTTCACGCGAATCGTCTGACCATCCCGTTCCGCGCACCCCGTCGCAAGGTGCGCGGAACGGGACGTTGGCCCGTCTACCAGCCCTGACGACGGCGGATCAGGAACCAGACCCCGACGATCGCGGCGAGCGCCGTGATGCCGATGCAGAGCGGAACGAACACCGCCGAGACGATCCGCACCGCGCCGTAGATCGCCATCGCGGCGAGCAAGACCGACAAGCAGATGCCGACGATCTTGTCGACGAACCGCGTCGGGCCGCCGCCCTCGCCGCTCACGACGTCACCAACGTGTCGGAGCGGCTCTGGGTCGGCGCTTCGGGCTCGGGGATCCGACGGATCTCCTCCAGGAGGCCGGTGTCGAAGCCGTACTCCATGCACTCGGTGACGAAGCGGCGCTGGTTGATCGGGAACCGCCCGATGAGCGCCATGAGCTGGATCTGGCCGACGAGGTCGGCGTGGAAGACCTTCCACGGCAGCGACGTCGGCGGGTAGCCGGCTCGTTCGAGTTGGTCGAGGTGCCAGAGGGCAAGCTCCATCTCGTCCTCGAGCGCGAACGAGACGCCCAGCTTGATGTGGCTGGTGTCGTGCCAGAACCGGAAGCGGATGTTGTCCTCGGGCGTCAGGTAGATCGAGTCGTCGCAGAACAGGTTCGAGATGAGCAGCGGCGTCCCGCTCTCCGTGCTCTCGGTATACGCGCCGCGTAGCTGCTGGTAGGTGCTCGGCGCATCCGGGCAGGCCTCGTAGCTGAAGCCGAGCCGGAGGGCGGCGTCGCGAGCTTGCCGTCGCACGAACGACGACAGGTTTTCGCGGACGAGCACAAGCTCCAACTCCAGCGTCGGGCTGGTCGTAGGCTCGTGGGTGGACATGAATGGTCTCCGTTTCCCTGTACCGGGGTGGATGGTTGGTCTTGACGTCCGAAGTCCCCGGAGGAGTCGCGGTGCAACGTGACTCCTCCGGGGCGCCCCTTCGGACGGATGCGAGCTCATGCCGGGCAAGCTGCCCGGTCGCTCTGACTACTGCTGATCCTTTCGGTGCTCCTGGGCGATCTGCAGCATCTGGAGATGTGTGGCAAATGCCTGGGCGTCCAGTTCCCGCTTGATGCGGGCGGCCTCGGCAAGAACCTCGAACTGACGACGGGCAACAGCGCGCCGCCGCATCTCGGACTGGAACAGCCGCGACAACTGACCGCTCACGATGGCCTGCACGAGCGTCCCCACCAGGTAGGCGACGACGAGCACGACGACGACCGCGAGAACGGCAACAGCGACCACGACCGGCTCACTTGAACCGGGCGATGCCGTTGGCTGCACCCATGGCGTAGGCGTTGATGCAGGCCTCGTAGTACGCCTGCCCCGCGGGTGCGACCTCCATGAGCTGCTCGGCGGCGCCGACCAGCGTCCCGATGTTGTTGAGCGCGCTGTACGTCAGCCCGGCTCGTACGCCGTCGGTGACGTACGCCACCTCAGCGTGACCGAGCACCATGTCGGTGCTCTTCTTGACCTGCTTGGACACACCGCGCCCAAGGTTTTGTCCGGTCAGAGCGCTTGACGCGCCGCTGCCGAACAGGGAGAGATCCGAGGACATCTCGGGAACTCCTTCCTGAGTGCCAGGTCTGATGCCCCGCTTGTGCATCCGAAAAGGCCTGGACGACTCAGTTCCCAGAGTGAATGACCGTAAGATTCAGCGCACTGACACGAAACTGACAAGGGGGTCGACCGTGGCGAGGGACGAGCTTCATCGCGACCTTGTCCGGTGGCTGCGTGCCCTTCGTCGACAGCCAGGTCTGCTCGCCGCCGAGCGGCTGGCGGTCTCGGCGCCGTTGATCAGCTTCATCGGGAACGGGAGTCCGGTGCTGGCCTGGAACAATCTGATGGCGCTCCGCAAGCGGTATGGCACTGATCCGGAGTCCGACGTCGGTGCCTTCTTCTACTTGTCGGGGTGGAAGATCGGCGGCGACTCCCTCGAGTGGCGGCGCAACCATTACGCCAGACGGTTCGCCTGCGACGACCGAACAGCACTCCGTCGAGCAGATCGCGGGGCGGCAACGCTGGCGACCCTTATTCGCGAAGAGGTCAACTATGACCGACCATGCGGCAACGTCATTACCTACCAAGACGGGAACACCGCGAGCCTGCTGGCCATCTATAGGGTGCGTACTGGTGAGACTTTTCCCGTGCCTCGGCTGTCCATGGATGGGACGAGATGGCGTCTTGACCAGCTGGCGGAGTCCAGCGATGCGAGCATGGACGGCTTCGTGGATCGGCGCCTCAAGGTGATCAATATTCCACTCGTTCGCACCAGAGAAGTCAGTGATCCATGTGTAGAGCTTGGCCTCGTCTGGACGCCCTCAATCTGGCCGTATTGGGAACTTGTCGGGCACTGCGCAGATCCTCGGTTGCACTGGCACTTTACTGTGGATCGATCCGGAATGCTGAGCGTCTCACTCAACTGGGCGAGCGAGGTGTTCACTACTGATAGTTTTGATGAGTTCACATTTCTTGATGAAGTCTCAATGTCCGATTCGAATGACGGATGGTTCGTGATCGATATGGCTGCTTAGTGGCGAATAAATGCTATAATGAACGCAAATGAACAAACATGCTCAAGAAAGGCCAGCGGTGGCGTTAAAGAAATCCGATCTCTACAGCTCTCTGTGGAAGTCCTGCGATGAGCTTCGTGGTGGCATGGATGCCAGTCAGTACAAGGATTACATCCTGACGCTGCTGTTCATGAAGTATGTTTCGGACAAAGCGAAGACGCACGGCAGCCTGATCGATGTGCCCGATGGTGGCTCGTTCGATGACATGCTTAAGGCAAAGGGCGATCCGGAGATCGGCGACAAATTCAACAAGATCATCGCCAAGCTGGCTGAGGCGAACGGCTTGGTCAACGTGATCACGCTGGCGGACTTCAATGATCCAGAGAAGCTCGGCAACGGCAAGGAGATGCAGGATCGTCTCTCCAAGCTGGTGACGATCTTCGCTGACCTTGACTTCCGTGGTTCGCGAGCCGAGGGTGACGACCTCCTCGGCGACGCTTACGAGTACCTGATGCGCCACTTCGCCACAGAATCAGGCAAGAGCAAGGGACAGTTCTACACCCCGGCCGAGGTGTCCCGGATCCTTGCCAAGGTCGTCGGCATCGGTTCGCAGACGACTCAAGACGAGACGGTCTACGACCCGGCGTGTGGTTCGGGTTCGCTGCTGTTGAAGGCGGCCGCAGAAGCGCCACGCGGTATGACGATTTACGGCCAAGAGAAGGACAACGCCACCTGGGCGTTGTCGAAGATGAACATGATCCTGCACGGCAACGAGATTGCCGACATCCGCAAGGGTGACACGATCACCAATCCGCAGTTCACCGAAGCTGGTCACCTCAAGACGTTCGACTACGCCGTCATGAACCCGCCGTTCTCAGTCAAGTCCTGGAGCAACGGCCTCGAAAATGATTACGATCGCTTCGAGTTCGGCCGTCCGCCGGAGAAAAACGGCGACTACGCCTTCCTGCTGCATGTGATCAAGTCGCTCAAGAGCACCGGCAAGGGCACAATCATCCTGCCGCACGGCGTGCTGTTCCGTGGCAACGCCGAGGCAAACATCCGCAAGGAGCTGCTGCGACGCGGCTACATCAAGGGCATCATCGGACTGCCGGCCAACCTGTTCTATGGCACCGGTATCCCTGCCTGCATCATCGTGATCGACAAGGAGAACGCCGCCGGTCGTGCGGGTGTCTTCATGATCGACGCATCCAAGGGCTTCATTAAGGACGGCAACAAGAACCGCCTGCGCAGTCGTGACATCCACAAGATCGTTGACGTCTTCAACAAGCAGACCGAGGTCGACGGCTTCTCGCGCCTGGTACCGATGACCGAGATCGCCGAGCCGAAGAACGACTACAACCTCAATATCCCGCGCTACATCGACTCGTCCGAGCCAGAGGACCTGCAGGATCTCAACGCCCACCTACATGGCGGCATCCCTGACCGTGACCTGGATCTGCTGCAGCCGTACTGGGACGCCTTCCCGAGCTTGCGCTCGACCTTGTTCACAGCCAACCGGCCGGGCTACAGCGACCTGACGATCGACATCGCGGAGGTGCAGCAAACCATCCTCGACTCCGACGAGTTCAAGAAGTTCGCCGAGGACGTGCGCGGCAAGGTCGACGACTGGTTCAGCGCACACCGACCGATCCTGCAAGCGATTGACGCGAAGACCGTGCCGCAAGAACTGATTTCGAGGATCAGTGACGACCTGCTCGTACGCTTCAAGTCGACAGCGCTTCTCGATCCGTACGACGTGTACGAACAGCTGATGACGTACTGGCACAGCACGATGCACGACGACGTCTCATTGGTGATGAGCGCAGGCTGGGTCGAGGCTGCGATGCCGCGCAAGGCCATCGAGGACAAGGAGCGCAAGCTCTCTGAGACGCCCGACTTGACGATCGGGTCGGGACGCAGCGCCACCAAGTACAAGATGGATCTCATTCCACCGGCGCTGATCGTGGCCCGTTACTTTGCTGACGAGCAGTCCAAGCTCGATGACCTCAACGTCGCCGCCGATGATGCATCCCGCGCCGTGGAGGAGTACGTCGAGGAGCACGCCGTCGAGGAAGGACTGCTCGCCGAGGCGATGGACGACGACAAGATGTCGAAGAAGCTCGCTACCGACCGCTTGAAGATCGCCAAGCGCGAAGGCTCTGACGCCGACGAGATCAAAGCGCTGGAGCACGTGATCAAGCTGTACAACGCCGAAGCAGTCGCCAAGAAGGCCGCCAAGACCGCGCAGGCTGAACTCGACTTGGCGACACTCAAGAAGTACGGCGACCTGAGCGAACCAGACGTCAAGGCGCTCCTGCTCGATGACAAGTGGAACGACATGTTGGCATCGCGTGTTGTGAAGGAGGCTGATGGTCTCACACAGGCTCTCGTCACCCGGATTCAACAACTCGGCGAGCGGTATGCGGCGACTGTCAGTGATCTCGATGTCGAGATCCGCGACCTTGAGGCAAAGGTCGCGGGATACCTGATGTCGATGGAGGCACGGTCATGAGCGACAAAGCAGCCTGGCCGACAACGTCGATTATTGACGCAACGTCCAAGATTATGGATTTTCGCGGCCGAACGCCCAAGAAGCTCGGTATGGACTGGGGGGACGGATATATTCCGGCCATATCGGCGCGTAACGTTCGCATGGGAAAAATTGACTTCAGCCAAGAACACTATGTAGCGTCAGATCTTCTTTATCGGCGGTGGATGACTCAAGGGGATATGGAACAAGGGGACACCCTTATAACTACTGAAGCACCTCTTGGTAACGTCGCTGAGGTTCCTGATTCACGCCGCTATGTCTTGAGCCAGCGGACAGTTTTACTGCGACCGAAGCCAGAGCGGTTTGACAAGACATACTTTACTCAGGTGTTGCAGTCTCCAGACTTTCAATCGCTACTCGTCCAGAATTCGTCTGGCTCGACAGCTCTCGGGATTCAACGCAAAAAGTTGGAACTGTTGCGCATCCCGGAACCGTCGCTTGCCGAACAGAAATGTATCGCTGACGCGCTCAAAGACACAGATGATCTGATCGCCGCCCTCGAATGCCTCATTGCCAAGAAGCAGGCGATCAAGCAGGGCATGATGCAGCAGCTCCTAACCGGCCGCACGCGTCTTTCTGGCTTCTCCGATCAGTGGCGGGTCGTACCGCTGGCCGAGGTCAGCACGATGAAAGGTCGAATTGGGTGGCAAGGTCTGACCCAGGATGAATTCACCACTGACGGCCGTCAGCCATTCTTGATCACCGGTATGAATTTCAAGGACGGCGCCATCCGGTGGGGAGAGGTCTATCACGTTCCCGACGAACGTTACATGGTTGCACCTGAGATTCAACTGCACCCGGGGGACGTCCTGATGACAAAGGACGGCACGATCGGGAAACTGCTGTACGTCGACTCGATTCCGTACCCAGGAAGGGCCACATTGAACTCGCACCTTCTCGTCTTCAGGCCGAAGAACAGTGCCTACATTCCACGCTTCCTTTACTACCAGTTGGGGTCACCGCGGTTTACATCGCACATCGAACTTCACAAGTCGGGGTCAACATTCTTCGGTATCAGTCAGGGGTCGGTTGGAAAATACGAGATGCTCCTTCCATCGCTTGCGGAGCAGGAGGCGATCGTGGACTCTCTCACGGCTGCTGACGCCGTGATTGATGCCCTACAGACTCGCCTTGCCAAGGCTCGTGCCATGAAGACCGGCATGATGCAGCAACTCCTGACCGGTCGCGTCCGTCTACCTGCGGAGGCAGCGTCGTGAGCAGCAACGTCGGTCAGATCGAGCGCAAGACGCAGAACCGCGTGGTCGGCTTGTTCCAGTCAGCGCTGGGGTACGAGTACCTGGGTAACTGGGAGTACCGCGAGGGCAACAGCAAGATTGAGGCTGAGCTACTGACACAGAACCTGCGCGCCCGTGGCTACGACGACAACCTGATCACCAAGGCGGTTGATCAGCTTAAGAAGGCGGCGGCGCTCGGTGGCGGACGCGATCTATACGAAGCGAACCGTGAGGTCTACGAGCTGCTGCGCTACGGGGTGAAGGTTCGCCCGGCGATGGGTGAGCAGATGCAGACCGTTTGGCTCCTCGACTGGGCGGAGCCGAACGCGAACCACTTCGCCGTCGCAGAGGAGGTCACCGTCGCGGGTAGTCACACCAAACGACCGGATGTGGTGCTGTATGTCAACGGCATCGCGTTCGCGACGATCGAGCTGAAGCGTTCGTACGTGGCGGCATCGGAGGGCATCCGGCAGACGATCGGCAACCAGAAGGCTGACTTCATCCGTCCGTTCTTCTCGACGGTGCAGTTGGTCTTCGCGGGCAACGACGTCGAGGGACTGCGTTACGGCGTGATCGACACGCCGGAGAAGTACTGGCTGGAGTGGAAGGAACCCTCGAATATCGAGGAGCCGCTCGATCGCGGTCTGACACAGATGTGCTCCAAGGGTCGCCTGCTCGAACTGGTGCATGACTTCATGGCGTTCGACTCGGGCATCAAGAAGACCGCTCGGCACAACCAGTACTTCGGGGTGAAGGCGGCGCAGGCGCGCGTCGCCAAGCGTGAGGGCGGCATCATCTGGCACACCCAGGGGTCGGGCAAGTCGTTGACGATGGTCTGGTTGGCCAAGTGGATCCGTGAGCACCAGGACGATGCGAGGGTTCTGCTGATCACTGACCGCACCGAGTTGGATGATCAGATTGAGGGCGTCTTCAACGGGGTCAGCGAGCAGATCTACCGGACGAAGAGTGGTGCTGACCTGATCGGCACGCTGAACCAGTCGACCGAGTGGCTGATCTGTTCACTGGTGCACAAGTTCCGCAGCTCCGACGAGGACGACAATACGGGCGACTTCATCGCCGAGCTGAATTCCCGTGTGCCCAAAGACTTTTCGGCCAAGGGCAACATCTTCGTGTTCGTCGACGAAGCGCACCGTACGCAGTCCGGCAAGATGCACGACGCGATGAAGGCGCTGCTGCCGGGCGCGATGTTCATCGGCTTCACCGGCACGCCGCTACTCAAGGCTGACAAGGCGACGAGCCTGGAGACCTTCGGCTCGTTCATCCACACCTACAAGTTCGATGAAGCTGTGCGGGATGGGGTCGTGCTTGACCTGCGCTACGAGGCACGCAGCATCGACCAAGACCTGACGTCGTCGGCCAAGGTCGACCAGTGGTTTGAGACCAAGACCAAGGGCATGACCGACCTGTCGCGCGCCGAGTTGAAGAAGCGCTGGGGCACGATGCAGAAGGTCGTCTCCAGCGAGCCACGGGCTCGGCAGATCGTTGACGACATCCTGTTCGATATGGAGACCAAGCCGCGCCTGATGGATGGTCGTGGCAACGCGATGCTGGTTGGGTCGAGCATCTATCAGGCGTGCAAGTTCTATGAACTGTTCTGCCAGGCTGGCTTCAAGGGCAAGTGCGCCATCGTCACCTCGTACGCTCCGCAAGCTGGCGATATCTCGAAAGAGGACTCAGGGGAGGGTGCGACCGAGAGGCTGCGTCAGTACGAGATCTACCGGCAGATGCTGGCCTACCACTTCAACGAACCGGCTGACAAGGCGATGACTCGGGTCGAGCAGTTCGAGGCCGAGGTCAAGGATCGCTTCGTCAACCACCCTGGCCAGATGCGGCTGCTGATCGTGGTCGACAAGCTGTTGACCGGGTTCGACGCACCGAGTGCCACGTACCTGTACATCGACAAGAAGATGCAGGATCACGGTCTGTTCCAGGCGATCTGCCGGGTCAACCGCCTCGATGGCGATGACAAGGACTACGGCTACATCGTCGACTACCGCGATCTGTTCAACTCGTTGGAGTCAGCGATCTCGGACTACACCAGCGGCGCACTCGACGGCTACGACGCGGACGACATCCGTGGCCTGCTCACCGATCGCCAGACCGGTGCCCGCGATGACCTCGATGAGGCATTGGAACGGATCCGCGCTCTGTGCGAGCCGGTCGAGCCGCCGAAGAACACGCTGCAATACCAGCAGTACTTCTGCGCCAAGGAACAAGGCAACGCTGAGCAGCTCAAGGCCAACGAGCCAAAGCGCGTCGAGCTCTACAAAGCAGTCGCCGCGCTGACGCGTGCCTACGCCAACGTCGCCAGTGAGATGGCTCAGGCCGGGTACAGCGATGCCGAAGCCACGGCGATCAAGGACGAGGTCGCGCACTATGCGAGTGTTCGTGACGAGGTGAAGCTCGGTGCCGGCGAAGACGTCGACTTCAAGCAGTACGAGGCAGGCATGCGGCACCTGCTCGACACCTACATCAGCGCTAAACCGTCCGAGGTCATCTCCGACTTCCAGGATGCCGGGCTGATCCAGCTGATCGTGCAACTCGGTGCAGGTGCGGTCGACAAGCTACCCGAAGGGATCAAGAAGGATCCCGAAGCAGTTGCCGAGACGATCACCAACAACATGCGCAAGCTGATCATCGACGAGCACGCGACCAACCCGAAGTACTACGACAAGATGTCCGAGTTGCTCGACGCCCTCATCGAGGAGCGTCGCAAGGGCGCGATCGAGTACAAGGAGTACCTGGCGCAGCTGCTGGAGCAAGCTACCAAGCTCGGCCAGGGCGAAGGTACTGGCACCAGCTACCCGGAGTGGGCCAACAACGGGGCTCGCCGTGCGCTGATCGATTTCGCGTTCCACGATCCCGCGATGCCTGTCCAGGTCGACACGGCCGTAATGACCAGTAAGCCACACGACTGGGTTGGCCACACGATGAAGGAGAAACGCGTCCGTCAGGCACTCGTCCAGGTGCTGCCCGCTGACTTCGACCGACTCGATGAACTGTTTGATCTGATCAAGGCGCGCAGTGAGTACCGCTAACGCCTATCTTCGCGTCCGTGGCATCGACATTGACGTCATCTACAAGGACATCAAGAACCTGCACATCGGTGTCTACCCGCCGATGGGTCGCGTCCGTGTCGCTGCACCGGAACGACTGAACGACGACCACGTTCGCCTCGCCGTCGTGCAACGTCTGCCGTGGATCAAGAAGCAGCGCGCGCAGTTGCAAGCGGCGGAGCGACAGTCCGAGCGGGAGATGGTCACGGGGGAGTCCCACTATGTGTGGGGTGTTCGCTACCGGCTCAAGGTCGTCGAACGACCGGGGCGACCGCACTTCGAAGTCGACGGGGAACGCCTACTCCTGTACATCCCGGCCGATACCAGCGCCGACAAGCGACGCGAGCTACTCGATCGGTGGTACCGCGAACAGCTTCGACGGGCGATCCCGGATCTGATCGCACAGTGGGAGCCGGTGCTCGGAGTGTCGGTGGCGCGTTGGAGTATTCGACGTATGAAGACCAAGTGGGGATCGTGCAACCGCGAGAGTGGGCACATCTGGTTCAACGTCGAGCTTGCCAAGAAGCACCCCGACAGCCTGGAGTACATCGTCGTTCACGAGATGACGCACTACCTCGAACGCGGGCACGGAGAACGGTTTAGCAAGCTCATGGACGGCGAGCTGCCGGACTGGCGTAGTCGGCGCGACCAGCTCAACGAAGCGCCGCTGTCTGAGGAGACTTGGTCATGACCGAGACCGCTCAATCCTGGCTGGCGGATCTGACCAGCCTGTACACGCCGACGTCGACACAGTTCGAAGCAGCGAAGAGCCACCGGTACTCGATCGAGGTCAGGCTTGACACTTATCTCGGTGTCCGAGAGATGTTCGAGATCGGATCACTCCGGCACGGCACTGGCGTCTGGCAGTACAGCGACGCTGACTATTTGGTGTCGCTCAAGGGTGTCCGACCCGACTCACCATGGACGATGCTGACCAAGGTCAAGGAGACACTACAGGGTCGCTTCCCAGGCACGACGATCATCGTTCGGCGGCCAGCGGTTGTATGCAAGTTCTCGGATGGCGATGTTGAGGTCGTTCCGGGCTACGAGGGCACGAGCGGCTATTGGATTGCCAATCCAGCGGATGGATGGATGAAGACCCATCCGAAGGATCACAACAATTACGTGACGAAGATCAACATCCAGCACAACGGAGCGGTGAAGAAGCTTGCCCGTCAGGTCAAGGTTTGGAAGTACCGCCGCAACGTCCCAGTGTCGTCATGTTACCTCGAGATGCGCGCAGCGAAGCATATGGAGGGAGAGACCACGTACTCTCCTTTGTGGGACCTCTATCTGTCGTTTAGGAAGATGCGCGACGCGGAGCTTGCTGCGATGAATGACCCGACTGGGCTTGGGTCTCGGTTCGGGGCCTGCTCCTCAGAAGCCAGTCGACGGGACGCTATGTCGAAGCTGAGCAGAGCTGTCAGTCGAGCACTCAAAGCAAAGGACTACTCCGATGCAGGGTATGAATCATTAGCAATCGAGCAGTTGAAGCTGCTGTTCGACCGGTGAGAACCGCATGACGTACATCCCTCCCTCGCCCCAACAAATCGCCGAAAACCAGAACGCGGATAGTCAGCTTCGTCTTCTTCTAGCGCAGAGGCGCCTCTACTCCCGGGCTAAGATTTGGTCGAACGTGCGAATCATAGGATTAGGAATTGTTGCTATAGCTTCGCCTCTACTCGTGGTGGTCTGGCCGGACTTCGCGACTGTTGCGGCGTCCGTGGCAGCATGTTGGTTCGCCCTGAACCGATTACTCTTCCGGCCGGCCGAACGACGGGATGCTACACGCGCCGCAACCATCCAGGAGCAGTTTGACACGCGCGTCTTCTCGATGCCAGCCATCGCCGTCCGCGATCCTCAGGTGCTACCCGAGGAGATCAGTCGACTTGCCGGTAAGCGCGCGCTCAGGAGGAAGGCATATTCGGCCGAGCGCCTTCGCGATTGGTACCCGATCAACCTCAACGTTGAAGGTCGGGTTGCTATCGCAATCTCCCAGCGCGGCAACCTCGTGTATACCGAAGCGCTCCTGAAGCGAAGCGCGAATGCATGGATCACTCTGTTGACAATTTGGGCCGTCGTTGCCATCGGGATTGGACTGATCTTCAGTTTTAGCCTTGAGTCATTCCTCCTGGCAATAGTGCTTCCGATTCTTCCCCCAGTGCTCGATGCGGCCGACGAGTGGCAGCACGTTAGGGCAGCCGGGAAGGAGCGACGAGCGCTTGCGGTCGAGATCCAGGACGCGATCTTGGATGACCATGCGAACTCGATCACTTCGGATCAGCTGCTCGGTTGGCAATCGCAATTGTTCGCTCTTCGCCGTGATGCTCCTCTCGTGCCTGATTGGTTGTACTGGTACTTGCGACCCGGAGTCGAACGCGAGATGAAGGATGCCGCGGCGACGCTTGGGGATTCCGTCAATGGTCAGGCGGGAGTGGAATCGTGAGCATGACTACGAGCCAGGCTATGGCGCAGTTCCTCCGTGATATTACTGCTACTGATCATCAAAAGACGTCCGTAATCGAGGGGCGCACGAATCGTGTCGTGGAGAACCTCAGCGCAGCGTTTCCGAAATCGAGCGATCTTCCGTTCTCGCGAGCGATCCTTATGGGGTCTGCTGCTAAGCGCACTATTGTCAGGCCCATGGACGACATTGACGTGCTTGCTATCTTTTCGAACGAGAACGACGCGTGGAACACCTATCGACACGACTCAAAATCCTTCATTTACAGGATCCGGCGTGCTTATGATGGTCTTGAAGCGGCGCAGGTTGGTACGCGTGGGCAGGCGGTGCGGGTCTTTTTTCAACAAGGGGGACACGTCGACATTGCACCCGTGTTCTCCTACGGAGACGACATTTACGGGTTGCCAAATGGGGTTGGTGGGTGGCTTGACACGGCTCCTACTATTGCGAATGCATGGCTTCTTGGTAGGGATGCTGACCTTGACTACAACCTCGCTCCACTCGTTCGACTATTGAAGAAGTGGAACAATGCTCACTCCAAGCGTTTCCGCTCGTACCACCTCGAAACTGTCGCGGCGACAGTCTCCAAAACGCTCGGGTCGAATCGGCAGTCGGGACTGGCGAGCTTCTTTGAGTGGGCGCCAAATCACCTGGAAGTTAGCGATCCGGGTGGTCAGTCAGGATCACTCTCAAGTTACCTAGACCTGCAGTCGCGAGCGGAGGTGATTCGATCGCTCGACGTGGCAGCGGAGCGCGCACAGAAGGCGCGAGCCGCTGAAGCGCTTGGGAACCACCAGGAGTCTAATCGATTGTGGCGAATCATTCTTGGCGGCGACTATCCGGGCTGAATCGTATGTAGCGGGGAGTGCTTCATTGTCCATCTGTTGCATGACCTGCCCGTAGTCGTGCTAACTCCAACCGCACAGTCGAGTCCGGAGCGCCGACCCGCCTCGATACCTCCAGCGCCGAGATGTCCGTCTGGCTCAGTTTGGCGATCTGCTGGATCTGTTCGCCGGTCAGTGAAGTGCGACTTGGCGCCATGCCTTCCTCAGCGAAGAATTGACGCAGGGCGTAGTCGCTGACGCAGTACTTCCGGCTGAGGGTCGGCATGCTCGCACCGTGTTGTCGCTCGTCGATGATTCGGGCACGAGTCGCGGGTGACAATCGATCGCGTAGTCGCCGAGACGTAGTGCGAGTGCGGTGTACTGTGCTGGTCGTTGCTGCGATCCGCTCCAGGCGTGCACTTAGGTGACCCTGCCTGGAGTGGCGTCGCATGACGTGCACCCGACCTTCTTGTCCCTGAACCTGCTCGAACCGGGCCGGTTGCGGGAGCGTCCGGCCGCGGCGTCAACGTCCTCGGGGGCGGCGCGCGCGAAGTCTTTCTGCGCCGGCGACCAGGCATCCCACGAGTCCGCCGATGATCGCTCCGAGCGCCGCGCTGGGTAGCCCGACCTCCGCAGCGGCCGCCCAGGCTGTCGGGGCGTGCACGCGTAATCCGACGACGG
>Ga0164242_10003018_pt1 | contig 19268 bp, 15 predicted proteins | sample OricomgcompostMG_FD_108783 | JGI IMG/M metagenome (GOLD analysis project Ga0164242, IMG submission 108783) | Miracle-Growth compost microbial communities from Emeryville, California, USA - Original compost - Miracle growth compost (MG) ... | reverse complement strand
TAGCTTTACTTTTTTTAAAATTCCTAAAGGCAATCAGCAGATTTCTTTTAAACAGTTGCATACTCGATCATTAACAGGTCAATAATAAAAACTACCAGGAATAACTCAAAATAGCGAAAAAAAGATTGCTTAAAATATGCCAACAACTAACATACTAATTTTAAATCTATTATAAATTTAAAATATCACCAACTGTATCAATAACGAACAGTTTCTGTACGGTATTGATACAAAAGAGTCGGGTAAAACGGCCATCCTGTAATCTCTGTGCTCTTTTCTGCAACGGCTTCGTAACTTTAAGCCCGTAACAGCTTACCTTAACCCTTAAAATTTTCAAATAGCAATATGGATCCTTATACCGTTCCCGCCCGCACACAAATCGGACATGTCCATCTAAAAGTCTCCGATTTACAAAGAGCCCTGGATTTTTACCAGGGTCTGCTGGGCTTTTCATTAACCCAGCGTTACGGCAATCAGGCAGCATTTGTTTCTGCAGGAGGTTATCATCATCATATCGGATTAAATACCTGGGAAAGTCTGGGCGCTCCACCCGCCCCAAAATATGGGGTAGGCTTATTTCATACGGCCATTGTTTATCCAGAAAGAAAGGACCTGGCCATCATCTATAAAAGACTAGTGGAGGCAGCTTATCCCTTAACCGGTGCCGCTAACCATGGTGTTTCTGAAGCGCTTTATCTGGACGATCCGGATGGGAATGGAGTGGAGCTATATTGGGATAAGCCCAGGGAAGTATGGCCCAGAACTGCAGATGGCGGCATTAACATGTATACCCGTCATCTGGATCTGGACAGTCTGCTCAGTGAGCTCCGTTAATGGGCTAAGAACAGCTTTGTTTAAAACCAGTACCACTGTCCCGGAACCTGACAGCAATACACTAAACATAAAAACAGGAATGTCTTATTGGGAATTCCCAAAAACATTCCTGTTTTTATTAATCAACATTACAGCTATCCGCCTTCAGATTATTTGCGGCTATAGTTGGGTGCTTCTTTGGTAATATATACATCATGGGCATGGCTTTCGCTCATCCCTGCATTGGTAATCTGAACAAAAGTTGCTTTTTGCAAAGCGGCCAGATCCTTGGAACCTGTCAGTCCCATACCCGCTCTTAGACCACCCACATACTGCGCAACGATCTCATTTAAATTCCCTTTGAAGGCAACCCTACCTTCAATCCCTTCCGGTACTAATTTTTTGGCATCAGCACCACCGTCCTGGAAATAACGATCGGCACTACCCTGCTGCATGGCGCCGATACTGCCCATACCTCTATATTGCTTGAACTTACGACCTTCATAAATAATGGTTTCTCCAGGGCTTTCTTCCACCCCTGCAAATACGCTGCCCATCATAACTGCCTGGGCACCGGCGGCAAGTGCTTTGACCATATCTCCGGTATAACGAATACCTCCATCGGCAATCACGGGGATCCCGCGGCGCTTTAAAGCCGCAGCGGCGTCCATCACTGCACTTAGCTGCGGAACACCGGCACCGGCAACGATACGTGTGGTACAGATGGAGCCCGGCCCGATACCTACTTTAACGGCGTCAGCACCGGCGTCTGCCAGATCCTTGGCGCCTTCATAAGTGGCTATATTGCCTGCAATAACCTGCAGATTTTTAAAGTTCTTTTTAAGGCCTTTTAAGGCATTGATAACGCCCAGGCTATGTCCGTGTGAACTGTCCAGTGCTACGATATCCACGCCGACCTGCTGTAAAGCGTCAGCCCTTTCATGCAGGTCCTTAGTGATACCCAGTGCACCACCAACCAGCAATCGTCCAAAGCTATCCTTAACAGCATTGGGAAAATTCTTTAACTGCAAAATATCTCTATAAGTAATCAGCCCGGTCAGTTTACCGGCTTTATTTACCACCGGCAACTTTTCAATCATATGCTGACGGAAGATTTTTTCTGCCTTCTTCAGGTCGGTGCCTTCCGGCGCCGTGACCAGGTTCTCTTTGGTCATTACATCTGCTACCCGCTGGCGCATATTGGTTTCAAAGCGTAAATCACGATTGGTTAAAATCCCCACCAGTTTACCGCCGGCATCTATAATAGGGATACCGCCGATTTTGTTTTCACGCATCAGTCTTAGAGCGTCACCCACCGTTGCATCCACCTGTAAGGTAATGGGATCAAAAATAAGTCCGCTTTCACTTCTTTTTACTTTTCTTACCTGCTCTGCCTGCTTTTCAATAGACATATTCTTGTGCAGAATTCCCAGCCCTCCTTCTCTGGCCAGTGCAATGGCTAAAGAGGCTTCCGTTACGGTGTCCATGGCTGCAGAAAGCATAGGAATATTCAGTTGGATACTTTTGGTCAGTTTGGTCTGGATATTTACCTGACCAGGCAACACTTCGCTATAAGCAGGCTGTAACAGCACATCATCAAATGTGAGCCCGGTTCCGTAAAATCTTGACTTGGGAGAGGTTGATCTTGTTGAGGTATTCTTTGTTTCCATATGCAAAGATAGATGCCTAACTTATTATGTACAAAATTTTTTTTCAATCCTAACAATTCGATAAGAAGATTTGCGGGAATCGGCATAAAATTCGCAGGATTTTAGGCTAACCTATTTCTCATCTGAAAAAAAGACCCATATGTATCGTAAGATCAAACAGGCCTTAAAAGAAAAAGAACACCATCCACCGCGTTACTTAACAGGAGACATTTCCTGCTCACCCGGTGATGAGGTCCTGCTATATTCAAAAAAAGGAATCTACCTGGTAACAGAGATAACGGAAAGTACTTTTATTGTTACCTGCCAGCGCTGGTTGAACTCAAAAAACCAAAAAGACCGTAAAGAAGAGCATCTCTGGAGTGATTTGAAAGAAATTATTGCCACATGAAAGCGACACCTCAATAAATAACAATTGTTCGTATCCGGCTTCATCCATTTTCTTTAACCTGTTTATTTTCATAGAGGTAAACAGTGTAAGGAAAGTAGACTTACCAACGGTTCCAGTTTATATAAATATATTTTTTATTCGAAATATTCACATCTTTGGTTTATTTTGTATGACACCCTGAGTGGGGCACAGCTATTGTGCCTCACTTTTTTTACTGTTCAAAATACAATCAAAGCAAGACGGCTACTGCAATGGCTGCCTTTTGTACAATCAACATTTGTTTTTGCAGAATTATCCTTAAAATCTTGGTTATTGTTCAAATTATTAAATAAATTTGTAACAGGGTAAGGGTCAACATTATCCAGATTGAACAAAGGTTTATTATTCAACCATAAAATTCGAAAAGCAAAGCACTCAGACCCCGAAAAATCGGGCATGTTGTGCACTTCAACACCCGGGCGTAGCAGCGGCAATTTATAAGCGTATTTCCCCCTGCTTCCTCCCCGAAAGAGCACTGGCCGTTTGTCCAATAGTTGAAAGCATTCAACGGGGCCAGTCACCACGAATATTTTTATTGACATTGCATTACTGGTCAGCTGGGCGATTCTCTCTGGTTACCTAAAAGATCTCATATTACTGCCTGTTAAGTGTCCCGTAAAAGCCTGTCTTTCCATCTGCCTGACTCAGTCGGTATCCATAACAACGATATTTTTTGAGGCGCATCAAAATAATCCGGACCGTTGAAATTATTTGCCGTGAACCGCGAAGGTGATGATCAGATTTAATTTTTGAACAAGCTTACAGAAGAGACAAAGATCCATTTACTATAAACAAATCGGTTATACAACACTTCTAATCTTCTAAAATTAAAATGCCATGACCAGGGAAAGAAAACTTTGGACCGCCTTTATTATCGTTGTCAGTGTCTCTTTTGCTGCCCTCCTATATTTTGGAACAGAGATCTATCAAAAAGCACCCCCCTTCCCCAGCCAGGTCGTCAGTCAGGATGGCACACTACTCATAAACGGACAGGACATTAAAGACGGTCAGAACGTCTGGCAAAGTATCGGAGGTCAGGAAGTAGGCTCTATCTGGGGCCATGGGGCTTATACCGCTCCGGACTGGACGGCGGATTATATCCACAGGGAAGCCCTCTTCATTTTGAATAAATGGGCCGCACAGGATTATAGCGAGCCTTATGACCAGCTCAGCAAAGAGATACAGGCTGGATTGCATGAAAGGCTGGTAACCATGATACGCAAAAACACCTATGACCCCCATACAGGTGTGATCACCATCAGCCCGGAGAGAGCCGAGGCCTTTGCCTATCTGCAAAACTATTACAGGAGTCTTTTTATGAATGACCCGGCCATGGACTCGCTTCGTAATGATTACGCCATTTTCGCGGGCACCTTAAAAGACAGCTCCAAGGCCCGGCAGATGGGGGACTTTTTTTTCTGGGCATCCTGGGCCTGCGTCACCAACCGGCCTAATTCAGATATCACCTACACCCATAACTGGCCTTCAGAAAAGCTGGTAGGCAATGAGGCCACCAGCGGATTATTGATATGGACCGGTGTAAGCATTATCTTATTACTCTGCGGCGTTGGCATTATGGCCTTCTTCCATGCCAGAAGCAGGGAAGAGGAGCCGCTGACGCCAAGGGAAGACCCGCTGATGCAACAAAAGATTACACCCTCCATGCGGGCAGTGAAAAAATATATCTGGATTGTCGCCTTTTTGGTACTCATACAAATGACTTTCGGCGTGGTGACCGCCCATTACGGTGTGGAAGGCGGTGGCTTTTACGGGCTGGATCTGTCTAAAATAATGCCTTATTCGGTTTCCAGGACCTGGCACGTTCAACTGGGCATTCTGTGGATTGCCACAGCCTGGCTGGCTACCGGTTTATATATAGCGCCTTCCTTATCAGGCAAAGACCCAAAGTATCAGAAACTAGGCGTGAACTTTCTGTTTATCTGTCTGGTGATTATCGTATTTGGTTCCATGGCGGGGCAATGGATGGGCATTATGCAAAAGCTCGGACTTAAAACCAATTTCTGGTTCGGACATCAGGGCTATGAATATGTCGATCTGGGGCGTTTCTGGCAGCTGTTCCTGTTTGTCGGCCTGTTTATATGGCTGGCCCTAATGGTAAGGCCGCTGCTTCCCGTTTTCAAAAGCAATTCTGGTGAAAAAGGAATGCTGCGTCTGTTTATTATAGCCTCTGCAGCCATTGCCATCTTCTATGGTGCAGGCCTGATGTGGGGAAGGCAGACCAATCTGGCCATCGCGGAATACTGGCGCTGGTGGGTGGTACATCTGTGGGTGGAAGGATTCTTTGAGGTATTTGCCACCGTGGTCTCCGCCTTCCTATTTGTACGGCTGGGTCTGTTAAAAACCAAAACGGCTACCATTTCTATTATATTTTCTACCATCATATTTCTCTCGGGCGGTATCCTTGGCACCTTCCACCACCTGTATTTCAGCGGTACGCCAACAGCCGTACTAGCAGTAGGCGCCTCTTTCAGTGCGCTGGAAGTGGTGCCCCTCGTGCTCATCGGCTTTGAAGCCTATCAGAACTATATGCTCAGCAGGGCCACCCCCTGGCTCAAGGACTATAAGTGGCCTATTTACTGCCTGGTAGCCATGTCCTTCTGGAATTTCTTCGGAGCAGGTATCCTGGGTTTTATCATCAATCCGCCCATTGCCCTTTATTATGTTCAGGGACTGAATACAACCGCCGCCCATGCGCACGGATCCTTATTTGGCGTTTACGGAATCCTGGGCATTGGCCTGATTCTTTTTGTGTTACGCAGCCTTTACCGGCATAAACAATGGAATAATAAGCTAATTGGATTTGCTTTCTGGGCGACCAATATAGGCCTGATGCTCATGCTGCTGCTGAGTCTGCTGCCGGTAGGCATCGCTCAGGCAGTAGCCAGTGTATCCAAAGGTATGTGGTATGCCAGATCTCCGCAATTTTTAGAGCAGCCTGTCATCAGCACTTTAAAATGGCTCAGGATTATAGGAGACACGATTTTTGCGCTCGGTTTATTTGCCTTTGTCTGGTTTGTATTTGACTTACAGTTCAGAAAGGATAAACATCCGGATGATCAACATGACCAGCAACCCGTCACCAGTTAAAAACAGGCAAAGCAGATAAGCGCGATCCTAATGGCAGCTCGCTTATAAAGAAGCCCTCGATGTCAGTCTTTCAAAAAATGAAAGAAACAGGGAGGGCTTCTTTTATGGAAAAAGACATGGGCTGCTAAGGCTGCTTTACAAAATAAGCTTTTTTCAGCTGCACCATATTCAGGGCATTGGGGTTAAACCCTCTTAATCCGGGCTGCATAAGCCAGATGACCTCATCATAATAAATAGGGATTACAGGTGTTTCATCCATGACCAGCTGATCCATCTGCCGGTACAGACCATAACGAAGACTATCTACATTTTCTAAGAGAGCAGCCTGATAGAGCCTGTCAAATTCTTTATTATTAAAGCGGGTATAGTTAGGCGGCGCCGGGTTTTTTGAATTAAAAAAGGCCATATAGTTTTCCGGATCAGGATAGTCCGCAATCCAGGTCCCGATAAAAAACACGGCTTCCGATTTAGCGGTCTGCTGCAGGATCATGCTTTTCTGGGACACTTCCACGTCTATATGAATACCTACATTATCCGCCTGCCGGGCAATAAAACTGGCGATGTCCGCATTCTCCGGCGCCGTGGATAATTTGATAGCGGGCAGTCCCTTACCTCCCGGGTAGCCTGCCTGCTTTAACAACGCCAGAGATTTGTCCATATTAAAGCTGAAGCCTTTTACCAGTTGTGCGTTTCTGGAGGGCATCCCGTCCGGCACAAATCCGCCCGTGGCCGGCAGTCCGATAGAATTGCGCAGGTACATCATCAGTTGCTTTTTAGGGATTGCGTAAGCGATTGCCTGACGGATACGTTTATCTTTTAAAGGGCTGCCTTGCACCAAAGGATTTTTCGGATCCATTAATATCCCTAAATATTCCACATTCAGATAGGGATGTTTTTCCATATGGATAATCCCCTTCCATTTCTCTCTCAGCTTACCGGCCTTACTGATCACTTCATCTTTAAAGGCCGGATCTATATCATTGATAAAACTAAGATTATGTTGCCTGAATTTTAAAAACTCAGTCGCCTTGTTACTGTAAAAGCTGATGCTCACCGCGTCCAGATATGGCAGCGCTCTGCCCAGGCTGTCTTTTTCCCAATAATGCCTGTTTTTAGTAAGCACCAGACTTTGTCCTTCATCCCAGTATTTAAAGCCAAAGGGGCCGGTTCCCACCGGATGGCGGCCAAAATCTTTGCCATAACTGCTGACGGCCTCAGGAGCTACTACAGAACAGTAATCCATGGTCAGGATATTTAATATAGGATGGAAAGGCCTGACTAATTTCAACTCAAATACGCTGTCATTTAAGGCCTTACATCCTCCCGGTGCCAGCCTGTCGTTAAAAATCCAGGCCCCTGTGCTGGCAGTGGCTGGATTGATAATCCGGTTCAGGCTAAAAGCCACGTCAAAAGCGGTCATTTTCCTGCCCCTGCCTGCTTTGAACGCCGGATCATCCTGAAAATATACATCCGAACGTAAATAAAAAGTATACGTCAGATTATCCGTACTGATTTGCCAATGGGTGGCCAAAGAGGGTTGTACATTTAAATGATCATCTAAAACCACCAGTGTATTAAAAATCTGGTGAATCGGCCACATGACGGACTGGCTCTTGGCCATCGCAGGATCCAAAGTAGCCACTCCCCGGGCCTCATTATAATAAAAGACCTGCAAATCCCGGGAACGCTGTTGACCGCAACCAGCCAAAAGACCCATACATCCGAGTAAAAGCCAATATTTTGGATAAAATTGCATCCTCAAATATCCAAAACATTGTAGATTTACCGCATGAAAAAGCTATTTATTTTGTTACTGGCAGTAGCCGGTATGGGCACGCAGCTTCCCCTCCGGGCACAACTGCTGGACGGTGCCCCAAAAGCCTTCACTCACCAGGATACCCTTAGAGGCACCGACGGACCAGCCAGAAGCTGGTGGAATGTCACCCGTTATGACATCAGCTTCCAGCCGGATTACACCACTAAAACCATCAAAGGCGTCACTAAAATCGGCTTTACGGTTACCGCAGCGAAAGCGCATCCGGATACAATGCAAATAGACCTGATGCGTCCTTTGCAGATTGATAGCATTATTCTGCCGGACGGCTCCCGTATTACGGGGATCAGAGATGACGGCAATGCACATATGGTCCCGGTGCCTAAATGGCCGCAAGGCACCAACAGCAGCCTTACGATATATTACCATGGTAGCCCTATAGAGGCCGTCAAGCCTCCTTGGGATGGAGGATTTATCTGGGCTAAAGACTCTCTGGGTCGCCCCTGGATGTCAGTGGCCTGTCAGGGGATGGGCGCTTCCGTGTGGTATCCCTGTAAGGATTATCAGGGCGATGAGCCGGATAACGGCGCCAGCCTGACCTCCATTGTGCCAGATACCTTACTGGCCATTGGCAATGGTCACCTGATTGCCAAGACCCGGTATCCTGATCATCTGACCGGTTACACCTGGCAGGTCAAAAACCCGATTAATAATTACGACATTATCCCCTATATAGGTAAGTACACTTTTTTTGATTCCAGTTATCAGGGAGAAAAGGGCCGGCTGCCCGTCAGTTTCTGGGCACTGGACTATGACATCGACAAAATGCGCAGTCACTGCGAACCTGATGTATTCAAAATGCTTAAAGCTTTTGAATACTGGTTCGGTCCCTACCCTTTTTATGAAGATGGATATAAACTGGTCCAGGCACCGCATTTAGGCATGGAGCACCAAAGTGCGATTGCCTACGGCAACCATTTTTTAATGGGTTATTCCGGCAGAGACCTGTCACACACCGGCATTGGTTTAAAATTTGACTTTATCGTGGTACACGAGAGCGGCCACGAGTGGTTCGGCAATAATATTACCACCAAGGATATCGCCGATATGTGGGTCCATGAGAGTTTTACCAACTACAGTGAGACGTTATTTACAGAATACTACTGGGGGAAGGCAGCGGGCCAGCAATATGTCAATGGCATCCGCGCCAATATTGAAAACGACCGGCCCATCCAGGGCCATTACGGGGTTAATCAGGAAGGAAGCGGCGACATGTATTATAAAGGCGCCAATATGATTAATAATATCAGAAACGCTATAAATAGTGACAGCCTTTTTAGATCCATACTCCGCGGTCTGAATGAGACCTTTTATCATCAGACCGTGACGGGACGTCAGATCGAGCAGTATATCAATGAAAAATCAAACATTAATTTTGACAAGGTCTTTGAGCAATACCTGACTACGACCCAGATACCTGTTTTCGAGATCAAATTCTCTTCGGATAATAAATCCGTACAATACAGATACAGTAACTGTGTAGCAGGCTTTGACATGCCTATGGTCCTGACAAGTACGGATCAGCAGACGCAGATCAGCCTGCATCCGACCACCGCCTGGCAATCAGCAAAGCTACCCACGGCAGCCATTGCCAATCTCTTCAACCCCATTGCCATAGAATATCAGTATTACCTGGATTGTAAAGAAGTCCATTAATCCTTATTTAAAAAGGGCAATAAAGAGAGAGTCGCAGTAAATAATTTTAAACAATTATTTTTCTGCGGCTCTCTCTTTTTATAATAACCATTTCAATCAGGTCTATTTCATTTTATCTTTAAAGACCTTTTCAAATTTCTCCAGCTTAGGTTTGATTACATACTGACAGTACATCTGTCTGGGGTTATTATTATAATAATTCTGATGATAGTTTTCGGCAGAATAGAAATTTCTATAGGGTTCAATGGAAGTCACCACAGGGTTCGACCAGGCGCCGCTGGCATTGAGTTCTTTTTTATACTGTTCTGCTTTTTGCTGCTGGTCCGCATTGTGAAAGAAGATCACGCTTCTGTATTGGGGTCCGACGTCATTACCCTGCCGGTTGAGCGTGGTCGGGTCATGGGTCTCCCAGAAGACTTTCAGTAATTCATCAAAAGAAAGCACTTTGGGATCATATAAAACCTGACATACTTCGGCGTAGCCGGTAGTCCCGTTACAAACTTCTTCATATGTAGGGTCAGGTTTTTCACCCCCACTATATCCGCTTACCACTTTTACAACTCCTTTCAGTCTTTGGAATATTGCCTCTGTACACCAGAAACATCCTGTTCCCAGTGTAGCTGTATCTACATTTTCCATTTCAAAATCTTTGTCAGCAAATTGATCGTCCATATTTCTTTGATGATTTTTTTGTTCTACACAAGAAGTTAGCAGTGCAAAACAAAGTACGGACCCTAACCATAGTTTCATACCACTCATTTATCCACTTTTTTTATACTCACGCCTTGCAAACTACTAAAGAATTAATTCCTGTCAAAAGAAATTTAGGATTAAAACAAACAATTAACCATCCTTTCTTTTCCTTGTAAATCCCTTTTGATTTCTATAAGACTGCCACCGGCCTTTTTTAACAAATCTACCGTCTCCTTAACATATAATGGATTCATTTCCAAAAACAGCCGGCCTCCGGGTTTTAATACTTTCGCTGCGAAAAACGCAATTTTCTCGTAAAAAATAGTAGCTGGCAGGGATTTTTCCGGAAAAAGCGCCAGATGAGGCTCAAAATCCAGGACATGCGCCTCCATTGCGGGCTTTTCACTGGCATCTATATAGGGCGGGTTACTGATTATATAATCCAGGGGACCTAGCCGCCCAAGCAGCGTTTCAGCCTCCAATTGCTGCAAAACGTCGGTCTTAAAAAAGGAGACATCAAGACCGGTTAACCGGCTGTTATGTCTGGCTACACCCAGTGCGCCATCAGAGATATCACAACCAAACACATGACTGTCCGGAAAATACTTTTTTAAACTTAAGGGAATGCAACCCGTACCGGTGCCGATATCCAACAATCCCAGGCCGGCCTCCCGGCCTTTGTGATGCTCCGTTACACTTTGACGAACCCAATCCACCAGCTCCTCCGTTTCCGGCCTGGGTATCAGCACCTGATTATTTACCTTTAACCGCAGTTCCCCAAAATAAGCATACCCCAGAATATACTGAACCGGCATTTTAAGCTGGAGGTATTTAATGGATACGGCGAGCGCTGACTGCTGGGCAGCTGTCAAAGGCTCCTGATCATGGATAATCCGGTCTACCCTGCTAAAACCTGTCAGATCCTCCAGCACCATATTACTGATGGCGCCGGCTTCTCTCAGGTCATAATAGTTCGCTGTTGCAGCTCTCAAGCGGATACCTGCTTCCTTAATGGTCATACACTGATTAAAAATTAACATTTATCCCTTAAATAGAATAAAGGCACGGCCCAAATGTACAAGAATCGACGGTAAGCCATACAAATAAAACTGCACATAGAAAATATTCCCATGTGCAGCTAAAAATGGTAAATGTTATAAGATTAATGCTTCTTATTTTACAGGAACATAATAGTTCGTTGTCATCGGACAATAAATACCCCATGTAATGACATTTAAAAGGCCGTTTACAAAAGTCTGCTGTTTTTCGACAACATAATTCTTTTCATCCTTCACATAGTCTTTATCACTAATGCGTGAATGACCACCTTCTGCCAGTCCCCATAAAAAGAAATTATTCGTCACATGATTCACTTTGGTTATCTGATCATTTGGTTGAATATCACCCACATAAGTTCTGGTTGTGTAGCAAGAAGCAAATAATAAAGCAGCACACATTAAACAACAAAGCTGTTGTGTTTTTTTTCTCATTTTGTTTTTGTTTTTGTTTTTTTAATATAAAAATCTCAAAAGATGCAATTTTTATAATCTCTAAAAGGATAAGTACATTGAAGTAATGCATTCCTGGCAAATGGAAGTATGATCACGACAGCTGAAAGCGCTGGTTACTCATAAACATTATTTCTTTGGTCTAATCACAATTACATGATTATGAAACGAAAATAGTTAATGGACATTAAATTTTCAACTATTTACCAAAAAAATTATTTTCTTATAAAAAGCAATGGTTATGGATGCAGGGTGTCAGAAATCGTTCAATAACATATTCAGCTAAAAGCAAAACCCCCGAAAATCGGGGGTTTTGCTTTTCTCCTTTGAGGTCTCGAGCGGATTCGAACCGCTGTAGGAGCTTTTGCAGAGCTCTGCCTAGCCACTCGGCCACAAGACCTTAAACGCTCATTAGAGGGTTGCAAAAATAATCAATTCCTCCATATTACAAAATTCTAATCGCAAAATATTTCTACATCGCTGATTCCCAGTAAAAGTACTAACTTTCGCCCTGATTCCGGACAGATTTAATAGTTCCGCACTTTCTTTTTAGAAAGTGCGGGATGGCTTTCAAATTTTAAGTTGGCTTATCCGGGATTGCTATTTATATAACGTTTAATTATGCATGATGGCGAACCCTATTGCAGAAAGCGAACTGATCATTAATGATCGCGGCGCTATCTACCACCTGAACCTAAGACCAGAAGAACTGGCGCCTACCATTATCACGGTAGGCGATCCGGACCGTGTCCAGGAAGTCAGTAAACATTTTGACAGCGTTGAACTCACCCGTCAGCACCGTGAGTTCGTGACCCATACCGGTTTTCTGGGAAATAAAAGGATTTCTGTGGTCTCTACGGGTATCGGCCCGGATAATATTGACATTGTATTTAATGAACTGGACGCGCTGGTAAATATTGATTTCAACACACGCACGATTAAACCCAGCCTGACATCCCTCAATATTGTCCGTATAGGCACCTGTGGCGCCCTGCAGGCAGAATACGGAGTGGATTCCATGGTCGTATCTTCCCATGGAGTCGGCATTGACAACCTGCTGAACTATTACCAGCATGACAGTACGGAGCAGGAAAATGAGCTTTTGCAACAGTTCATCCAGCATACCCGTATTGATGAGCACTTTTCCAGACCTTATATCCATAGCGCCGGCAGTTCGCTCAGAATGCATTTTGTGGACGGATTCCACCACGGCATGACCGTCACCTGCCCGGGCTTTTACGGACCTCAGGGCAGAGTGCTGCGTCTGGGTCTCCACTACCCTAATTTTATCGATTTATTGACCTCATTTTCCTATGGTTCACATAAAATTGCTAATTTTGAGATGGAAACAAGTGCTATTTATGGACTTGGCAGTGCACTGGGACATCAATGCCTGAGTATCAGCGTGGTGGTCGCCAACAGGATCAGCCAGACTTTTTCTGCCGATGGCAAAAAAGCGGTGGAATCGGCGATAAAAAAGGTACTGAATGTACTGAGCGGCATATAGGCAGATAGCAATAACGGCACATTAATTTTTAATAGGAGGAATGCAGGAAATACAATTTTATAAGTATCAGGGTACAGGGAATGATTTTGTGATGATAGACGGGATTTCTACCCCGGTTGAGTTAACACTGGACCAAGTCAGAAAATTATGCAGTAAAGGATTCGGCGTTGCCACGGATGGTCTGATTATCTTAAAAAAGGCGGAAGGGCTGGATTTTGAAATGGATTATTACAATGCCGACGGCACCCAAAGCATGTGCGGCAATGGTGGACGTTGCGCCGTGAAATTTGCCAAACAAATCGGCATCTTCCCCACGGGCAGCTACCGGTTTAAAGCCATTGACGGCTTACACGAAGCCACCATTGAGGAAAATGGCTGGGTTAATCTGAAAATGAAAGATGTCAGCCAGATAAAAACATACGGCACAGACTTCATATTAAATACCGGCAGTCCGCACTATGTCGTTCAGACCGATCAGGTTAAATCACTGAATGTCGTTGAAGAAGGAAGAAAAATACGCTATAGCGACCCTTTTAAAGAAGAAGGGATCAATGTAAACTTTGTCCAGACCATTAATGACACCAGCATTTTTGTACGCACATATGAAAGAGGCGTCGAAAATGAAACGCTCAGTTGCGGTACAGGCGTAACAGCTGCAAGTATTGTAGCTGCGCACAATGACAGAGGTTTTAACCGGATTGAGGTGGAAACCCTGGGTGGTAAACTGGCCGTGGAATTTGACAGAACCAGCGAGGAGCATTTTGAAAATGTGCTGCTGTGCGGACCGGCAGAGCTGGTCTTTGAAGGTAAAATCAAACTATCCTAACAATTATTCGCTTTTCCTGGCTGAAAACAATCTGTTAGTTGAAATAAATTTTTACTCAAAACCTAAAACGAGACAATACATGAAAAAAACAATCATGGTGTTATCACTGGCGATTGGCATGACTGCCATGTCCTGCGGTGATTTAAACCAGATCAGTTCTTCCCTTCCCGGCGTAAGTGCTGTAACAGGTAATACCCAGAACACGGCCATCAAAGACCTGCTGACCAATGCAGTCGTTGCCGGCATCGGCAACCTGGGCACTTCCGGAGGCTTTTTAAATAATTCCCTATATAAAATACTGTTGCCACCTGAAGCGCAGCAAGTCGCCAGTACGCTTACCACGCTTGGCCTGGGCAGTGTGGTCAATAAAGCCGTCACTCAAATCAATACCTCCGCTGAAGGGGCCGTTGGTCTGGCTAAGCCCATCTTTGTAAGCGCTATTAAATCCATGTCCATCACGGATGCTGCCAATCTGATCACAGGCGGTGACAATGCCATCACTAATTACTTTAAAACAAAGACTACCAGTCAGTTAATGGAGGCCTTTACCCCTGTTATCAAAAACTCACTGGATAAAAACGATGCGACTAAATATTATACCCAGATAGCGGACACCTATAATAAAGTTCCCCTTGTAAAAAATAAACTGAACCCGGATCTGACAAATTATGTCGCTACCAAGGCCGTTGACGCGATGTTCAATCAAATGCAGACAGCAGAAAAAGATATCCGTCATGACCCTGCAAAGCAGACGACCGCTGCCTTAAAAGCGATTTTCGGAAGCAAATAAATCTGCCCCGGGAAAGAAAGTTCAGCTAAAAGAGTGCGCACGGCAACACGCTGCGCACTCTTTTACATTAAAATCCTGTATAAGGATAAGGATGGGGTTAACCTTCAAAAGCCAGGGGCAGGGATAATTATCCTAAAATCAGGGGGCCATCCTACATCACCATTACCGCCCAAATACTATATTTGCAAAATGGAATTAAGCAAAACTTTTGATGCCGCAGCAGCAGCCGGCAAATGGACTTCCCTCTGGAAGGAAAGAAGATATTTTAACAGCACACCGGACAGCAGAACACCTTTTACCGTGGTGATTCCGCCACCCAATGTAACCGGTGTTCTTCATATGGGCCATACCCTCAATGAGACCGTACAGGATATCCTGGTTCGCCGGGCACGAATGCAGGGACTGAATGCCTGCTGGGTACCGGGCAGTGATCATGCCTCTATTGCCACTGAATCCAAGGTGGTAGCCATGCTTAAAGAAAAAGGGATTGACAAGAACACCCTTTCCAGAGCTGAATTTTTAGAATATGCCTTTCAATGGAAGGAAAAATACGGAGGAATCATCTATCAGCAAATAGAAAAACTGGGTTGCAGTGTTGACTGGGACCGGGTTTCCTTTACCATGGACGACCATTATTATGAGGCCGTTATTAAGGTATTTGTTGATTTATACAATAAAGGACTGATCTACAGAGGCGCCCGCATGATTAACTGGGATCCGGCAGCCCAGACCGCCCTTAGCGATGAAGAGGTGGAATACAAAGATGTCCAGGGCAACCTCTATTATGTTCGTTATCAGGCAGTAGACAATCCGGAAGACTATATTACCGTTGCCACTTCCCGCCCCGAAACCATTATGGGCGACGTGGCCATCTGTGTGCACCCGGATGATCCCAGATATCAGCACTTAAAAGGTAAAAAAGTCATTGTACCGCTGGTTAACCGCCAGGTACCTGTCATTTTCGATACTTACATTGACCGCAGCTTTGGTACAGGCGCTTTAAAAGTCACGCCTGCTCATGATATTAATGACTATAACATTGGCATTAAACATCATCTGGAAGTGATCGACACCTTAAATCCTGACGGCACCTTAAGTGAAGCCGCTCAGATTTTTGTAGGGCTTGACCGGTTTGTTGCCCGTAAAAAAGTCGTTCAGCAGTTGCAGCAAAACGGTCTGTTGATTAAAGAAGAAAGTTATGAGACCCGTCTGGGGTATTCACAGCGCTCCGGCGCTGTAGTGGAACCCAGAATCTCGACCCAGTGGTTTGTCAAAATGGAGCAACTGGCCGAACCGGCCCTAAAAGCGGTCACGCAGGGGGCCATTAAAATCCACCCGGGTAACCGGTTTATGGCGACCTACCGCCACTGGCTGGAAAACGTCAAAGACTGGTGTATCAGCCGTCAGCTATGGTGGGGACAGCAGATTCCTGCGTGGTATGGACCGGATGGCAGCCTGCAGGTAGCTGCAACAAAAGAAGCAGCCCTGGAACTTTTTAAAGCCACCTATCCCGATATCCAGCCAGGGGACATCCGTAGGGATGAAGACGTACTGGATACCTGGTTCTCGTCCTGGCTCTGGCCAATGGAAGTCTTCAAAGGCATTACCGAACCAGAGAATCCGGAGTTCAAATACTACTACCCCACCTCCGTGCTGGTGACCGGACAAGACATTATCTTTTTCTGGGTGGCCCGTATGATTATGGCGGGTCTCGAATATGAGCAGGAGATTCCTTTCAAGGATGTTTATTTCACCGGTATGGTCAGAGACAAACTGGGAAGAAAAATGTCAAAATCACTGGGTAATTCTCCGGACCTGATCGGGCTGATTGACCAGTACGGAGCAGATGCAGTCCGTTTTGGCATTATGATCTCTTCTCCGGCCGGCAACGACCTGTTATTTGATGAGAGCTCCCTGGAACAGGGCAGATTCTTTAATAATAAGCTCTGGAACGCGCTGAAGCTCATCAAAATGTGGGAACAGACGGAGGCGACCGAAGTGGATCATAGCTCCACGGATTTTGCGGGCAACTGGTTCCAGGCCCGCCTGGAACAGGCCAAAGCAGAAATCCAGCAGCTACTTGAACAGTTCCGTCTGAGTGAGGCGTTAAAAACTTTATATTCCCTGATTTGGGATGATTTCTGCAGCTGGTATCTGGAATGGGTTAAACCGGCTTATGGCCAGGCGATTGAACAAAAAACCCTGCAAAATACGATCGCGTACTTTGAACAGTTACTGCAGCTGTTGCATCCTTATATGCCGTTTATCACGGAAGAGATCTATAGCCTCTTAGGTGAACGCTCTGAAGCGTTATGCGTCAGCACACTTGCTCCTGCTACAGATTTTGACAGTGAATTACTGGCACAGGGTGAACTCTTAAAGAATGTAATCACACAGATCAGAGATGCCAGAGGCAAAAACAACCTGAAACCCAAAGAGACGATTAAACTCTTTATTGAAACCACGAGCTCCGGTAAATATGAGCCGCTGACGGCCATTTTACAAAAACAGGTCAATGCGGAAGAGCTGAAATTTACCAGTGAAGCCATTACCGGTTGCGTGGTCATTACCCTGCAACAGGATAAATATTATCTGGAACTCAATCAGCAAATTGATGTGGAAGCTCAAAAAGCGGACCTCAAAAGCCAATTAGAATATCAGCATAAGTTCTTAAACAGCGTACGCGTAAAACTCGGCAATGAGCGTTTTGTTCAGAATGCAAAACCGGAAGTCGTGGAACTGGAACGTAAAAAAGAGGCGGATGCGCTGGCCAGAATCCAGACGCTGGAGGAAAGCCTGGCGGTGCTGGGATAAAAATTTATTTCCGGAAGATTAAGGAGTATAACCGCCCTTCGGCAACAGACAATTGAAAATGAATCGACTTTTTCAGTTGTCTGTTTGCATTAAGGCCGGACATACCAGACAAAAACATAAAGCTTTTTACCATGGCAACAACACCTACAAATAACAACTCCGTCCATCACCCCCTGCCCGCGGCAAGCATACTTCCTGCCGGGCCCCCAGACATCCCCGTGATTCAGCAAATTGTGGACGTTTCATGGCCGGACACTTATGGCCGGATTTTGTCTGAAGCGCAATTATCCTATATGCTGGATATGATGTATAATACACAGACCCTGGACGCACAGATGCGCTCCACACATCACTATTCGATTTTGTGGGAAAACAGCGCAGACGATTCCAATGCCGCTACCGCGATGGGCTTTATTGATGTAGAAAAGCAGGACAGCGATTACTGCAAGCTCCATAAAATATACCTTTTGCCGGCCAGCAAGGGTAAGGGCTATGGCAAACTGCTGATGGAATATGCCCTGCAGCAGAGCAAATCCCTGGGCTGCCGGTTTGTGAAACTCAATGTAAACCGATATAACAATGCCCTGGGCTTTTATGAGCGTATGGGCTTTACCATTGCAGAAACGGTAGATAACCCCATTGGTAACGGGTATTACATGAATGATTATGTGATGATTAAACCGCTGGATGAATAGCGGTAAAGCGGTTAAGGCAAAGCCCTTGTCCAAATAAAAATGGTCCCTTATCCCAGGCAGAGCTGCCAGGTATAAGGGACCATTTTTATAAAGTCCATTGTAAGAAAAGGTTCAGAGGCCCCTGTTAATTTACACCCAGCAGCTCTACGTCAAAAATCAAAGTGCTGTTAGCGCCGATAACCGCAGACACCGCTCTCTCCCCATAGGCCAGATGCGGGGGGATAAAAAAGCGGAACTTGCTTCCCACAGCCATCAACTGCAGACCTTCCGTCCAGCCTTTGATGACACGGTTTAAAGGAAAACTGGCCGGTTGCCCGCGTTCCACTGAACTGTCAAAGACCGTTCCGTCTATCATGGTTCCGTGATAATGACAGCTAACCTGATCCGTAGGACCTGGTCTGACACCCTCACCTGCCTGTAATACCTGGTACTGAAGTCCGCTTTCCAGACTGACCACTCCTTCCTTTTTAGCATTTTCAGCCAAGAACTGCTGGCCTGCCTTTAAGTTTTCAGCGGCCTTTTGTTGATTGCGCTGAAATAATAAATCTGCTATACCCATAATAAAATAATTTAAACCGTGCTTTACGGCCTTTGGTAACAAAGCCCAAAATTACTGGTTTTGCCCTAATAATCGTCAACTTTACTGTTACTATCCTACCGGCAATACTCGCAGGATTACCTATGTAAAATGCATGATTTTACCTTCCGCCCCTGCCCGGATCCCTGTAAATACAGGCCTTTGAATACCGCCAAATCTTAAGTCGCCCAGATATCCACAGTTTGCGAAGGGTGCTGGGTACAAAAAAGCGGTTTTTCTGACATTATGTTCTGGTAAAATTGCCTACATTCGGTACTCAATTTTTCCGCTATGCACAAGTACAATTCCAGATGGGCACTGCCCCTGACTTTGATTTCAGCAGCTTTACT
>Ga0164242_10003017_pt1 | contig 19273 bp, 17 predicted proteins | sample OricomgcompostMG_FD_108783 | JGI IMG/M metagenome (GOLD analysis project Ga0164242, IMG submission 108783) | Miracle-Growth compost microbial communities from Emeryville, California, USA - Original compost - Miracle growth compost (MG) ... | reverse complement strand
GAGGTCGTCGAGATATTTGGCACTGGCGTATTTGGCCGTCTTCAAGGCGAATTCGGCGCTCATGCCGCCGATCACGATCGCGAGGTGGTATGGCGGGCACGCCGCCGTGCCGAGCGTCCGAAGCTTCTCGTCGAGGAACCTCATCATCGAGTCGGGGTTCAGGATCGCCTTCGTCTCCTGGTAGAGGAAGGATTTGTTGGCCGAGCCGCCGCCCTTGGCCATGAAGAGGAACTTGTATGACGTCTCGTGCCCGGGTGCCGTGTCGGCGTAGAGCTCGATCTGCGCCGGCAGGTTGGAGCCGGTGTTCTTCTCCTCCCAGGTCGTCACCGGTGCCATCTGGGAGTAGCGCAGATTCAGTCTCGTGTAGGCGTCATACACCCCGCGTGCGAGGGATTCCTCGTCCGGAGCGCCGCCACCGACGAGGACCTGAGAGCCCTTCTTGCCCATGATGATCGCCGTGCCGGTGTCCTGGCACATCGGAAGCACACCCGCCGCCGCGATGCCGGCGTTCTTCAGCAGGTCGAGTGCCACGAACTTGTCGTTGTTGCTGGCCTGCTCGTCGTCGAGGATCTTGCGCAGGAACGCCAAGTGCGCCGGACGCAGGTAGTGGGCGATGTCGTGCATCGCGGTCTCGGTGAGCAGCCGGAGCGCTTCGGGGTCCACCTCGAGGAAGGTCCGCTCGCCCGGGCCCCGGACGACACGCACGCCGTCGCCGGATAACTTGCGGTAGGTGGTGCGGTCGTCGCCGATCGGCAACATGTCTTCGTAGGCGAAATCGGCCATGACGTCGGGCAGTCTCCTTCGGATGCTCTGGTGCTCCCCGGAAGTATCGCAGTGCTCATCGACAGTCGCGGCGGACGGTCGGGCACCGGAAGGGCGAGCTTCCGGGGGTTTTCAGAGTAGCGGCGTCAATCTTTGACAATTGTCCGGCGCTAGCACGAGACAACGAGCCTGATGTGGTGTAGACACCAGGGACGTGTAACTGCTCGAATCCTGGATGGAGCGATGCATATGAAACGTCTCAGGCCACCTCGCCGTGGCATAGCACTGGCGGCAGCCATGCTGATGGCGACCACCGGGCTCGCCGCGTGCGGGAGGAGCAACAGCGGATCGGGGCCCGCGCACCTGACGTGGTACATCAACCCCGACGTCGGCAACGCGGACGCGAGCAAGGGCGGACAGGCCACTCTCGCGAAGGAATGCTCGGACGCCTCCAACGGCAAATACCGGATCAAGGTGCAGCTGCTGCCCAACTCGGCCAGCGATCAGCGGATCCAGCTGTTGCGCCGACTCGCCGGCGGTGACAAGTCGATGGACCTGATGAGCGTCGACCCGGCGTTCGTCAGCGAGTTCGCCGCTGCCGGCTACTTCGCACCGGTGCCGCAGAAGATGGTGGCGACCTTCAAACAGGACCGCGTGCAGTCCTCGATCGACGCGTCGACGTATGACGGCAAGCTGATGTCCGTGCCGTTCTGGGCCAACACCCAGCTGCTCTGGTACAAGAAGTCGATCGCCAAGAAGGCCGGCCTCGACATGAGCAAGCCGGTCACCTGGGACCAGCTGATCAAGGGAGCCCAGCAGACCAAGACCCAGATCGGCGTGCAGGCGGCGCTCTACGAGGGCTACTCGGTGTGGATCAACGCACTGGTCACCGGCGCCGGCGGCAAGATCGTCGAAAACCCGAATGCCACCTACGAGAACATCAAACTCGGCCTGGACTCGGCAGCGGGCAAGGACGCGGCGCGGATCATCCACGAGGTGGCCTCGACCGGAGTGGGCGGCCCCGCGGTCGGCAGTTCCACCGAGACCGAGTCGCTGAACCTCTTCATCAGCAAGAAGGGCGGCTTCCTGGTCAACTGGCCGTACACCTACGGTGCCTACACCGGCAAGGACAAGTCGGACGTGGCCGCCACGATGTACCCCGAGACGGTGAAGGGTAAGGACTCCCGCCCGCCATACGGAGGCATCCAACTGGCCGTCGGCAAGGACAGCCAGCACCCCGACCTCGCCTACCAGGCGGCCGCGTGCATCACCAACCAGAAGCACCAGGCCGATTACATGGCTGCGTCGGGCAACCCGGCCAGCCGCAAGGGTGCCTACAACACCGCCGAGGTGAAGAAGGCGTTCCCGAACGGCATCGCGGCCGAGATCCGCAAGTCGCTCGACGCGGCAGCGGCTCGCCCGCTGACGCCCTACTGGGGTGACATCTCGACGGCGCTGCAGCAGACGTTCAGCCCGCCGAAGTCGGTCACCCAGAAGACGCCCGCAAAGGCGCAGAATTTCATCCTGAACGTGCTGAACGGGAAGGCGCTGCTATGACCACAGTTGCAGAGGCCGCCAAGGGCGAACTCACCCCGGAGGAGCAGGCACACTTGTCCGATCGGGCCAAGGGTGAACGCCGGCTCGGATGGCGGCTCGCCGGCCCGGCGTTCATCATCATGCTGCTCGTCACGCTCTATCCGATCGGCTATGCGGTCTACCTGTCGTTGTTCAACTACCGGCTGACCGACCCCGCGGGTAAGAAGTTGGTCTGGCTGCAGAACTACGCCACCGCGCTGACCGACTCGCTCTTCTGGCAGGCGTTCGTCACCACACTGGTGATCGTGATCGTCACCTTGATCGTCGAGTTGATCCTCGGTATGGCGATCGCGATGGTCATGCACCGGGTGGTCTGGCCCCGCCGCACCCTGCGCACCATCGTGCTGATCCCCTACGCGATCGTCACCGTGGTGTCGGCCTTCTCCTGGAAGTACGCCGCGCAGATCGACACGGGCTTCTTCAACCACTGGTTGCACACGCTGACGTTCGGCGGGTTCAGCGAGACCTACAACTGGTTCGGTGGCCGGTGGTCCTCACTGGCGATCATCTGCTTGTCGGAGATCTGGAAGACCACGCCGTTCATGTCACTGTTGCTGCTCGCCGGCCTCGCCCAGGTCGACTCTGCGCAGGAGGAGGCGGCGAAGGTCGACGGCGCCACCTGGTGGCAGCGGCTGACCAGGGTCATCCTGCCGAACATGAAGGCTGCACTGATGGTGGCGCTGCTCTTCCGCACCCTGGACGCCGTTCGTATCTATGACAATCCGTACGTCATGACCGGTGGCGCCAACAAGACCGAGACGCTGTCGATGCTGGTCGGCACCGAAACGGTCAGCCGGGTGGAGATCGGCATGGGCTCTGCGCTGGCCGTGATCCTCTTCGTGATCGTGCTGATCATCGCGTTCGTCTTCGTCAAACTCTTCAAGGTCGATCTCACGACGAGTGGAAGGAGCTGAGCCGTGGAGACCAACATGAGCAACCGGGCCAAGAACGGCCTGGGCGTCGTCTCGATCGTCATCATCATCTGGACGCTCATCCCGCTGCTCTGGATCGTCGCAACCTCGCTGAAGAGCACGGCGGCGCTCGGCGATTCGAGTCAGAACATCCTCGGCAACTTCTGGCCCAAGGACATCAGCTGGGACAACTACAAGCTGATCTTCTCCGGCGGGGCGTCCGACCTGTTCGTGCCGGCGTTGTGGCACTCGATCATCGTCTGTGTCGTCGCCACGGTCATCAGCGTCGTGCTCGCGACGTTCTGTGCTTACGCGATCTCCCGGCTGGACTTCCCGGGCAAGAAGCTGATCCTGACGACGTCGCTGGCGGTGTCGTTCTTCCCGGTCATCGCGATGGTGACGCCGTTGTTCAACCTCTGGCGGCAGATCGGACTGTTCGACACCCTGCCGGGGTTGATCATTCCCTACCTGACGCTGACGCTTCCGCTGTCTATCTGGACCCTGTCGGCGTTCTTCCAGCAGATTCCCTGGGAGATGGAGCAGGCGGCGCAGGTCGACGGTGCAAGCAGTTGGCAGGCGTTCGTGAAGGTCATCGCGCCGCTCGCGGCACCCGGTGTCTTCACGACGGCGATCATCGCGTTCTTCACCGCGTGGAACGACTTCGTCTTCTCGTCGAACCTCACGGCACAACACGCGCAGACGGTTCCGGCGGCACTGAGCTTCTTCACCGGGGCCAGCCAGTTCGTGCAACCGACCGGCGCCATCTGTGCGGCGGCAGTCGTCGTCACCATTCCCGTCGTGATCCTCGTGCTTTTCTTCCAGAAGAGGATCGTCGCCGGACTCACCTCAGGCGCGGTCAAGGGGTGACGGCATGACTTGTTCCTCGCCCTGCTGCCATTCCCTGCCCTGTGTTGTCCCAGTCGGTCTTCGGCGAAGGGGCCGACGCCCTCGCCATACGACTTGTCGTTAGGAGCGATCAATGTCGAGCATCGAACTCAAGCACATCGTCAAGAAGTACGGTGACGGCTTCCCGGCCGTCAACGACGTCAACCTGGACATCAAGGACGGCGAATTCGTCATCCTGGTGGGCCCGTCCGGTTGCGGCAAGTCCACGCTGCTGCGGATGGTCGTCGGGCTGGAGGACATCACGTCCGGCGACCTGGAGATCGACGGCAAGCGGGTCAACGATCTGGCGCCCCGCGACCGCAATCTCGCCATGGTGTTCCAGAACTACGCGCTCTACCCGCACCTGACCGTCTACGAGAACATCGCCTTCCCGTTGCGGTTGCAGAAGGGCAAGCACAGCAACGAGGAGATCGACCAGAAGGTCCGCCAGGCCTCCTCGATGCTGGAGCTGGACGAGCACCTGGAGCGCAAGCCGGGCAACCTGTCCGGTGGGCAGCGCCAGCGCGTCGCCATGGGCCGCGCCATCGTCCGGGAGGCCGACGCGTTCCTGTTCGACGAGCCGTTGTCCAACCTGGATGCGAAGCTGCGTGGCCAGATGCGCACGGAGATCGCCCGCATGCAGCGTCGCCTCGGCATCACTACGATCTACGTCACCCACGACCAGACCGAGGCGATGACGCTGGGTGACCGGGTGTGTGTCCTCAAACGTGGTGTGCTGCAACAGGTCGCGTCTCCGCGGGAGCTCTACGAACAGCCGACCAACCTCTTCGTGGCGGGATTCATCGGCTCGCCGCCGATGAACTTCCTGCCGGCGAAGGTGGAGGGCAACACGCTGAAGCTGCCGTTCGTGGACGTCCCGATCGACGGTGCGCTCGCCGAGAAGGTGGCGGGCAAGGATGTCGTGATCGTGGGCCTGCGTCCCGAGCACCTGAAGGACACCACGGTCGAGACGGGACCGGAGCACTCGGTGAAGTTCCACGCGGTCGTGGACCAGACGGAGTGGCTCGGCAACGAGCAGTACGCCTACATCCCCTACGAGGCCGACGGTGCGGTGCGCGACCAGCTCGAGGAGCTGGACCGCGACCTGGACGGTGAGGGACTGCGCACGCAGATGATCGTCAACCTCGACCCGCGCTCGCGGGTGCTCGAGGGTGACGACGCGCAGCTGGCCTTCAATCCCGCCGTGATGCATGTCTTCGATCCGCAGACCGGTGAGAACCTCACCCGGGACGAGGAGAAGGCGGCGGAGATCGCCGCCGATTCGGAGAAGATGCGCAAGGCGGCGCTCGAGCGCGCTCGCAAGCGCGACGCCGAGCAGTCAGAGAAGTCCGCCTGATCAGACCACCGACAGGACACGAACGCACCCGAGGGGACACGAAAATCGCGGTCGCACGGCCCGATTTTCGTGTCCCCTCGGTGCGTTCGTGTCCTCTCGGCACAGGGGCGGCGAGCGCCTTCGGGCCGGTGTGGGCGGGCCGTAGGGTGAGGCCATGAGTGATGAGACCCCTCGCACCGTCCTGATCACCGGCGCAACCCGCGGCATCGGTCGCGCGGTCGCCGACCTGCTCGCCCCGGACCACGACCTGGTCATCGGTGGCCGGTCGAGTGCGGATGTGCAGGCGGTGTGCGCGCAGTTGCCCTCGGCGCGGCCGTTCGTCGCCGACCTCGCGGACGGGGACTCGGTGGCCGCCGCGTTGCAGACCCTCGGCGACGTGCCACGGCTGGAGGGTGTGGTCCACTCGGCGGGCGTGCTGGGCAGTGGCGCGGTCGCGGATCTCGGGCGTGAGGAGTGGCGGCACAGCCTGGAGATCAACGTCGTGGCCGTCGCCGACCTGACCCGGCGGCTGCTGCCCGGGCTGCGCGCCGCCCACGGCACCGTCGTGGTGGTCAACTCCGGCTCCGGGCTGCGGTCCAATGCCGAGGGCAGTCTCTACTCGGCGTCCAAATTCGCGGTGCGCGCGTTCGCGGACGGGCTGCGTCAGGAGGAGCGTGCGCACGGCGTGCGGGTGTCGACCGTCTACCCGGGGCGCACGTCGACCGACATGCAGCGTGAGCTGCGTGACTTCGAGGGCGGTGAGTATGACGAATCCGCTTACCTGCGTCCCGAAAGCGTCGCGAGCGCCGTGCGCTTTGTGCTCACCGCGCCCCAGGAGGCATGCATCGAGGACCTGTCGATCCGCCCCCGGTGAGCAGCCTCAGACCAGCTCCGCGCGCGTCGGTGGGTTGGCCCCGGCCCGGCTGACCGTGATCGCGGAGGTCGCGATCGCCCGGTCGACCGCGGGCCGCAGGTCCGCGAGACTCGCGCGCCGCAACCGGTCGCGTGCCCCAGGCGAGCCGAGCAGTCCGGCGTCCAGCAGCGCGGACAGTAGCCCGGACTGGAACGAGTCGCCGGCTCCGACGGTGTCGACCACCGAAACGCTTCTGCCGGGGACGGTTTCGGTCTCGCCTGTCGCGGTGACGTGCATCAGTGCACCGGCCGAACCGCACGTCACGACCACCAGTGAGGCACCCAACTGGCCCCACAGCGCGACGATCTCGGCCGGCTCGACCGCTCCGCCGTAGAGCCAGGCGATGTCCTCGTCACTGGCTTTGACGACGTCGGAGTAGCCGATCAGCTGCTCCAGGTGTGCGCGCGCATCCCGCGCAGCGCCGAGCAGTGACGGCCGGGGGTTCGGGTCGAACGACACCGTCGCATGGCGCCGAGCCAGCAGCATGGCATCGGCGACCTTGGTGGCGCCGGGCTGCAGCGCGGCCGCGATCGAGCCGGTGTGAAAGTGCCCGATGTCGGTCGGCAGAGGGTAGGGCAGGTCCCAGGACAGGTCGAACTCATAGGTCGCAGAACCATTTTCGTCCAGCATCGCCCGTGCTGTCGGGGTGTGCGCGGCGCTCCGGCTGCCGTCGACCAGAGGCACGCCGTCGGCGGCCAGCTGCCTGGCGATGAGCTCGCCGTACGCATCCTGCGCGAGGTATGCCGCCAGCCGGACCGGGTGCCCCAGCCGCGCCATACCGATCGCGACGTTCAACGGGCTGCCGCCGACGTGTTCGGTGACCGGGCCGGACACGGGTTGCACGATGTCGACGAGTGCTTCGCCGACCACCAGGGTGTCGACCATCGATCGAGGCCCCTTCAACGTCAGTTGTCGAGCACGCCACCGGCGAGCTGCTGCAGCTTCGCCATCGGGTGCGCTGCCTCGATCGTGCGGATGGTGCCGCTCTTGGAGCGCATCACCAGCGAGTGGGTCGTGCAGCCGCCGCCGCGGTAGCGCACGCCGCGCAGCAACTCGCCGTCGGTGATGCCGGTGGCGACGAAGAAGCAGTTGTCGCTGCGCACCAACTCGTCGGTGGTCAGCACCGCGTCGAGGTCGTGCCCGGCATCGAGGGCGCGCTGCCGCTCGTCGTCGTCCTTGGGGCACAACCGGCCCTGCAGGACACCACCGATGCACTTCATCGCGCAGGCGGTGATGATGGCCTCCGGGGTGCCGCCGATGCCGAGCAGCAGATCGATGCCGGTGTCCGGGCGGGCGGCCATGATCGCGCCTGCGACGTCACCGTCGGAGATGTAGCGGATGCGGGCGCCGGCGGTGCGGATCTCCTCCGCCAGCCCCACGTGGCGTGGCCGGTCGAGCAGCACGACGGTGACGTCCGAGGCGCTGCCGTGCTTGGCCTTCGCGACCCGTCGGATGTTCTCGGCCACGGGCAGGCGGATGTCGACCACGTCGGCCGCTTCGGGCCCGGTCGCCAGCTTGTCCATGTAGAAGACCGCGCTCGGGTCGTACATCGAGCCGCGCTCACTGACCGCCATGACGGACACGGCGTTCGTCATACCCTTCGCGGTCAGGGTGGTGCCGTCGATGGGATCGACCGCGACATCCACGTCCGGACCGGTCCCGTCCCCGACGTGCTCGCCGTTGAAGAGCATGGGCGCTTCGTCCTTCTCGCCCTCGCCGATGACGACGACGCCGTTCATCGAGACGGAGGCGACCAGTTGGCGCATCGCGGCGACGGCGGCGCCGTCGGCGGCGTTCTTGTCGCCGCGCCCGACCCACCGCCCGCCGGCCATGGCGGCGGCCTCGGTCACGCGCACCAACTCCAGCGCGAGGTTACGGTCCGGGGCTTCCGGGGTGGCGCTGTCGGACGGCATCTGGTCTCCTCGGAAAGGCACGGAAATGGCTGCGGCACGACTCTATCGGTTCCCCGGCACCGGCCCGGGGGACGACCGGGGTTGAGCGGTTTGGGACGATGGTGGGTGTGAGCACGGGAACCCCCACCGACCGGCCGGGCACGGCCTCGACGCCGGACGCCGGACCACCGCCCGGGCGGCGCCGCGGTCTGGGATCGGTGCGCAGCATGATCATCTCGATGGTGATCGTCGTGCTCGCCGTGATCGGCTGGTGGGCGTTCGTGCCGCGGTCCGATCAGCCCGCCGCACCGGTCGCCGACATCGGCGGCATCGCGCGCGAGGTGGGCATCTCCCAGCACTGGGACCCGGCGGTCGCCGACGGGCTGCCGACGGGCTGGGTGCCGGTCAACGTCCGGCTGGTGCCCGCCGAGCACCTGCCGGACACGTGGCAGGCGGGGTATGACATCTCCGGTGGGAAGTACATCCGCGTGCTGCAGACGGAGAGGACCAGTGCCGAATGGCTGCAGACCCAGACCGGCGGCGGTGCCTCGCAGGGCACCGTCACGATCAACGGGGTGAAGTGGACCAGGACCGCACGCAGTGACGGCGGCGAGCGCAGCCTGGTGCGCTCGCAGCCGCTCGGTGGTCTTGCGACCGTGGTGGACGGCACCGGCGACTGGTCGCAACTGGTCCGCTTCGCGAAGGCGCTGCGGCCGCTGAGCAAGAGCTCACTCGCGACGAAGGGCCCGACCTCGGTCGGTTAGTCCTCGTCGCCGGTCTGCGCGGTCATCGCGTCGATCTTCTGCTGCGCGCCGTCCAGCCAGCGCTCGCAGTGTGCCGCCAGTGCCTCGCCGCGCTCCCACAGGCGCATCGACTCCTCGAGCGTTTCGGTGCCGCCCTCCAGCCGCGCCACGATGGCGGCGAGCTCGTCGCGAGCCTCTTCGTAACCGAGCGCGGTGACGTCGGCATCGACAGCGCCGCCTGCAGCTTCGTCGTTCTTGGGCATGTCCGGCAGCGTAGTCACCCCGCGACGCCTGCCGGCCGAGGCGTCAGCGCGCGGGATGCCGGGTAGGGCTGCACCGGAGGTGCGTGGTGATGGACGAGGGCGGTCGCCGCGAGCCGTTGACGGCATACCGCAGGAAGCGGAAGTTCGACCGGACACCGGAGCCGTCCGGCGGCTCCGGTGACGCGCCACGACCCGATGCGACGCGGCGCTTCGTGGTGCAACGGCATCGCGCACGGCGGCTGCACTACGACGTGCGGTTCGAGATCGACGGCGTGCTCGTGAGCTGGGCGGTGCCCAAGGGTCCCACGCTCGACCCCGACGTGCGGCGGATGGCGGTGCACGTGGAGGACCACCCGTTGGAGTACCAGGATTTCGAGGGCGTCATACCTCGTGGTGAATACGGGGGCGGCGATGTCATCGTGTGGGACCGCGGCACCTGGGTGCCGCACGGGACCGACGACCCGGCGAAGGCGGTGGCGGACGGGGACTTCCACGCCGACCTCTACGGCGAGAAGCTGCGCGGACGTTTCGTGCTGGTGCGTCGCGGCGGCCCCTCCGACAAGGAGCAGTGGCTGCTGCTGCACAAGCACGACGACGCCGCCGTGCCCGGCTGGGACCCGGAGGACCACCCGCGCTCCGTCCTGAGCGGTCGCACCAACGACGAGGTGAAGGCGGCTCCGGAGCGGTTGTGGCGCTCGGATCTGCCGGCGGCCGCGGCAGCGGTCGAGCTGGACGGCACGCCGGTGACCGGCCCCGATGAGGACGCCGTGCGGGCGTTGGACGAGCTGCGCGATCACGGCACGTGGCAGGTCTTCGGGCGCTCCCTGCGCGTGACGAACCTCGACAAGGTGCTCTTCCCGGGCGGCGACGGGGTGGAGCCGGTGACCAAGCGCGAGTTCCTGCGCTACACGGCCAGCATTGCCCCGACGGTGCTGCCCTACGTGGCCGGTCGTGCGCTGAACCTGCATCGATACCCGGACGGAGCCGGGCACAAGGGGTTCTGGCACAAGTCGCTGCCCGAGCGCGCGCCGGAGTGGCTGGGCCGTTGGGAGAACCCCGCCGCCGATCCCGGTGAGGCGCGCACCTACCTGGTCGCCAATGAGCCGGCAGCGTTGGTCTGGGCGGCGAACTACGGTGCGCTGGAATGGCATCCGTGGACCTCCCGCACCGATGAGCCCGACCTGCCGACCTATGCGCTCTTCGACCTCGACCCCGGCGAGAAGACCTCGTGGGACGAGGTGCTCGAGCTCGCGCGGCTGCACCGCACCGCGTTCGAACACCTGAAGGTGCAGGCGTTCCCCAAACTCACCGGTCGCCGCGGCATCCACTTCTGGGTGCCGATCGTGCGCGGGCCGACGTTCGAGGAGACGCGGGCGTGGGTGGAGCAGGTGTCCCGCACCGTCGGCGCGGTGCTGCCGGGGCTGGTCAGCTGGAAGTGGGTCAAGAACGAACGTCGCGGCCGGGCGAGGCTGGATTACACCCAGAACGCCGTCAACAAGACGCTGGTGGCGCCATACAGCCCGCGGCCGGCGGCGGGCGCGCCGGTGTCGGCGCCGATCAGCTGGGCGGAGCTGGACGACCCGGACCTGCGGCCCGACCGCTTCACCATCCGCACCATCGGCGACCGGCTCGCCGAGCGGGGCGACCTCTTCCGCGGGGTCTTGTATGGCGAGCAGCGTCTGCCGCGGCTGCACTGACGTCTCCGCATCGACCGGCACACCCCTGCATTGACCGGCATACCGAATCGGGCGGATTCGGTATGCCGCTCGTCGCAGGGGTATGCCGGTCGATCAGCTTCAGGACACCGGTCGCACCGCGAAGTCGCCGGATGCGACCGTCACCCGCAACAGCTCGGCCGGCTCGACGGTGGCGACGTCGGTGACCACTTGTCCGTCGGTGTGCCGGACGACGGCATACCCGCGCTCCAGGGTCTGCAGCGGCGACAGGGCCCGCAGTTGTCCGCGCAGATGGCCGACCTGGTCGTGCGCTCGCTCCAGTCGGTGACCCACCCGCGCGCGGGAGCGGTCCCGCAGTGCCCCGATCGTCGCGCGGCGTGCTGCCACCATCGTTTCCGGCGCGACCAGCACCGGACGGCTGCGCAACTGCTCCAGGTGCCGGCGTTCGACGGTAAGACGCCGGTGCAGCGCTCCCGCACCGCGGGCACGCAGCTCGGCGAGACCGTCCAGTTCGTCGGCCAGGTCCGGCACGATCCGCTTGGCCGCATCGGTCGGGGTGGATGCCCGCACGTCGGCGACGAAGTCGAGCAGGGGAGTGTCCTCGTCGTGGCCGATGGCACTCACGACCGGCGTCCGGGCGTCGGCGACCGCGCGCACCAGCGCTTCGTTGCTGAAGGGCAGCAGGTCCTCGAAGCCGCCTCCGCCGCGGCTGACGACGATGACGTCGACGTGTGGCGCGGCGTCCAGCTCGGCGAGTGCGGCGGTGACCTGCGGGACCGTGTCGGGGCCCTGCACCGCGACCTGACGGATCTCGAATCGCGCCTGCGGCCAACGACGCCGGGTGTTTTCGACCACGTCCTTCTCGGCGGCACTGGCACGTCCGCAGATGAGTCCGATGGTGCGCGGCAGGAACGGCAGCGGCTTCTTGCGATCCGGCGCGAACAGTCCCTCGCTACGCAGCAACTGTTTGAGGTGCTCCAGTCGCGCGAGCAACTCGCCGACACCGACCGGGCGCAGCTGCCGAGCGTCCAGGTGCAACGTGCCGCGCTTGGTCCAGAAGCGCGGCTTGGCGTGCACGACCACGCGCGCACCCTGCTGCAGCCCCGGTCCCATCGCGTCCAGCGTGTTGACGTGCACCGTGACCGACAGCGACATGTCGACCTCGGGGTCGCGCAGCGTGACGTAGGCGGTGGGAGCCCCGGGGCGCCGGTTCAACTGCACGATCTGGCCCTCGACCCACAGCGGGGACATCTTGTCGACGTAGTCGCTGATCTTCACCGAGAGCGTGCGCACCGGCCACGGCCGCTCGGCGGAGGTGTCGGCGGCGCGTTCGGGCAGGGGCTGGCTCACCCGGTCACTGTAGAGGCCCGATAGGTCGAAGCGAGGTCCACACGGTCGGGATCCGCCGAGGACGCTTCGTGGGGTGACCTAGCCTGCTGGGTATGACGATCCGCATCCCCGGTCTCGCGCTGACCGATCACACGCTGCAGTTGCCGTTGGATCACGCCGACCCGCGCGGCGCCACGATCGAGGTCTTCGCCCGCGAGGCGGTCGCGGTCGACAAGGTCGGCGAGGACCTGCCGTGGCTGGTCTACCTGCAGGGCGGACCGGGTGGGGAGAGCCCGCGGCCGATGAAGGCGGACGGCTGGCTGGGGCACGTCACCAAGACGCATCGGGTGTTGCTGCTGGACCAGCGGGGTTGCGGCCGCTCGACACCGGTCACCGCGCACTCGACCGCGGGCATGTCGGGTGCGCAGATCGCGGCACACCTTCGGCACTTCCGCGCCGACAGCATCGTCGCCGACGCCGAGGAGTTCCGCCGGCAGGTCGCCGGCGGCAGGCCCTGGACGACCCTGGGGCAGAGCTACGGCGGTTTCATCACGCTCACCTACCTGTCGCAGGCGCCCGAGGGACTCGCCGGGTGCATGGTGACCGGAGGTCTGGCCGGGATCGAGGCGACCGCGGCGGACGTCTACGCCCACACGTTTCCGCGGATCGCCCGCAAGAACACCGCCTACTACGCGCGTTACCCGCAGGACGTCACTGCGGTGCGCCGGATCGCGGACCATCTCGCGGCGCACGAGGTGGGACTGCCGGACGGCTCGCGGCTGACGCCGGAGCGTTTCCGGCTGATCGGCAGCATCTTCGGGATGAGCTACGGCTTCGAGCACGTGCACTGGTTGCTGGACACGGCCTGGGACGGCGACGTGCTGGCAGACCGGTTCCTGCAGTCGGTCATGGTGGAGACGTCATACGCACAGGGGCCGATCTATGCGCTGCAGGAGTATCTCTACGGCGCCCCGGGTGCGCCGACCGGCTGGGCGGCAGACCGCGAGATCGCCCGGCGGCCGGAGTTCGCCGCGGGTGCCGACCCGGTGCTGTTCACCGGGGAGACGATGTTCCGCTGGATGTTCGACCAGATCCCGTTGCTGCGGCCCTTCGCGGAAGCGGCCGACGTGCTCGCGGCGGTCGACGACTGGCCGGCGCTCTACGACCTGGACCGCTTGGCGGGCAACGACGTGCCGGTCGTCGCGGCGGTGTATTTCGACGACATGTATGTCGACGCCGACCTCTCGCTGGACACCGCCCGCCGCGTGGGATCGGTGCGGCCGTGGGTCACCAACGAATACGAACACGACGGCCTGCGCACCGGAGCCGTGATCGAACGCCTGACCGACATGCTGGCCGGCAAGGTCTGACCGGCGCCCCGCCCGGTCGGGCGGACCCGGCGCCGGCACTTAGCATGGAGGTATGGATGCACCCGCACCGACCGACACCGACCAGGCCGTCGCCCAGCAACGAGGGCGTGTGCTGCTCGCGGCGCCACGCGGTTACTGCGCCGGCGTCGACCGCGCAGTGGTGACGGTACAGAAGGCGCTGGACCTCTACGGCCCGCCCGTCTACGTGCGCAAGCAGATCGTGCACAACAAGCACGTCGTGGCCACGCTGGAGAAGCGCGGTGCGATCTTCGTCGACGAGACCGACGAAGTGCCCGAGGGCGCCACCGTCATCTTCTCCGCGCACGGGATCGCCCCGGTGGTGCGCGACCAGGCGAAGGCCCTGTCGCTGCGCACCATCGACGCGACCTGCCCGCTGGTGACCAAGGTGCACCGGGAGGCGCGGCGGTTCGCCTCCGACGACTACGACATCCTGCTCATCGGGCACGCCGGTCACGAGGAGGTCGTGGGCACCTCGGGTGAGGCGCCGGAGAACATCGTGCTGGTCGAGTCGCCCGAGCACGCCGACACCGTCCAGGTGCGCAATCCCGACAAGCTGGTCTGGCTCTCGCAGACCACGTTGTCGGTCGACGAGACGATGGAGACGGTCCGCCGGTTGAAACAGCGCTTCCCGAAGCTGCAGGACCCGCCGTCCGACGACATCTGCTACGCCACCCAGAACCGCCAGCTCGCGGTCAAGCAGATGGCGCCGCGCACCGACCTGATGATCGTGGTCGGCAGCCGCAACTCGTCCAACTCGGTGCGACTGGTCGAAGTGGCCGTGGAGCACGGTGCCCGCGAGGGACACCTGGTCGACTACGCGGACGAGATCGATGAGGCCTGGCTGGACGGGGTGACGACCGTGGGGGTCACCTCGGGGGCGTCGGTGCCGGAGATCCTGGTGCGCGACGTGTTGGACTTCCTCGCCGAGCGGGGATTCGCCGACGTCGAGGCGATCACCGCGGCGGAGGAGAGCCTGCTCTTCGCGTTGCCGACCGAGTTGCGACGTGACCTCAAGGCCGCCGGCATGAGCGACCGGATGAAGCACGACGCCGGAGCCCTCGGGGCCGAATCGCTGCGCTGAGAGCTCACCCCACCTCGGGTATGTCGCCGGCGTGCGCCGGTGACGCCGGGTCGCCGAAGTCGAGGTCGGGGCGAGCGACGTCGTCGTCCAGCGCGTCGATCAACTCGTGCGCGGTCAGCGGGCGGGCCGGTGTCTCGACGGGCCGCAACTCCTGCGGCGGAGCGTCCTGGGCCAGGCCGAGCGCGTGCAGCTGTCGAGCGGTCACCAGCACACGTGACTCCAGGGTCCCGATCATCGCGTTGTAGGCCTCCACCGACCTGGTCAGCGACTGCCCGACCTTGGCGGTGTGCCGGCTCATCGTGCCGAGTCGGTCGTAGAGCGCCTGGCCGAGGGCGAGCAACTCGCGGGCACCACGGGCCACGCTGTCCTGCTGCCAGGCGGCAGCGCTGGTGCGCAGCAGCGCGAGCAGGGTGCTCGGTGATGCAGGCACCACCTTGCGGCTCATGGCACGCTCGAGCAACGACGGATCCTGTCGCAGCGCGGCGGCGAGCATCGCGTCGGCGGGGATGAAACACACGACGAGCTGCGGCGACTGCTCGAACGCGCTCCAGTACGACTTGGCGGCAAGCGACTCCACGTGCCGGACCAGCGCCTTCGCGTGCTGCTCCAGCAACCTGTCGCGCTGCTCGGGACCCAGGTCGTCGGCCTGCGCGTCGAGGAACGCCCTCGTCGGTGCCTTGCTGTCGATCACCAGCACGCGACCCGCGGGCAGCCGGACCACGACGTCGGGCCGGATGCGTGCGTCGTGCCGGCTCACGGCCGTGACCTGCTCCTCGAAGTCGCAGTGCGCCAGCATCCCGGAGTGCTCCAGGACGCGGCGCAGCTGAACCTCGCCCCACGTGCCGCCGGTCGAGGTGGCCCGCAGCGCACCGGACAGTTGGGTCGTCTCCTGCTGCAGGGCATCGGTCACCCGTCCCACCTCGGCCAGCCGTGCGCCGAGCTCACCGAACTGCTCCACCCGGTCGCGCTCCAGGGTGGCGACCTGCTGCTCCACGCGTCCCAGCGCGGCACTCAGTGGTGCCAGCACGGCGGCGGTCTGTTGGTCGTCGGCGACCGCGGACTCCAGGTCGATCACACGCTCGCGCAACAGGTCCCGCTCGGTGCCCAGCGACGCGTGGGCGGCGCCATACGACTGACGGAGCCACAGCCAGGTCACCGTTGCGGCGAGCGCCCCACCGAGGAGGGCACCGATCACGAATCCGGTCATGCCTGCAGCAAAGCACGAGACGCCGACAAGCGGTGTCACCCCGGCGCCCGCGGTGACGCCGAGGTCAGGACGGGCGGCCGAACAGGCGGTGCTTGCCGTGGACCAGGTGATGCCAGCCGAGCCGTTGCACGGCCAGCGTGACCGATCCGGCGAGGACCATGCCCGCGAGGTTGATGCCGAGTTGCGCCGCCGAGCCGGCCATCTCCGCGCGCGACCACACCGCCATACCCAGGGCGAGATTGCCGGCCGCAGGCACGGTGGTGACCGAGATGAACACGCCGACCATCGCCGTCGCCTTGTCGGTCGACATCGCGAAGACGCCGACCGCGCCCGCGATCAGCGCGACGACGAACGACCACCTGTCCGGGTGCCAGATGAATGCGGTCTGCGGGCGGGGATGGGTCACGTCCGCACTGGTGACCAGCTGGGTCAGGCGGGCGATCAGGCCGAGCCCGGCGACGGTCGCGATGGCGACCACGAACGACGTCACGAGGAGTGTGGCGCTGCGCCGCACCAGCCGGCCGCGCGCGAAGATCACCCCGGTGCACAGCGCAGCCACCGGTGCGAAGTCGGGGCTGACGACCATCGCGCCCACCACCAGGACCGAGGAGTCGGTGATGACCGCGACGGCTGCGAGGATGGTCGCCATCACCAGGAACAGGTAGTAGGAGATCGTCGACCGGCTCGCGGACTCGGCCGTATTGAGCACTTCGTCCCAGATGACCGCATCGTCGGCCTCGCCCGGGGACCGCTCCTCCAACTCATCGGCCCGGCGGAACGGGGTGCTGCTGGGCCGGCTGATGACGATGCCGCCACGGTCCGCGAGGGTCATGTCGTCCAGCGTCTCGAGGAGTTCGCCGGCGGACTCCCGGGCCGCATCGCACTCGATCAGGTCGCCTCGTGGATCGCGGCATGCGCCCGGCAGGACGACCAGGTTCGCCACGCCCGCGTGCGTCTCGAGCAGCGCGGTGACTTCCTCGGACAGGTCTGTCGGCACCGTCAGCCGCAGGTGTACCAGCATGTTCGGCACCTTAAGCGCCACCGGGCGCCGTGCTGGTCAGGACAGGGTCGTGCGCAGCCAGTCCTCGATGGAGGACGCGGCGCGCTCCCACCGCGGATCGAGCATCAGGTCGTGCGGTAAGCCGTCCCAGATCACGGGTGTGACGCCATACCGACGTGCCGTGAACGCCACGTCGTCCGGAGTGGCGGTGCGGTCCGCCGAACCGCCGCCCACCAGGAGCGGGGTGGTGACGCGCTGCGTGCGCACCGGCCGCACGACCGTGTCGACGACGGCACGGAAACTCTCGTCCGTCAGGCGGCCGGACCAGGTTGCGATCTCGTCGGCCGGCGTGTCCGCCGCGAAGAACCAGTAACCCGCTGCCTGCGGCGATCCGAACATCGGCAGCAGCCGCAGGGTCGTGAACGTCCGCAGCGCCCCGAGAGGGTCGTGGCGCGTGGCGCGCAACGTCAGCCGCATGGCCCCGCTGGGCGGGGTGGAGCCGACCAGCACGGCTGCCGGGGCGTCGTGCTGCTCGAGGTGGCGCTGCACCACGAACCCGCCCAGCGAATGTCCCACCAGGACAGGGGGTCGCGAGAACGCGTCGACCACCTCGGCGAGGTCGTCGAGGTAGTCCTGGATGCTCGCCCACAGCACCGAGCCGTCCATGGGGCTGGCGCCGTGGCCGCGCAGGTCCAGTGCTACGGCGTGCCAGCCGTGCTCGGCGAACCACGGCAGGAAGTGCTCGTTCCAGGCCCACGCGCCGTGCATGGCGCCGTGGACGAAGAGGATCGACGGCCGGTCCGCTGACGCTGTGCCCTGCTCGATCGTGGCTGTCATGACGCCTCCACATTATTTGACACGAGTAAAATAACGCAGATGAACCCACGATGCCAAGCTCCCAACTAGGTTGTGAGCCGTGCCGAATCGCCGCCGCATGAGCCCGGACCAGCGCCGGGCGCAGTTGTTGGACGCCGGCGAGACGATCTTCGGGCGGGGCGATTTCGAACAGCTGACGATGGAGGAGATCGCGCGCCACGCCGGCGTGACCAGGGCGTTGCTCTACCACTACTTCCCGTCGAAGGCAGACTTCTTCGCGGCGATCTGGCGGCGTGCGCACGACACCCTCGGTGCCGTCCCGGAGCCGACGGAGGCCGGCACGGTGCGCACCTGGGTCGCGGGCCGGCTGGCGGCATACCTGCGGTTCTATGCCGAGCACACCCACCTCGTGCTCATCGCCAACCGCAGCTCGGTCGCCGCCGACCCCGCTGTCCGTGAGCCGGTGACCGCGCATTTCCGGACACTGGGCGAGGCGGTGCTGGACGCCGCCGGATGCACCGGGGAGGCCCGTCCGGTGGCCCAAGCTGCGTTCGACGGCTGGATCGCCTTCGTCCGGGTGACCACCCTCGCCGCGCTCGTCGACGAGCGGATCAGTCCCGCGCAGAACGTCGCGCTGTGTCTGGCCGCCCTGGACGCGACCGTGGGCAGGTATGCCGATCTCCGCGCCACCCCGCAGCAGCACTAGACTCCTGAACCCGTGGCACTCACCATCGGAATCGTCGGACTTCCCAACGTCGGCAAGTCGACCATGTTCAACGCCCTGACCAAGAACAACGTGCTCGCCGCGAACTACCCGTTCGCGACCATCGAGCCGAATGTCGGGGTGGTGCCGCTGCCCGACGAGCGCCTCGACCGGCTCGCCGAGCTCTTCAAGTCCGACAAGATCGTGCACGCGACCGTGTCGTTCGTCGACATCGCCGGCATCGTGCGCGGCGCCTCCGAGGGGGAGGGGCTGGGCAACAAGTTCCTGGCCAACATCCGCGAGGCCGACGCGATCTGCCAGGTCATCCGCGTCTTCGAGGACGACGACGTCGCGCACGTCGACGGCAAGGTCTCGCCCGAGTCCGACATGGAGACGATCAACACCGAGCTGATCCTCGCGGACCTGCAGACCCTGGAGAAGGCCCTGCCGCGCCTCGACAAGGAGGTGAAGGGCAAAAAGACCGACAAGTCGGTGCTGGATGCGGCGCGCGAGGCGCAGACCATCCTCGAAGGCGGGGACACGCTCTTCTCCAAGGGCTTCGACGTCACGCCGATCCGTGAGCTGGGCCTGCTGACCGGCAAGCCGTTCCTCTACGTCTTCAACGTCGACGAGGACCAGCTCACCAACACCGAGTTGCAGGCGTCGCTGCAGCAGCTCGTCGAGCCGGCCGAGGCGATCTTCCTCAATGCGAAGCTGGAGATGGACCTCACCGAGATGTCGGACGAGGAGGCGCTGGAGATGTTGCAGG
>Ga0164242_10003016_pt1 | contig 19279 bp, 12 predicted proteins | sample OricomgcompostMG_FD_108783 | JGI IMG/M metagenome (GOLD analysis project Ga0164242, IMG submission 108783) | Miracle-Growth compost microbial communities from Emeryville, California, USA - Original compost - Miracle growth compost (MG) ... | reverse complement strand
CAGCTTCAGCACCGACCTGCGAAGCCATATGGTGCCTCCCCGTGCCCCCTCGAGAGCCGATGTATTCGCAGAGATGCCCGAAGAGGACGAGAGTAGCCTGACTGAGCAGACTCTCTCTGCATTACGCGAGACCCTCAACCTCGAGACGAAGATAAAAGAAGGCAGTGAAAACTTGCTGGAGGCACTGAATAGCAAGAAGGCAAAGCAAACCAAGGATCAGAGACAAAAGGTCGAAGCTCAGCTCAACTTGTCTAAACAGAAGATCAAGGAGCTGAAACAGAAGATATCCGACGCGCAACGAACACTGATCACCCCATCCACTCCTACAAGAACAAGGATTGGCGACAGCGCATTCGGCACCAACGGACTGCGCTCCCCGCCAAGTGCTTCGAGAAGTGGTCTTGGGTCTGACTTGGACGAGCCAACAGAGTCTCCAACATTTGCCTTGGCTGAGATCCTGCAGGCTTTGGAAGTGGATGGGATGATGCCTGAGTATTATGTCTCGAGGGCTAATAGCCTTGTTGAGCTTTTCAAGCGACACCCCACCCTCAAGTATGACCTGGTGTGGTCGGTATTTGGCCTCCGGATGCAGGTGATGCTACTCAGCGAAAGCAGAGAAGTGGTTGCCGCTGGGTATAGGATGATCCGCTACGCCATATCAGACGTTTCCTCCTTGAAGAAGATTCGCGCCCTCAACACGGATTACCTGGTGACTTGGTAAGCCCCCACCGGAGCCCTCACCTGTCGACATCATGGACGCTAACAGAACAAGGTCCCTGATCAAGGACAACAAAGCCGACGTCGAGCGTGAACAAGCCCTAAAGTTTGTCCGCACCTTCTTGGATGTTAAAGACGGTATCCGGGAAATTTCCAGAGCTGTTATCAGGACCATAGCAGCAATCGCCAGGGCTCCTGAAGAGCGCCTGAGGCCCATCTGCTTGGAAACACTAGCAGAAATCCTAGTCCGGGATCCCCGCCTCTTGATAGCCTCAGGAGGCCTGGCGCCCCTATCGGAGGCCCTAGCTGAGGGTTCCTACAAGGCCCCGGAGAGTCTGACCTCTGCGTTTCTGTTCCTACTTGACGCCCCCCAACGACGGAAATATCTGCGACCCGGCTACGAGCTCGAGGTCCTCTTTACCTGCTTCACCGATGTCTTCTCCTCCAACGAGCGGCTTCTGAAACAGAACTCCAAGGCAATTGCCTCCGCCCTGAAAACATGGTCCGGTCTCATGAATTTGTCCATGTTCAACTTCCGAGCCATCAGGTCTCTGATATCAAGCCTCATGCTCCCCAGTGGGGCCATTCAGGAAACCGTTATCGACCTGCTCTACTCTCTTCTTCGCATCAAGCCACCGGCATGGGCCAACACCTTTTTTGCCGGACGGCGGCTCACCACTTATGGGAGGGTGGCCACCTTGAAATCCACAACATCAAAGGAAACGCAGCCTTATGTCGAAGACGATGGAGGAGAGCATAATTTTGTTGACCACTATACGGCTCTGCTGCTCGCGATATTCATCAAGTCCGGCCTGGTCCCGTCCTTGCTGGGGTTGACCCAAGACACTGACAACCCCGCGTTAAAGAGGAAGTCAACCCTACTCATCGGAGAAGTCTTGAAGCTCTCTAGTAGACTACTGCCACTGTCTTGGAGTAGCGAGCTCCAGCTGCTTCCCGAGCTCTTCTCTGCCGCGGCCCAGGTCAACGACGAGCGCCACTTCGTCGCGACGGGCATCGTCTACCAGATCAGTAGCGTTAGCAAGATTCTCCACCGGTCCTCGCCGACTGCCTATGCGCCGTCGATGGCGCCGTCGGGAAGCTCCCTTGATCTGGCAGGGCTTGTCGAACAGCCCAAGGCCAACGCGTCGGTAAATTTCGACGACGCCACCTTCCGGCAGCTGATTCTCGATTCAGCGGTCCTCAGCAGCTCGAACTTTTCTAAATGGAACTGGGATATTATCCTCCGGGTCGTTGGGGGGCCACTCATGAGCGGGAAGCGACTGGAAGAGGCTATCAAGGCATCCAAGTTCGTGAAGCGGCTCATGAGCTTTTACCGGCCCTTCAAATACAAGTTTTCCGAGGTGAAGAGCACGAGGAACACACAGAAATACGTCCGGGCTGGCTGTGCCTTGATGCACGCGCTCTTGCAGTCGCCCGAGGGTATCAGGTACCTCGCCGACAACAAGTTACTGAGGCAGATCGCCGAGTGTTTGGCCCAGTGCGACCATACTAGCGGCCTAACGGCAAAGGCCCCGTTATTCTCCAAGGATGGCCTCACGGACACTCTGTGCGGTGGGTACTTCCCCATGCTTGGAGTCTTGAGCGGCGACCCCAAGGGCCTTCAGATGCTTGACAGGTGGCGGATGTTCAACATGATGTATCGCATCATCGATCTCAAGCAACGGCCAGATCTTGTCAAACTCCTTCTTTCGAACTTCGACTATGGTTTCCAGGGGCATCCACGAGTTCTACTGTCGAAAGCCTTGACCTCTGGCACCAAGGAAACCCGGATTCATGCCACGGATGCACTTAGAAAGTTTGCAACCAGGCCGAGGTTGTCCTCCCAGGGGCAGGATATGGGTGACTGGAAATGGGCCATACAGCTGCTTGTTACCCAACTTTACGACCCCGACGTGGAGGTTTGCTCGACGGCCGTTAAGATCCTGGAAAAGGCATGCAACCACAAGAACTATCTCGAGTATATCGTCCAGTGTCGGCCGGCGCTGGATCATCTCGGCGAGATAGGAGCCCCACTGCTACTACGCTTCCTATCGACATCCATCGGCTATCACTACCTCGACGGTCTCGACTACATCAGCAACGAGATGGACGACTGGTTCCTTGGTCGCAACGATTCCTACGTGAGCGTGATTGAAGCCAGCTTAGCTCGGGCGTTCGTCGTTCATCCCGACGACCACACAAACCGCATCAGCGTTTTTGAGGACGAGAGGGACGTGGAGGCCGACAGCCACGTCCCACCGCACTTCTACCGCGAGCTAACGCGGACCCAGGAGGGGTGCAAACTACTGAGGGATAAGGGCCACTTTGACGAGTTTGTGACCACCATTCGCGATCACGGCATGCAATCAGAAGACCCCGAGATGATGGTCAAAGTCAAGGCCTGCCTATGGGCCGTTGGTAACGTTGGTTCTATGGAGCTGGGCGCCCCTTTCCTCGAGTCGTGTGACGTGGTCGATCAGATAGTCAAGATCGCCCAGGAGCACCAGGTCATGAGCCTACGTGGTACCGCCTTCTTCGTCCTCGGCCTAATCTCTAGGTCCATGCACGGCCTTGAGATCCTGTCGGAACACGGGTGGGATGCGAATACCAACATCCTAGGCGCCTCGCTCGGATTCTGCATCCCCACCGATCTCTCCCAGTTCTTCTCCTTCGTCCCGTGGAAGCATGAGCCCGTTGCGTCCATCAGTCTCCCCGAGACCCAGAAGACGGCGACGGTCACGCTGCCAGCCATGCCATCTAGGCCGAGATCCGAGTCTCTTCGGAAGGCCATCGAAGAGGAGAATGCTCCCGGCACCCTGCCAATTCCGAAGGTTGAACTAGATCCGGACCCTATCAACCAGCGCATCCTCGAGCTGGTGATTGACCTAGCCAACATGGTTCTCTCGCGGCGCGCTAGAAGCGAGCTGATGCAGATCAAGCAGCTGAAGAAGCCCCCGGGATTTAGTCAACCCCATCTCTTCAGGCGCGTCATGGCCCTCCTGGAGTGCCATAACTACCGCCTTGCCGACCGTAGCCTCGTAGTTGGCCTGTTTGAGAGAAGTGTCCTGCGTCATATCGTGTTTGACGAGGATAGTGGAGACGAGGGCGACGGCAGAGGAGCCCCGCTCGCAGCCCCTACGAGAGCGGACCCTGTGTGTACCTTCGACAGTGACAGTGAGGAAGACGACGACGACGACGACCAAGGTGAGGAGGACGATGAGGACGATGATGATGAAGACGAAGAAGATGACGAAGAAGACGACGACGACGACGAGAGTTCGGGTGACGAGCAACTCACCGAGAGGCAGAGGAGTATTAGCGACCCTTCGGAACTACGGAGTGACACGGCGGTGAAGGACATAGGAAGTTAAGAAAAAAAGGCCTTGGGATTACCGCCTATACGTCTAGACATTGCGCGCGAATTCTAAGCGGGCGACGACCGACCAAGTATCTACCTATTGAGGAGAACCTATAGTGTGGCGGTCTGTACTGTGGAGGACGCATGATCTCGGACTGGGCGTATATTGTATGGAAAATGTGGCTATGGGTTTCAAGACTCGCATCCAGCTCTGCATATTACAGATCGGTTGTTTCCTACTTCGGGAGGGAAAAGGCTCAGGTGATTGATCTCGACATCTAGTCTGCAATTGCCTTGTTTGTATAGTAGTACCCGTGGTAAGATAGGAGGGCGTTAGGGAAATGGATATCTGGACGGAATTGGTCTGATAGGAAGGAGTTGGGCGGCTGAGCGTGACTTGCTTCGCCTTCTATCCAAAAGATCCGAATTTCAATAGGGGATATGTTCTTGGGACAAGATCGGCCAAGAGTTGCCAATATTTCTCATTGAACGATTACGTGATGGAGGTTTATATGTGCACGACGGGAGGACGAGCCAGAAGAGAATCAATTGAACCCCCACTCGCCACTAGCAAAATGCAAAATATATAGCGGACGGTACGGGGAACTCCACTAAGTTTCGATCCCGTCCCGAAAACTGTGACAGATATCGACCCCCAACGCCGGATTTACACGACGGCTGACGCCATGACCCAATCGAGAGTTCTGGTGATTGCTGGCTCAGACAGCTCCGGTGGAGCGTTCGTACACCCCCCTTCCCTCCATCACCAGCTCCTTCCGAACCCAACCCTAACCCCGAACCCATCTACCAAACGGGCCGCTAACTGGAGATATACGACATCAGTGGCCTTGAGGCGGACCAGAAGGTCATCGCCGCCCATGGCTGCTACGCCATGACTGCGACGACCGCACTCACTGCCCAGAACACCAAGGGGGTGTACGATGTCCACTGCGTGCCTCCCGAGTTCCTGCGGAAGCAGATCGATGCGTGCTTAGACGACATCGGCGCTGATGTTGTCAAGACAGGTAAGCCCGCCCTGACGGGGTGACTACCTACCTCTGAAGATTCAACGGGGTGCCCCCGAAGTGCGGATATGTGCCGGAGAAGCTCTCGGGGCCGCTCACGTACAGCTTTCTTACTCGGAAATGTTGGTAGGGATGTTGGCCTCCGAGAACACCATCGCTACGGTGGCCAAGGCCCTCGCAGACCATAAGGTCCATACCGTCGTCGTCGACCCGGTAAGTTTGACCACTCTCTCCGTTGATTCTCTAGGGATGGCTGACCCCGGCTTGCTCAGGTCATGGTGGCGACAACAGGGGCAAAACTGCTCCCGTCAGACGCCGTTCGCGAGCTGCGGACGAAGTTACTTCCGCAAACTACCGTCCTGACGCCGAACATCCCAGAGGCAAGGCTCATCATGGTTGAGGCTGGCCTCGAGGATCGGGCCGTGGCGAACGTGAACGACCTTGAGGTTATTGGCCGAGCTATTCTCAGCCTTGGGCCTCAGTGGGTTCTAGTAAAGGGAGGACACTGTCCGTTTAGGGAGGATGGTGTAGTGGCAACGACCGACGATGAGAAGAAGATCGTGGTGGACGTTCTTTGCGGCGCCGGCGAGACGGTCAAGGTCGAGACTCCTTACCAGAACTCCAAGGATACCCACGGAACTGGATGCTCATTGGCCTGTTAGTGGATGACTCTCATCCTCCTCCGCTACCTCGTACACGCGGCAGACCTCTCAGATTGGCTGGCTGACTCTTCTCTTAGCCGCAATTGCATCAAACCTCGCCAAGGGCATGGACGTTCCAAGGGCCGTGAGGGCTGCCTGCCGATACGTCGAGGCTGGCATCAAAACAGCGCCAGGCCTTGGTGGCGGAAACGGACCCCTGAACCATTTCCACTCTACGTTCACTTTACCTTTTGCCCCGTGAGCGTGTCCCGGATTCTAGCGTTATTTGACGGTGACTGACCAGCACCTAGTGGCCACTTCATCGACTATCTCCTGGAAAGGCCAGAAGTTTCTGGTGTGTGGCACCGGTTTGTGAACCATCCATTTGTACTCGCGATGGGTAACGGGACCCTACCTTTAAGTTCATTCAAGGGGTACCTGGTCCAGGACTATCTGTACCTTGTTCGTAATCCTATTGGGCCCCTTTCTGTCGAACGAGCTCACTGAGACTGGGAATAGGTGCACTTTGCTAGAGCGAACGCCTTGGCATCTTACAAGGCTACCAACATCAACGACATCGCTGCTGTGAGTTTAGATTAGCCCCCCGAAGCAAACACCAGTGGCTGACACACCACGCAGGGTGCTAAGATAGTCACCCATATCTTTACGGAGATGGATCTACACATCGGCTATTGCGAAGGTTTCGGTATCTCGAAGACGGAGATGGAGCACACCGAGGAGAATGAAGGTATGTTGTTCCAGCATTGATTGCCCTTGGTTGGCGAAGTGCCCAAATACCTAACGAAGGCCATACACACAGCTTGCACGGCTTACACGCGGTACGTTTTGGACATTGGCCAGTCGCAAGATTGGATCGGTCTCCAGGTCGCCCTAGCCCCGTGCCTTCTCGGCTACGGCGTCATCGCGAGGCAATTGCATAGTGACCCCAACTCCAAGAAGGACGACACAAACCCATATTGGACCTGGATCAAGAACTACGTGGCTGAGGACTACGTCACGGCTGTCCAGACTGGTTCCGGTACGTAGTAGGGCGTTGGGAGAGAACAACATACCTATGGACGAGACTAACACATTCTTTAGAGCTTCTGGAAAGGCATGCCGTGCTGCAGTCTCCGTCGCGGGTGGAGGAGCTGGCGAAGATCTTTATCCATGCCACGAAGATGGAGATAGCCTTCTGGGAGATGTACAGCAGCTCCTGATTCCATTGGGATGTTGCAGCAGGAGCAATGGTAGGGGGAGATAGCGGCGTACATTCTGATAGATGGCCATTTGGTAGAATAAAAGCACATGTGCTTACCTACACAGTAGTAGGTTCCTAGGAATTATCGATGAAACTTGACCTGCTCAGAGACCTTTGCGGCGATGGCGAACTTGAGTGGAGTGCTCGAGTGAAGTGCTCGCGGAGAAGAAGATAGGGTTTGCAGGGATCGTTGGTCAGAAAAATTCGACCTCGACCTAGTACCTACCATGTACATGCACTACTGTACCTGGAGGCTTGTAGTAAGCTCTTCGAGATGTTTCTTTTTCGTACGGATAGTAGGGAAGTCTTTAACGTCTCGAGAAATTATTGATGATGTCACTGCTTTCACATGGTGCCCCCACTGTAGTGGAGCTCATTTTGCCTGGAATATAAGGTTCACACTCAAATTATCGCCTAACCAGAAGCCAACCAGGCAGGCAGCCCAAGAAAACCCTGACCGCCCGCCGCCTTCCAAGCGTCAAAAAAAAAAAACTTTTCCCCTAAACCGTCGTCTCCTTCGGTCTTTCCTCCCTCACATCTCAGCCACCCAACCTTTTTGGCAAAACAAAGATTCGGTCGGCTTGTCTCATCCCCAAAAACGCTCTTCCTTCCTGTCCGACGACATTCTCTCTTTCTCCGGAGATAGAGCACTCCGTGACACTTTTCTTCATTTCCGCGCGTTCGCGTCGTTTATCGCGTAATCACATCCTGGTCACTACACAGACCAGTTCCTGAGACTTCTACCCCAACAACTCTCCCCTACTACAATCGTCGACGGCATCATGTCTTACGGCGGCGGATACGGCTCCCGCGGTGGTGGCGGCGGCGGAGGATATTCTGGCGGCGGCCACTCCAACGGCTACGGCGGCTCTGGGTATGTTTCCTATCTTTCTACTTTTTTTGTCGCTTCGCCCTCGTTCCCCTCTCCCCTCCCGGCTACCTCCAGATCGTGCGATTTGAGGCGAGGCTACCCGTTCCATCAAACACATATCGTAACCCACCCAGTACCATCAATAAATGCATTTTACTGACACGGTTCGGATTGCAGTGGATCAAATGGCTACTCTGGCGGCGGCGGCGGCTACGGTGGCGGCGGCGGCGGTTACGGAGGCGGTGGCGGCGGTTACGGAGGTGGTGGTGGCGGTGACCGCATGTCCAACCTCGGTGCCGGCCTCCAGAAGCAGACTTGGGACTACAGTACCCTCCCCAAGTTCGAGAAGTCTTTCTACAAGGAGAACAGCCTTGTTGCGAACCGTTCGCCCGCCGAGGTCGAAAAGTTCCGACGTGACCATGCTATTACCATCGCAGGCAACGACGTCCCGAGGCCCGTTGAGACCTTCGACGAGGCTGGATTCCCCCGCTATGTCATTGACGAGGTGAAGGCCCAGGGCTTCCCTGCCCCGACTGCTATCCAATCTCAAGGTTGGCCCATGGCTCTCACTGGACGGGACGTTGTCGGTATTGCCGAGACCGGATCCGGAAAGACTCTGACCTACTGCCTTCCCGCCATTGTTCACATCAACGCTCAGCCCCTTCTGGACCCCGGCGATGGCCCAATTGTCCTGGTCCTCGCACCCACTCGTGAACTGGCTGTCCAGATCCAACAGGAGATTACCAAGTTCGGAAAGTCCTCCCGCATTCGCAACACCTGTGTCTACGGAGGTGTTCCCAAAGGCCCCCAGATCCGAGACCTGTCCCGCGGCGTCGAGGTTTGTATCGCCACTCCTGGACGGCTGATTGACATGCTCGAGTCTGGACGGACTAACCTCCGCCGAGTTACCTATCTGGTTCTTGACGAGGCCGACCGCATGTTGGACATGGGCTTCGAGCCTCAGATCCGCAAGATTATTGGCCAGATTCGCCCCGACCGTCAGACTCTCATGTGGTCTGCTACCTGGCCCAAGGAAGTTCGCGCCCTCGCTTCCGATTTCCTCACCGATTTCATCCAGGTCAACATCGGCTCCATGGATCTCGCCGCGAACCATCGTATCACCCAGATCGTCGAAGTTGTCCCCGAGTCCGAGAAACGCGATCGGATGATCCGGCATCTCGAGAAGCTCATGGACGCCAGCTCCGGCGAGTCCAACAAGGTCCTGATCTTCACTGGCACCAAGCGTGTTGCCGACGAGATCACTCGATTCCTCCGCCAGGACGGCTGGCCCGCACTTTGTGAGTAACTGCAGTGTGACCCCCTTAATCTCCATCAGCCCAGTTTCGACTAACATGAGCATCAGCCATCCATGGCGACAAGCAGCAGAACGAGCGTGACTGGGTCCTGGACCAGTTCAAGACCGGCAAAAGCCCCATCATGGTAGCCACCGACGTGGCCTCCCGTGGTATCGGTATGTATCTCGCCTACCCTCCCCTCCCCATCCCGCCTTGAGCGACGTTCAGCATGTACGTGCTGTGCTTTATTCTCATGTCTAGGGGCTCTCTCGATTGCGCGAACTTGCCTGACCTTGTGTCGTAAATGGTCTCTCTGAGTGGGATCTTGGTTTCGTGAGGTAGCAGAAAACGTTGTCTATGCTACACTCGTGATTCTTCTCTTGTACCTTTCCCACTGCCCATGCATGGTACAAGCGTCGAGTTGGCATTTCTTGACCATGATCAAGCTGTCTCCAAGATTCCCAAGGGATTCGAGGACCTGGACTATTGGATCTACCCCCGGCAATATTTTTCGCAAACGGATAGCCCGCATGCCAAGGAGAGAAGTACTACCGAAAGGGATCACAGCAGACATTATTATTAGACATCCGTCTTCTATGCGTCCTTGCTGCTGGAACGTTGCTATACCCATTTCCTTACGATTGCTAACCATTTCCTCCTTCAAAGATGTGCGCAACATTACTCACGTACTCAACTATGACTACCCCAATAACTCGGAGGATTATATCCACCGTATTGGCAGAACTGGTCGTGCTGGCGCCAATGGAACCGCCATCACCTTCTTCACCACTGATAGTATGTTGTTCCCCGCGCCCACTCGTCCCCTATCAACCCAAGAATACGGCTAGCTAACAGTTTTATCTGCAGATTCTAAGCAGGCTCGGGACCTCGTGAATGTCCTCCAGGAGGCTAAGCAGCAAATTGACCCTAAGTTGGCCGAGATGGCTCGCTATGGCGGCGGTGGTGGTGGAGGCCGGTACGGTGGCTACCGTGGTCGCGGTGGTGGCCACGGCGGCCACGGCGGTGGTCATAGAGGTAAGTTTACCTAAACTCACACCCTTGATTGTTGGGCCTATAGTTTGTATAACTCTGTGCCCGCTCTCACCCTTTCCTGGCTCACGAAACTGACTGTCTTTGGTCTCAGGCGGTGCAAATGCCCTCCCTATCGGCAACCGCCGTTGGTAAACTAACAAACCGGTGCTCATGTCGATGACCATGTATTCCGTCGACACTGGCCCGGCCTACCACGGCCCCCTTTTTTTTTCCCCTTCGTTTTTTGACAATGCATCTTAAAACGCTGGCACTATCATGGCGTTATTTTGTAGAGGTCCGGTTTTAGACGTCGGCACAATAGTTGGGGCACATACATGTCACATCGTGCCACTTTTCTATTTTAGTTTGCAGGGTCGCAGCATATCGACCGCCTTATTGCGGTTCATGGCGCCCGCTGGAGTATGAAAACATTCACCAGGGAAGCATGGAAACGGGTTCATAGGATCGTCGCATAACAATTCTCTTGACGCAAAAGTACCTTTACGGCTTCTGGGTGACGATCATAAATGGTGTTTAAACGTCACATCACTTAATCTAACACGCATGTGAGGTCAAGCCGCCGAGAGGGACCGGGGCAAGGGGGGAGAAAGTGCCCCAGACTACCTTAGCTTCAAGACCACTCAGGTTCACCTAGAGGCTTGTGGAAGAAACCTTCATGTAAGCCTAGGTTACTTAGTGTAATGCGAATAGATATGCGTCATTCACCTTCTACTATCGTTCCGCCATCTGGGCCTGAAGTTCAATAGTTTTCAGACGGCAAGTATTGCTGCCCCCCTCGTGAATGTTTTAATGGTTTCTCCATTCAGCCTGCCATGTGCTTTGGTTTGTGATATTACGATCTGAGACGGGAGTCCCTACCCTGAATGATAGATATCCCCGATGATACCCTGAATGATGTTCATGGTGCTCGAGATAAAACCCATGAGCATGGAAGACCCGGCACGGATTGGTTATCTGGGAAGGGAAATCTGGTAAAGACGATTCTATCAGTCTCAACTACCTACCTACCTAGGTACTTTTAGTGGCGCCCCGTAGGTAGTACTAGCCATAAGCCACCGTTGACCCGTATTGTTCACATTAAAGCCAATCCCAATGCAATAACGAATGAAGGAGGACCGCGCTACCTCCAGCCTGCCCCCCAAGCCTAACCCCGAACGGCAGCACCCAAAGCGCCACCCGTGAACTGCGTCCCTCCAGCCTGCCTTTGCGGGTTTCCGCCGCCCCGCGGACCGCCCCTTCCTCCACGCTGCCCTCCCCTCTGGCCGCCACGGCCGCCTCTGCCGCCCTGCCTCTCAAAGGCATTTGTCGAGCCTTGTGTGCGATGCTCTAGGGTGCGCTCGTTGGTCTCGATCAGGGCGCTGGCCTTATCCGAGAGCGTCAGCGCCAAGCTCTGTAGGCGGCTGAGCTCAACGCCCTTGCGGAAGATGACCGTCTCCGTCACCTGGTCGAGCGCGGCGGCTAGCTCTTCGTGGCTGATCATCTTGCTGACCACGGCGGAAACCTTGGTCGTGTCGAGCTCGAACATGGCGCTTAGGGTCTCGACGGCGAGGGTGTCGTAGAAGGGAGCGTACGTGAATAGGTAGGTGCGCAGACCCTCCTCTTGGATCTGCTTGGCGAGGAGAGCCTTGATATCCTCCGTGTTTGGCATGAGATCCCAGATCTTGATGCTGTGCACGAAGTGGGTCGCCTTCTTCCACTCACCAGCCGCGAGTGCTTTCGAGGCCTGCATGACGTGGTCGCGGGTGTTCTCGGGGGGTCCAGTGAAGATCTGCCTCTCGTGGTACTCGAGCATACGGCGGTAGGTCTTGCTGATGACTCGCTTCTTGACATCGGGCGACGAGCCCGTCTGCGCAAGGAGCGGGATCTCTAGAAGCATGCTGCATGTGAGGTATACACACTCGAGCAGTTCCAGATTGATGTGCATGTGGAAGGGCAGCTGCCGTTGCTTCTCCAGCCTTTCTTGCTCGGGAGAGACTTGGTTGAATCTCTGGATCATCACGCCCTGTGCTAGCAATTCCTTTTGACGGCCACTGCCGCAAATCTCCTGTAGAGTGTTCTGGGCGTCGTAGATGAGGCCCTTCCGGAAAGCGCAGAGGCCAATCTGGACCAAGGTGCGGTTGTAGAGGATCTGGGTCAGGACGTCAAAGCTGTTGATGGTCTCCTGGAGATGGGACATGAGCATCATATCGCGTGCCTTGTAGTAGTCGTCATGTAGAGCCAGGAAGTAGATCTGGCAAAGCATCGCACGAGCACGGATGATGCCTTCGCTGTTGGCAAAGAGGTAGGTGCAGAGAATGTTGACCAGTTGAGCGGCGTCATTGGCTTCGTTGCGGGGGGTGATAGATGACTCAACATCATCCGCAACAGATTTCCAGCAGTTTTCTTCCAGGATCTTGACAACTTGGGCTGGCTATAGAACATGTTAGCAAGACCGAAAAGTGAGTTAATGCGGTCTACACAATATTGGGCGTACCTTGAAGTAAACATGCTCTAATCGTCGCGCAACAATCCGGTTCACACTGTCTTGTGGGATTTCCAACGCGGCATCCTTGCGAAGCATCTCGTAGTAAAGAAGGCCGCGGAAGATGATATTATACAGCGAACCCTCGTCTGACAGGCGCTCAATGTACTCGGAAGTATGGGGGTCGATGGCTTGGAGTGACCGAATCAGTTCGTCATCGAGGCGCTCCACGTAGGAAACGATGCTGCCAGGGATCTTGATGTATTTCTCCCCACTTTCCAGGCTTGGAGGCTTCTCGTCGTCATCCCACTCCTCGGCATTCTCAATGACGATGTACTCTTTGTTACTCTCGAGTACCTGAAGGAGTTGATAAAGTTCCCTCTCTGCTGACTTCCAGTGCTCCAATGGCATGGAGGTTGCAGTGCCAGAGCCAAGATCGAACCGCGCGGAGACGAGGGTAAGAAGGACTCTGATTTTCTGGTACGGAGTGACGGCGACTTCGAGCAGCTTCTCCATAATCTTGATTTGTTCAAGACGGTCGGTATTCTTCTTGCCTCGAGTCTCCAGGATACTCCTGAGGTGCTTGAAGATGCTCTCAGGGGTAAACATCAGGGTCCGGCCACCCCTCCCGACAACGGCGAATCCTTCATCGTCCCCCTCCACGTCCTCAGCAAGATCAGGTTGGAAGCGGACCCTGGTAGGTCTCGGGGCGGGCTCCTCTTCCTCGTCCGACTCCATAAAGGCATCCTTATCAGCCCTAAATGAGTCGATCTGTTGCTGGTACTCCTTGTTGTTCTTCTTGATCCGTTGCTTGACTGCGTTCATCCCGCGAGCCTGGATCGCGTTCATCTTCTTGGGAGTGACCTTCTGCTTGGCCAGGGTCTCGTTCAAAAAGTCCTCGAGGTCGGCGATGGCCTTGATGTAGACCTTGGGGGCACTCCCACTATCCGGCATGAGCTTCGCGGCTTGGCGGTTCAGTTTGTCAAACTCTGTGTCTCTGTTAGCAAGCATGGCCCCATCGAAGGTCGCGTAACGAGAGACTGACCAGTAGAGATAAGGCCCCAGTCGCCGTTCTTCTGCCCGTTGGTAATGGCATTGATGGTGGCATCGAGTTCTTCGAAGCGCTTGTCCTTGGCGCTCTTGACCTTTGTCGTCGCCTCGGTATCGCTCTCCTCGCTCTCCGAGGAAACGTCGACGAAGAATCGGGAAGCGCCCTTTTTCTTGTCATCTTCATCGTCGCTGGACTCGTCGCTGGACCCTTCCTCCTCTCCTTCCGCCTCATCGGATTCCTCTTCCTCGTGAGCCTCGGCTGCCTCCTCCTCAGAGTACAGCTCCTCCTCGTCGGAGCTGCTCTCGCTGGAGCTGTCGTCGCCGGCGCGGAAGAATCGAGACATTTTCGCGTCTATTCAATGCCGCAGGCGGGGTGAATATTGATTCAACAGGCTGCTGAGGTCGATGTGTTCAGGTGCTCAGAGGCCTTTGACCAGCGAAATTATTGATTTCGGAGGGGTCGAAAATCCTCTTTAAAATTTGGTGAATTTTGGTGGGGAAAGTCGGGGGCTTAACGTGTGGCGGATGCGTGTGTGGCGGAATCGCGTTCTAGCCGTCAAGCACTCAGATTGTGGTCGACAAAGCTGACTCACACACGCCCCAGTTCCAACAGCCCGGCTTGTCAGGTACCTAGGTACCTACCTTGTTTGCACTAGTAACTAGGTGCTTTAAAGTCACTCCTTAACGACAAAACAATATACAGTTAACAACCCATTTCTTTCACTTACAAACCACCAAAATGGCACTTTTTTTCCCGATACACTTCGAAACCTAAATTCAGACCTAACAAGGGGGGATACCCTGCCCGGGACCTACCCGGGAGCCTACCCTGGTTAATTAAGGAGCCTTGAATCAGGAGGATGATAACGAGAATCAATGTGAGTTGATTTTACGTAGGAGAACAGGTTAAATTGTTAGTGAATACCTGAGCCTGGTTAGTAAACCCTGTCAACTTTTGGACCTTTTTTTTCCCACCCGTCCTTGGACTCTCTCTAATCACTTGAGACTTTAGGATGCGAGGCTAAGAATATTGTAGCCTATTGAAAATCTCAGGATGGTGAGAATAACGATTCTTCAAATTTATTCGCAACACCATCTCGGTACGGATACTTCTCGTCGAGATCCCTCCTTCCGGGATGTTGCTGCCGTAACTTGTGTCGTGTGTTTTGGTGTTGGGTGGTAGGTACCTAGGTACCTGGTAGTTCGAGGAGACAGTCAGATCACGTGATTCATCCCGCCGACCGAAGATTTTGCAGTCGTTTGTCGCGTCGCCTATCTAGTAGGTGCCAAAAAAACTCCGTGGAGTTCGCAACTCGAAACTCGAGCTAGAGGTATCACATACCGACATTGATCGATTTCCCGGCCCATCGCTATGACCTACTGCGAGGCCGGATATTATCTATGAACCCCGATACCAACACGTACGGTACACGGATAAACGCGATACCCATCGCCTACCTCTGATCTCGCGATCTCGCGAAAGCGCAACTGGGTGTCCGTGGCGGACGGCGCCTTTTCTGTGAAACCGAATCATCCACCCGAGATGTCATCGTTTCCCCCTCCTCCCCCTCCACCGGGTTGGGGCCCTCCTCCTCCGCCCCCGCCTCCTCCCGGCCCTCAATCTGCTCTCCCTCCGCCTCCCTCCGCGCCGCCGCCCCCGCCGCCTGGGTATCTGCCTCCAACCGACCCCCAGATCGCCAAGTTCGCTCAGAAGAAGACAGAATGGCTTCGCACGCAGCGGAATCGATTTGGGGAGAAGCGGAAGGGCGGATTTGTCGAGACCCAGAAGGCGGATATGCCACCCGAGCATCTCCGAAAGATCGTCAAGGACATTGGTGACGTCTCCCAGAAGAAATACACCAGCGATAAACGCAGCTACCTAGGTGCCCTGAAGTTTATGCCACATGCCGTCATGAAGCTACTGGAGAATATGCCCATGCCGTGGGAGGCAGCAAGAGAAGTCAAGGTACTCTACCACGTGAACGGATGCTTGACCCTCGTCAACGAGATCCCTCGGGTCGTCGAGCCCGTCTTCTATGCGCAGTGGGCCACGATGTGGACCATCATGCGCAAGGAGAAGAGCGACCGTCGCCTTTTCAAGCGCATGAGATTCCCGCCGTTTGACGACGAGGAGCCGCCCCTTTCGTGGTCCGAAAACATCGAGGACGTCGAGCCACTGGAGCCTATACAGATGGAGCTTGACGAGGAGGAGGACGCAGCTATTTTCGAATGGTTCTATGACCACCGGCCCTTTATCGATACGAGCCATGTCAATGGCCCGAGCTACAAGAAGTGGAACTTGTCGCTGCCGCAGATGGCAGCGTTGTATCGGTTGAGCCGTCCCCTCATCTCCGAAGTCGTCGACCAGAACTACTTCTACCTTTTCGACTTGAAGAGTTTCCTTACCGCCAAGGCGCTGAATGTCGCTCTGCCCGGTGGTCCCCGTTTCGAACCGCTGTACAAGGACATCGACCCCAATGATGAAGATTTCGGCGAGTTCAATGCCATCGACCGGATCATCTTTAGAAATCCAATCCGCACTGAATGCAGGGTGGCGTACCCTTATCTCTACAACTCCCTGCCAAGAAGCGTTCAACTTACATGGCATTCATATCCTCAAATTGCCTATACCCGAACCGAAGACCCCAACCTCCCCGCGTTCCACTTCGACCCGAGTATCAACCCCATTTCTTCTCGGGCCGTCGCACCCAAAAACCTCACCATCAGCCATGAAGACGAAGTGTTCGGACAAGGAAGCAACGAGGAGCCAGAGGACGAAGCGTTTAAGCTGCCGGCTTTGGTTGAGCCCTTCCTCGCTGATGAAGATCTTGCCACCGAGGACACCGCATCCGCTATTGAGCTGTGGTGGGCGCCTTTCCCATTCGACCGTCGCTCAGGCCGCATGGTACGAGCCCAAGATGTCCCTCTTGTGAAGCGGTGGTATCTCGAACATTGTCCGCCAAAGCAGCCAGTCAAGGTCCGAGTTTCCTACCAGAAGATGCTCAAGACCTATGTCCTGAACGAGCTCCACAAGAAAAAGCCCAAGGCTCTCCAGAGACAAGACCTGCTTCGAACGCTAAAGCAAACCAAATTCTTCCAACAGACCACCATCGACTGGGTCGAGGCAGGTTTGCAGGTTTGCCGCCAGGGTTTTAACATGCTTAACCTCCTCATCCACCGCAAGAACCTGACTTACCTCCATCTCGACTACAATTTCAACTTGAAGCCTGTCAAGACCCTCACGACCAAGGAGCGAAAGAAGTCTAGATTTGGAAATGCTTTCCATCTCATGCGGGAGATTCTGCGGTTGACTAAGCTCATCGTTGATGCTCAGGTCCAGTACAGACTTGGCAATATCGACGCCTTCCAGCTTGCTGACGGCATCTTGTATGCCTTCAACCACGTTGGCCAGCTCACTGGTATGTACAGATACAAGTACAAGCTGATGCATCAAATTCGGTCTTGCAAAGATCTTAAGCATCTGATCTACTACCGCTTCAACGCGGGACCCGTGGGCAAAGGGCCCGGTTGTGGTTTCTGGGCACCCGCCTGGAGAGTGTGGCTTTTCTTCATGCGCGGTATCATCCCGCTCTTGGAGCGCTGGCTCGGCAACCTGCTATCTCGGCAGTTCGAGGGTCGGCATAGCAAAGGTGTTGCGAAGACGGTTACTAAGCAGCGAGTTGAGTCGCATTTTGACCTCGAGCTTCGCGCGTCCGTTATGGCCGACCTCCTGGACATGATGCCGGAAGGCATCAAACAGAACAAGGTCAACACAGTGCTTCAGCACCTATCTGAAGCCTGGAGGTGCTGGAAGAGTAATATTCCCTGGAAGGTCCCCGGTCTGCCCGCGGCAATCGAGAACATCATCCTGCGGTATGTGAAAGCGAAGGCGGACTGGTGGATCTCGGTCGCACACTACAACCGAGAGCGCATTCGCAGGGGTGCGACGGTTGACAAAACTGTCGCCAAGAAGAATGTCGGCCGACTTACCCGACTGTGGCTCAAGGCAGAGCAGGAGAGGCAACACAATCACATGAAGGACGGGCCTTACGTGTCATCGGAGGAGGCCGTCGCAATCTACACTACGACCGTTCACTGGCTAGAATCGAGGAAGTTCTCGCCCATCCCATTCCCCAGCGTCTCCTACAAACACGACACCAAGATTCTGATTCTTGCCTTGGAACGCTTGCGGGAGGCATACTCTACTAAAGCCAGGCTGAATCAGAGCCAGCGAGAAGAGTTGGCTCTGATCGAACAGGCCTACGATAGCCCCGGGACTACCTTGGAGCGGATCAAGCGTTTCCTACTTACCCAGCGAGCTTTCAAGGAAGTCGGCATTGATATGAACGACAACTACAGCACGATCAACCCCGTCTACGACATCGAGCCCATCGAGAAGATTAGCGACGCGTACCTAGATCAGTATCTTTGGTATCAGGCCGATCAACGCCACCTTTTCCCCGCGTGGATCAAGCCGTCGGATTCCGAAGTGCCACCGCTGCTCGTTTACAAGTGGGCTCAAGGTATCAATAACCTCGACAAGGTTTGGGAGACGGCAAACGGCGAGTGCAACGTTATGATCGAGACGCAACTGTCCAAGGTCTACGAGAAGATCGAGCTGACTCTGCTCAACTCACTTCTACGGCTGATCATGGACCACAACCTCGCGGACTATATCACTGCCAAGAACAACGTCACGCTCACCTACAAGGACATGAGCCATGTGAATAGCTACGGCATGATCCGCGGCCTGCAGTTCTCGGCCTTCGTCTTCCAGTACTATGGTCTCATCTTGGACCTTCTCCTGTTAGGCCCCCAGCGTGCCAGTGAGATTGCAGGTCCACCTCAGAGCCCGAACGATTTCCTCCAGTTCCGGGACCGGGAGACAGAGACGAAGCATCCGATCCGGCTGTACACGAGATATATCGACAAAATCTGGGTCTTCTTGAGGTTCACGGCCGAAGACTCTCGCGACCTTATCCAGCGGTTCCTCACCGAGCAGCCGGATCCGAACTTTGAAAATGTCATCGGATATAAAAGCAAGAAGTGCTGGCCCAGAGACTCTCGTATGCGTCTGATGAGGCACGATGTCAACCTTGGCAGAGCTGTATTCTGGGATTTGAAGAATCGCCTGCCCAGGTCCGTTACCACCATCGAGTGGGATGAGACGTTTGCCAGCGTTTACAGCAGGGATAACCCGAATCTTCTCTTCTCCATGTCCGGCTTTGAAGTCCGCATCCTACCCAAGATCCGGAACCACAACGACGAGTTCCCCGTCAAGGATAGCGTCTGGTCATTGGTGGACAACACGACGAAGGAGCGAACCGCTCACGCTTTCCTGCAGGTGACTGAGGAGGATGTGCAGAAGTTCAATAATCGTATTCGTCAGATCCTTATGTCCTCGGGATCGACGACCTTTACAAAGATTGCCAACAAGTGGAACACGGCCCTAATCGCCTTATTCACCTACTACCGTGAGGCTGCCGTATCCACCGTCAACCTGCTGGACACCATTGTCAAATGCGAGACCAAGATTCAGACGCGTGT
>Ga0164242_10003015_pt1 | contig 19282 bp, 20 predicted proteins | sample OricomgcompostMG_FD_108783 | JGI IMG/M metagenome (GOLD analysis project Ga0164242, IMG submission 108783) | Miracle-Growth compost microbial communities from Emeryville, California, USA - Original compost - Miracle growth compost (MG) ... | reverse complement strand
TGGGTGATCTTCATGTACGCGTCGTCGACCGGGTTGACCAGCGTGTAGAGCGGGTCGCCGTTGGCACGGGCCAGGGCGTAGTCGGGCACGAACTTGGTCTCGAAGGTCACCTCACCGCGGACCAGGTCGTTCCACGTGATCGCACCGTCAGGCATGCGGAGCCGGGGCACGCTGGCACGACCCTCCGCGTTGTACGCCGCGACGGTGTCGGCGTCCAGGTTGCGGCAGAAGCCGTCGTAGCCCATCACCTTGGAGCCGGACTCCTTGCGACGGGCCTCGACCTCCTCGTTGGTGCAGAAGCACGGGTAGGCATGGCCGCTCTCCAGCAGCTTGGCGAGGGCGTCGGCGTACAGCTCCGAGCGCTGGCTCTGGAAGTAGGGGCCGTAGGGGCCGCCGACCTCCGGGCCCTCGTCCCAGTCCAGGCCCAGCCAGCGCATCAGGTCGATGATCGAGTTGAGCGACTCGTCGGTGCTGCGCTCCTTGTCGGTGTCCTCGATCCGGAAGACGAAGGTGCCGCCGTGGTGGCGTGCGAACGCCCAGTTGAACAGCGCCGTGCGGACCAGGCCGACGTGCGGGCTGCCGGTCGGGCTGGGCGCCATCCGGACGCGGACGCCCTCCAGCTTGGGGACGGCCTTCGAGGCGGCGGAGTTCTCGCTCATCGGGTTCCTACCTTGTTCGTGAGAGCGCCGATGCCCTCGATGAAGATCTCGATCTCGTCGCCGGGCTCCATCGAGGCGACGCCCTCGGGAGTGCCGGTGAGGATGACGTCGCCCGGCAGCAGCGTCATCAGGCCGGACACGAAGCTGACCAGCGCGGGGATGTCGTGGATCATCTGTGCGGTCGAGCCGTCCTGGACCACGTCGCCGTTGAGGAAGGTCTGCACCTTCCGGCCTGCCTTGATCGCGGCCAGGTCGACGTCGGTCTCGATCCACGGGCCGAGCGGGCAGGAGGTGTCGAACCCCTTGGCCGCGGTGAAGTGGCCGGTCTTGCGCTGCAGATCGCGGGCGGTCGCATCGTTGGCGACCGTCACCCCGTAGATCACCTTGGCGACCTGGTCAGGGTCGTTGGGTACGTCGCGGCAGATGCGGCCGATCACGACGGCCAGCTCACCCTCGAAGTCGAGTCGCTCGCTGCTCGCCGGGCGCAGGATCGTGTCGTTCGGGCCGATCACGGCGGTGTTCGGCTTGAGGAAGAACAGCGGCTCCTCGGGCACCTCGTTGCCGAACTCGGCGGCGTGGGCGGCGTAGTTGCGGGCCACGGCGACCACCTTGCTGCGCGGGATCACCGGCGCCAGCAACCGCACCTCGTCGAGGCGGTGGGCCTGGTCCAGCGGGTTGATCCCGGAGTAGATCGGGTCGCCGGCCAGGGCTACCACCTGGGCGTCCGGCTCGGGCTGGCCGTACTCGTCGAGGTCGCCGGTCACGATGCCGAAGAGCGGCTCGTCTCCTGTGGTGAATCGGGCGATGCGCACCTGCTGAGCCTATCGGCCCGCCTGCGTCCCGGCTCAGCGGCCGTGGATCTGCCGCACGGTCCAGCGGACTACCTCGCCGTACCGAAGGTGTCCCGCAGGTAACTGCGCGCCCGCTCCTGCTGACGCCGCAGGTGCCAGCTGATCCGGCGACGCTGGTAGCACTCCTCGAGCAGCGCGACGATCGCGTCCGTTCCGGTCTGCCGCCAGACCTCGGCCCGGTCGGTGTCGACCTGAGCGGCCGCTGCGCTGACGACATCGAGGTCGGCGAGCGAGCCATGGACCTGGATCCCCTGGCGCGCCACCCACGCCTGCCAGCGCGCCGTACGTCGCGCGACCCACTCCTGATGGTGTGCGGGCAGCTCGATCCGCTGTCCGCGGCCTTGTGAGGCGCGCGCCACCACGCCGCCGATCAGGTCGGCGTAGCGGCCACCGCGCAGCGCCTCGGCGCCCACACGGCTGTTGAGGGCACGCAGCAACTGCGCCTGTTCCACGCTGATCGACGCATTGGTCTGGACCGGCTCGAGCGGAGCCCAGCCTGGATCGATCCCGGCCGCCTCCGCGAATCTGCCCCACACCACGTCCCGCCCGGACGAACCGTGCGGCAGCGTCACCAGGTGCACCCGCTCCGGGCTGAGACGTCCGCCCCAGATCTCGAGCACCCGACGCAGGTCGAAGGAGCGCATGATCGGCAGGCGACCCTCGCGCGCGAGCTGCAGGTACTCCTCGAAGGTGCCGCCCTTGCCGTGCTTGACCGCCTCCTGCCAGCCGCTGGCCAGCTGACGCCCGAGGTCGCGTGCGGTGACCACCACCTGCAGCTCGGCACCGCCGAGCTCCTCGACCGCCCGTTCCGCCTGCTGCCGCGTGGCACCGGCGAACAGCTCATGGCTGACCAGGCACACACCGCGGGTACGGCGGGTCCTCTTCACCAGCCGATCCCACCGACCGGACACGTCGCGGTCGGCCAGACCATGCCTCATCCCGCGCAGGTCAAGCGCTGCCCGGTAGGTGAGCTGGTAGGGACGGCTCCACGGGTGGTCCAACGGTAGCCGGACTCCGTGACGCGCCAGGCCGGCGGTGTTGACCCTGAGCCGATGTTGCAGGTACGTCGTCGCAGTCTTGGGCAGGCCGACATGCAGGACCAACCGCCTCTCAGGGACGACATCAGCGGACATCAGGCTCCTCAACAGGTCGGGGTCTCGATGTTCGCTATCCCACCTGTCAGCAGGCTGAAAGAACAATGGATCTTGGTTAAGGCCACATCGACGGCACCGTTCGGATCGTGCGCCGTCGGTGCGCCGTCAGTGCGCCAGCTTCACCGTCACGGTGCCGTTGGGCCCCTTGAGGTCGAGCGTGCCGTGCCGTCCCTTGCCCTTCACCCGGACGGTGCAGGTGTGGCCGGCCTTGAGCTTGCAGCGCTTGCGGCTCACGTGCCAGCCGGGGCTCGCCTTGACGTGGACCTTCATCGCGCGTCCCGACGCCCAGACGGTCAGCTTGGCGCCATGCCTGAGCGCGTGGGCCTTGAGGTGGTGCTTGGAGACCCCGACGGGGATCAGACGTCGCTCGCTCGCCCAGGTCGCGACGTCGGCCCGGTCGTGGGAATCGCGGCCGAGGAAGAGCTGGGTCGCTCCTCCGGCCCGGGCGGAGCCGGCTCCCATCAGGATCGTGCGGTGGTACGTCGCCAGGATGTTGCGCCGATGGTCGTAGCAGCCTGAAGCGGAGGCCTTGGGGCAGTCGACGTTCCCGGCGCCCGGCCCGTCGTCGTACATCCACAGGAACTCCGACCAGAGCGAGCTCGCCGTGCTGGACCAGTTGCTGCCACCCTCCTGGGCCCACGACGGGAAGGACGGGTCGTGACCCTGTGCCGCGCCCGCCCGGGCGTAAGGCTGCAGCCCGCTGGCGAGGCCGGCGACCGGCGCGCGGCCACGGTCGACCCGGTCGAGGTCGGCCAGCACCATCAGCTGCACCGGGATCGACAGGTGGGTGAAGTTGCTGGGCAACGTCATCGGCCCGAGCCCCTCGCGGGCCCGCGCCCGCTTGAAGTCCTTGAGCGCGCCCTTCAGGCACGAAGCCGTGACAGTGCCGGCCGTGGAACACCGGCGCAGGCCGTGCGGGGACGTGTTCGGCGGGTCGGCCGCCGTCGCGGACGTCGCCAGCAGAAGGGCGAGTACGGCGACGAGCGGGGCGGCCAGTGCCGAGACGATGCGGATACGTCGCTGCATGGGCACCAGTCTTACCCTCGTGCGGTGACAGTGGAGGCTCACCAGGCGCGGCTGGCGCCGTACATCGAGCCACACCTGGCGCGGCGCAAGGCCGGCATCAAGCACCCGGTGCACGACTTCCTCTTCACCTATTACTCGTTCCGTCCCGCGCAGCTGCTCCGCTGGTCCCCCGGCTCCGCGGACCTGCCGGAGGATCGGCGAGTGCTGGTGTCGACGCTGCTGCGGCTGCTGCGCGCGACCGCTGGCCGGCCCGGCAACTTCAGCTGCTTCGGTCTGCACGAGTGGGCGATGGTCCATCGCGCTGACGAAACCCGACACCCGCAGCCGTTGCGACTCGGAGGCGCGGCGACCGACGCCGTCGTCGAGTCGCATCGGATCGCCTGCTCCCACTTCGACGCCTACCGCTTCTTCACGCCTTCGGCCGTGCCGCTGAACACGCTGCGCCCCGGACGCGACGATCGTCCTGACTTCGAGCAGCCGGCCTGTCTGCACGGCTCGATGGATCTCTACAAGCACGCCTTCCGGCTCGCCGGCCTCGTGCCCTCGGACCTGATCGCGGACTGCTTCGAGCTCGCCTGGGAGATCCGGATCATGGACATGCGTGCTGCGCCGTACGACCTCACCGGTGTGCTCCTCGATCCGACCGGCGAGGAGTGGACCCCGATCCGGATCGAGACGCCGGAGGGGAAGCGTGAGTACGCCGACCTCCAACGGCGGTTCGCCGAACGCGCCGCGCCGCTGCGGCAGCGGTTGATCGAGGAGTGCGAGCGGCTGCTGGGCTCCGGCTGACGAGCCAGCTAGGCAAGCAGCGACAGTGGACGAGTGCGGGTGAGCGAGGCGCCTGTGCGGACGAGGACCGCCGGCGTACTCGTGGCGGCTCGACGAACGACGATCCGCAGGTCGGTGCCGACCATCAGCACACCGGCAGAGCCGATCGCGACCAGGAAGTCGGCGTCGAGCAGGAACGCGAGTGCGCTCGGGTCGACGGCCACCGCCGCCAGCACCGCCAGTGCACCGAGCGCGAGGACGACGAGGGCGCGTCCGCTCGGTCGATGGAATGCCACGCCCTGATCGTAGGTCGAGGTCCTGCCGCGGGTGCAACTTCCCCGCAGATGCGGGAGATTCACACCCGCCGGCGCCGAGGGGCCTGCGACTTTCCCGCATCTGCGGGGTTCTGACGCATGCACGACGTCGGGAATTCACGAGCGGAAGCCCACACCTGTTCCTACGATGCAGCGCGTGGCCCACTTCCATGTCTCATCCAGCCTGAACCGCGACTCGATCGACGCGTTCGGGCTCGACTGGTCCCGCATGTCGGCAGCTCCGGGGATCGCGGGTAGCCGCTCGCCGGAGGCAGAGGGCTGTTTCCTCGCCGACAGCGAGTGGGAGGCGGATTACTTCGTCCAGATGAACAACACAGGAGGACCTGTCGACCTGTGGCTCGTCGAGGGCGTCGACTCCGCAGCTCTCGTCCCCTTCGACAACGGCTACTACTTCGTGCCCGCGCGAATCCCCCGAGCGCAGTTGACCCTGCTGCGCACCGACATCCCGCCGGTTCCGAGGTGGCGCTGACCTCCGGCGATCGGCCCCCACCGGGCACGCGACTTTCCCGCATCTGCGGGGTCCTGACGCATGGACGGCGTCGTACCCCACCAGCGCTGCAGCAGTCTCGGCGGCGCGTCGGCACCTCGACAGGCGCGGCGACGTCGCCTAATCTGAACGCCGTTCAGGAAAGTGAACATCGTTCAGGTAGGAGCCTCCATGACCGCCTTCGACCAGCTCGCCGACCGCATCCTCGCTGGAGGAAGCGCGAGCGAGGCCGATGCCCTCGCCATACTCCGGGCCAGTGATGCGGAGCTGCTGGGTCTTGTCGCTGCGGCCGGCCGGCTGCGCCGCGAGCACTTCGGCAACACCGTGAAGGTCAACTATCTGGTCAACCTCAAGTCGGGGCTGTGCCCGGAGAACTGCAACTACTGCAGCCAGGCTCTCGGCTCACAGGCGCCGATTCTCAAGTACTCCTGGCTCTCCAAGGACGAGACCCTCCAGCAGGCGGGTGCCGGCCTGCGCGGCGGCGCGACCCGGGTCTGCATGGTCTCCTCCGGCCGCGGCCCCTCCGAGCGCGACATCGACAAGGTCGTCGAGATGACCGAGGCCCTCAAGGACGAGTACGACGGCGTCGAGGTCTGTGCCTGCCTCGGCCTCCTCAAGGACGGTCAGGCCGAGCGGCTCAAGGCTGCCGGCGTGGATGCCTACAACCACAACATCAACACCGCCGAGTCCCACCACGACAACATCGTCCAGACGCACACGTACGACGACCGCGTCGACACCATCGGCAAGGCCAAGACGGCCGGCCTGTCACCGTGCTCGGGTCTGATCGCCGGCCTCGGCGAGAGCGACGAGCAACTGGTCGAGGCGCTCTTCGCACTCAAGGCACTCGACGCCGACTCGATCCCGGTGAACTTCCTCATGCCCTTCGACGGCACCCCGTACGAGGACACCTGGGAGCTCTCCCCCACCCGCTGCGTGAAGATCCTCGCGATGGCGCGGTTCGTCTGCCCGGACAAGGAGATCCGGATCGCCGGCGGCCGCGAGCTGCACCTGCGCTCCCTGCAGGCGACGGCGCTCCACGTCGCCAACTCGCTCTTCCTCGGCGACTACCTGACCTCCGAGGGCCAGGATGCCAAGGCGGACCTGGAGATGATCCGTGACAACGGCTTCACGATCCTGGGCATGGATCAGGCCGGGTTCGACGAGCTGATCGCCGAGCACAACCCGGCGATCCGACGCCGCGGGGCCGGCACCGAGGTCGCGGCGAACGCCTGAGCAGCCGATGAGGACCGACGCACAGGAGCTGCTGGCATTCGACCGTGAACATGTCTGGCATCCCTACACCTCGATGACCGATCCAGCGCCGGTCCGCATGGTGAGGGGCGCCGCCGGCGTACACCTGGATCTGGAGGAGTACGGCGAGGTCCTCGACGGGATGTCGTCGTGGTGGGCGGCGATCCACGGCTACGCCGTGCCCGAGCTCGACCGGGCGTTGGTCGAACAGGCCGGCCGGATGAGCCACGTGATGTTCGGCGGCCTCACCCACGAGCCGGCGATCCGGCTCGCGCAACGCCTGGTCGCGATGACACCCGACGGTCTGGACAAGGTCTTTCTGGCCGATTCCGGCTCGGTGTCGGTCGAGGTCGCGCTGAAGATGGCGCTGCAGTTCCAGCGCGGCAGCGGGCGCCCGGCACGCAGGCGCTTCCTGGCGCTGCGCGGCGGGTATCACGGCGACACGTTCCATCCGATGTCGGTGACGGACCCCGACGGCGGCATGCATGCGATGTGGGGCGACCTGCTCCCTCGCCACGTCTTCGCCGACGTGCCGCCGGCGATGGGCGCCGCCAGCACCCCCGTCGAGACCTGGGCGGCCCACGTCGCCGACCTGGTCGCGAGCCACCAGGAGGAACTCGCGGGGATCGTCGTGGAGCCACTGCTGCAGGGGGCCGGGGGCATGTGGCCGTACGACGCTGCCTGCCTGGGCGCACTGCGCGAGATCGCCGACGCGCACGACCTCGTGCTGATCTTCGACGAGATCGCCACCGGCTTCGGCCGCACGGGACGGCTCTTCGTCTCCGAGCTCGTCACCCCCGACATCCTCTGTGTCGGCAAGGCGCTGACCGGCGGCTATATGACGCTCGCAGCCGTCCTGACCACCGACCGCATCGCCCGGGGCATCTCCGCCAGCGAGTCCGGCGTACTCATGCACGGGCCGACGTTCATGGGCAACCCGCTCGCCTGCGCGGTGGCGACCGCCTCGCTCGACCTGCTGGTGGCGCGCGACTGGCGCAGCGACGTCGAGCGGGTCGGAGCGACGCTCACCGACGGCCTGGAGCCATGGCGCAGTGCGCCGGGTGTCGCCGACGTACGCACGGTGGGAGCGGTCGGCGTCGTCCAGCTCGACCACCCGGTGGACATCGCCAAGGCGACCGGCGCCGCGCTCGAGGCGGGCGTGTGGCTGCGGCCGTTCCGCGATCTGATCTACACGATGCCGCCCTACGCCTGCAGCACCGCCGACGTCGAGGCGATCACCCGTGCGATCGGCCGGGCGGTGGAGGTCGGATGAGCGGCGCGACGAGCATCTGGTCGGAGTGGCTCGTGGACCAGGCCTCCGCGCGCGACGAGGCGGGGTTGACCCGGACACTGCGCCCGCGGGCCAGCGACGATGACGTGATCGACCTGGCCGGCAACGACTACCTCGGCCTGGCCCGGCACCCCGAGGTCAGGGCCGCGGCTGCTGCCGCGGCACAGGAGTGGGGTGGCGGGGCCGGCGCTTCGCGCCTGGTCACCGGCACGCTCGCGCTGCACGCCCGCCTGGAACACGCGCTGGCCGAGCTCATGCAGCAGCCCGCGGCACTGGTCTTCTCGACCGGCTACCACGCCAACCTCGGCGTGGTCACGGCGCTCGCCGATCGCGGCGCCCGGATCGTCTCCGACGAGCACGTCCATGCCTCGCTCATCGACGCCGCCCGGCTCTCCCGCGCCGAGATCGCGGTGGTGCGGCACAACGAGGTCGATGCGGTACGACGGGAGCTGGCCACTGGTGGCCCGCGCACGCTGGTGCTCGTCGAGTCGATCTACTCCGTCCTCGGCGACGCCGCCCCTCTGGACGAGCTGGCCGCCCTTTGCGAGGAGTACGACGCCCTGCTCGTGGTCGACGAGGCACACGGGCTGGGTGTACACGGCCCGGGACTGGTGGCCGGACTGGGCCTGGCCGGCCTGCCGCACGTCGTGGTCACGGCCACGCTCTCCAAGGCATTGGGTAGCCAGGGTGGCGCCGTGCTCGGCTCCTCCGAGCTGGTTGAGCACCTGGTCAACCGGGCCCGGCCGTTCATCTTCGATACCGGGCTCGCCCCCGCAGCGGCGGCCGCCGCCCTCGCCGCAACGGAGCTGGTCAAGACGCGGCCCGGGCTGCCGACGCTGATCCGCCACCGGGTCGGCGAGCTGGCGGCGCTGCTCGGCGTACCCGCACCGGACGGAGCCGTGCTCTCGGTCCCGATGGCGACACCACGGGCCGCGGTCGAGGCAGCCGCCGCCTGTGCCGGGCGCGGCGTGCGGGTCGGCTGCTTCCGGCCGCCGTCGGTGCCGGACGGGATCTCCCGGCTGCGGATCACCATCAGCGCGGGCGTGAGCGACGCCGACTGGGAGCACGCGGTCGGCGTGCTGCTCGCCGTGACGAAGGAGCATGCTCGATGACAGGCGGGATCACGATCGTCACCGGCACGAACACCGGCGTCGGCAAGACCATCGTCACCGCGGCGCTGGCCGCGCGGGCCGTAGCCGCCGGCGAGCGGGTCGTGGTGGTCAAGCCTGCCCAGACCGGCAGGGTCGCCCAGGACGGCGGCGCCGGCGACAGCGACGCCCGTGAGGTCGCCAGGCTGACTGGCTGCGAGGTACAGGAATGGACCACGCTCGCCGAGCCGCTGGCACCCGACACCGCGGCACGGCGGGCAGATGTCCAGATCCCACCGGTGCGCGAGTACGCCGACCGGATCGGCGCGCTGACCGAGTCCTACGACCGCGTCATCGTCGAGGGTGCGGGCGGACTGCTCGTGCGGCTCGACACCGACGGCGGGACGCTGCTGGACATCGCCGCGGCACTCGGCGAACGCGACGTCGAGATGGTGATCGTCTGTGCCGCGGGGCTCGGCACGCTCAACCACACCGAGCTGACGGTCGCCGCCGCGCGGGGCCGCGGGATCGAGCCGGCCGGGCTGGTGATCGGCGCCTGGCCGGCCGAGCCGGGGCTGGCGGAGTCGTGCAACCGGGGCGACCTGCCGCGCACCTCCGGCGTACCGCTGCTGGCGGTGGTCCCCGAGGGTGCGGGGCAGCTGAGTCGCGAGGGCTTCGTCGCGGCCTCTGCTTCCTGGTGGCAGGCGCCGGGGCGCGTATAAGGAGGAGTACGTGAGCCGGATGCGCCCGGTCGCGATGTACTCCTCCTTATACACGCCTCCTACCGCGGGTCCGGCCGGTGTCAGCCGACACCGACCGGCACGTGCGCGACCAGCTGAGCGACCGCGTCGATGAACTTGCCGACCGTCTCCGGCTCGGTCGACGGGTCGCTGCCCCAGGCGTAGGGATGGGAGACCTCGACGTGCTCGAGCACCTCGGCGCCGGCGATCTTGGCCGACTTCCGGGTCTCGTTGTGCGCCCAGGTGCCGCCGTACCGGCCCACGGCGGTGCCGACCACGGCGACCGGCTTGCCCTTGATCGCGCCGGAGCCGTAGGGCCGCGAGATCCAGTCGATCGCGTTCGCGATGACCGCCGGCGTGGAGCCGTTGTACTCCGGCGTCACCACCAGGACACTGTCCGCGGCGGCAACCTGCTCGCGCAGCGTGCGAACCGGCGCCGGGGTGGCGTCGCCGTCGATGTCCTCGTTGTAGAACGGCAGCTCACCGAGCCCCTCGGCGATGTCGACCGAGACCCCCGCAGGCGCCTGGTCGCGGATCGCCTCGGCGATCCTGCGGTTGATCGAGGCCGAGCGCAGACTGCCGACCAGGGCGAGGACGCGGGTGTCGCTCATGGTGTGTCTCCTCCAGTGTTGGGACCATCGTCGACCCGAACAGCGAAAGACAATAATCTTAATCCACTTTAAGACGTGATCCGCCTCACGCCTGCGCCGCGCCGACCACCTGGATGCCGGCGATCACGATGCTCAGCCCCGCAGCGAAGTCCTCGCCACGGTCGCCCGCGGACGGAGTATCGCCGATCGCGCCGACCTGCGCCGCCTGCAGATGCGTCTGCTCGTCGACCGCGTGTCCGTAGACGAAGTGCAGCAGCGTCCGCACCGCCGCCGGCGCCAGCCCGCCGATCTCTCCCTCGGCCAGAGTCTTCTCCAACAGCTCGACCGGCTCCCCTGCGCCCAGCCCGAAGGAGTGGACCGTCGCGACCAGCTCGGCGCCGTCACGGTAGGCCAGGAGCTGCTGGCGCAGTACCGAGCAGATCGCCGCCGCACGGTCGACCCAGTCCCCCGCGACGGGCCACGACGCCCGACGCAGCAGCTCGTCCGCCATCGCCGCCAGCAGGGTCTGCTTGTTGGCGAAGTGGTGGTAGAGCGCGGAGGGCTGCACGCCGAGCTCGGTGCCGAGCCGGCGCATCGTCAGATCGGCGAGGCCGTAGGCGTCCAACGCCTCCAAGGCACGGGCGACGATCTCCTCGCGGCGATATCGCATCGGCCCTCCCACATTGCCTACCCGTCGGTTCCACCTTAACCTGAACGCCGTTCAGCTAGTTCAGGAGACACCATGACCGCTCCCAGCACCGCGGAGACCGGCAACACCATGACCGACACCTCCGCACCCCGCAAGCGCCTGCTCAGCACCACCGACCTCGCGCTGGTGGCGAGCTTCACCGCGCTGATCGCGGTCTGCTCCTATGCCGCCGCGATCCCGGTCGGCGGTGCCGGCGTGCCGATCACGCTGCAGACCTTCGCGGTACTCCTGACCGGCCTGGTCCTCGGCCCACTGCGGGGCTTCCTCGCGGTAGCGGTCTACTACGTGCTCGGCATCGCAGGGCTCCCCGTCTTCGCCGAGCACAGCGCCGGCGCCTCGGCCTTCACCGGCCCGACGGCGGGCTACCTCTACACGTTCGCTCTTGCGGCGGTCGTGGCCGGTGCGATCGTCCGCTACCCGCTGCAGCGCCACCGCACCCGGGCGATCTTCGTCTTCATCGCAGCGCTCGCCGCCACCGTGGTCAATCACCTCGGCGGTGTCGTCGGCCTGCGGATCGTGCTCGGCCTGGACTGGCACAAGGCCTTCACCGTCGACGCCTCCTACTGGGTCGGCGACGTCGTCAAGGGCGCCGTCGCCGCGATCGTCGCGGCAGAGGTGCACCGCGCCTTCCCGGCGCTGCTCGCCCGCCGTGGCTGAAGCCGCTCCCGAGCGTCGGGCCGAGGTCGTCCTCGACGCGACCGAGGTCCGCTCCCCCGACGGCCGGACCATCCTGCACCCGATCACGCTGACCCTGACCGAGCACCGGATCGGGATCATCGGCCCCAACGGCTCCGGCAAGTCCACCCTCGCCCGGCTGGTCAACGGCCTGGTCGAGCCGTCGTCCGGCCGTGTGCTCGTGGACGGCGTGGACGTGGCCCGGCGCGGCGCCGCGGTCCGCCGCCGGGTGGGCTTCTGCTTCACCGATCCCGCCGCCCAGGTGGTGATGCCGACCTGCGTCGAGGACGTCGAGCTGTCGTTGCGCAAGCGGATCAAGGATCGAGTACGCCGACGTGAGGCGGCACTACAGATCCTTGAGCGGTTCGGCCTCGGCGATCGGGCGGAGGTGAGCGTGCATGTTCTGTCCGGCGGCCAGCGCCAGCTGCTTGCACTGGCCGGCGTACTGGCCACCGATCCTGATCTGGTGATCGCCGATGAGCCGACCACCCTGCTGGACCTGCGCAACACCCGGCTCGTCGCCGACACCCTCTTCAGCCTCGACCAGCAGCTGATCCTGCTCACCCACGACCTCGAGCTGGCCCGGCGCTGCGAGCGGGTGCTGCTCGTCGAGGACGGCCGGATCGCCTTCGATGGGCCGGCCGAGGCAGCCGTCGCACAGTACGAGGCGACGGTATGAGCCTCCCGGCACGAGCAACCTGGGCCGTCCGGCTCCCGGTCGGCGCCAAGGTGCTCACCCTGCTGGCGTTGAGCATCACGACGGTGGCCCTTCGCGGCGTACCGGCTGCGGTGACGTTGACGGTGCTGACCCTCGCCCTCGCGCTGGTCGCCCGGGTCCCGGGACGGATGCTGCTGCGCACCCTGCGCGGCGTCGTCCTGTTCGCTGTCGTCGTGGCAGCGCTGCAGTGGTGGTGGACGGGGCCCGAACGGGCGATCGAGTCCCTGCTCGACCTGACCACGCTCGCGCTGCTCGGCGTGCTGCTGACGGCGACCACGCCGGTCGGCGACATGCTGGAGGCGTTCGTCCGCTGGGCCGGACCGCTGCGCCACCTCGGCATCGACCCTGAGCGCGTGGGCCTGGTCATCAGCATGGCGATCCAGTCGATCCCGGCCACGATCACCCTTGCCCGCGAGACCCGCGACGCCGCCCGTTCCCGCGGCCTCGCCGGCAGCCCGCGCGCACTGCTCACGCCGTTCGTGATCCGGGTCGTCGCTCGCGCCCACGAGACCGGCGCCGCCCTCCAGGCGCGGGGTATCGGCGACTAGGACGTCACCAGCACGGCGGCTTCCGATCGCTCCAGGGCGTGGCCGCCTCGATCTGTGCGGAGAGCGAGAGCAGCAGCTCCTCCTCGCCCGGCCGCGCCGCGAGCATCACCCCGACGGGCAGTCCAGCGCCGCTCCAGTGCAGCGGCAGCGAGACCGCCGGCATACCGGTGACGTTCCAGGCACTGGTCCATGGCGTGAACCGCTTCTGCGCCTCGAAGTCGCGGTGCGGGGCCGCATCGTCCCGTAGTTGCCCGACCAGCGCCGGCGGGGTCGCCAGGGTCGGCGTCAGCACCGCGTCGTACGGCGCCAGCGCCTCGAGCGCGGCCGCCGCGAAGCGCCTCATCTGCCCGATCGCCAGCCCGAACTCAGGGCCAGACACCCTCTCCCCACGCTCGGTCAGCCAGCGGGTCAGCGGCCGGATCTTCGCTCGCTGCTCGGGTGCCAGTGGCGTGACCGAGAGTGCCGTCAGCACCGCCCAGCAGGTCTCGAAGACCGGCACCGCCTCGGGCGGCAGGGGCGCCGGCACGTCCTCCACGACATGGCCGAGGCGCTCCAGCAGCAACGAGGTCGCCTCATAGGCCTCCACACACACCGGATGGACGGGCGTATCGGCGATCACGGGCTCGAGGAAGCGCGCGACCCGCAATCGTCCGGGCACCCGGTCGCACGCCTCGAGGAAGGTGCCGGTCGGCTCCGGTGCCCAGGAGGGGTCGCCGGCCCGACGCCCGGCCAGTACGTCGAGGAAAGCGGCCGCATCCCGCACCGTCCGAGCCAGTGACCCCGATGTGGAGAGCCCCACCGGGTCGCCGTACATGGGGCTCGCGGAGATGCGCCCACGGCTGGGCTTGAGGCCGACCAGTCCGCAGCAGGACGCCGGGATGCGGATGGAGCCGCCGCCGTCGGATCCGTGGGCGACCGGGACCAGTCCGGCGGCGACAGCAGCCGCTGCTCCGCCGCTCGATCCGCCGGCCATGTGGCTGCGGTCCCAGGGTGTGACGGCGGGCGGCGCAACGTCGGGCTCGGTGTAGCAGGGGCTCCCGAACTCCGGGGTGTTCGTCTTGCCGAGGCTGATCATGCCGGCGGCCTCGATCGAGAGCGCGATGTTGTCGGAGACGTCGGGGACGTGGTCGGCATAGACCGCCGACCCGAACATGGTGCGCACGCCCCTGGTCGGGTTGAGGTCCTTGATCGCCGTCGGCACACCCCACAAGGGGCTCGCTCCGACGGGGCGGATGGCGAGCTCGCGCGCGCAGGTCGAGATGTGCTCCTCGGCGAGCGTGACGAACGCACCCAGGGGCTCGTCCGAGCCCAGATCCAGTCGCTCGATCCGCGCGAGGTAGTGCTCGGCCAGCTCGGCCGGCGACACCTCGCAGCGCCGGATCAGCTCGCCCTGCTCGAGCGCCGTGAGGTCGTGCAGTTCGGTCACGATTGCAACGTAAGCGAGGAGGAGCTGCGGCGGAAGGGACCTAGGGTGAAGGAGTGCTTCGTGCTGCTGCCGTCGTGATCGCACTGGTGTTGCCGTTTGTGGCCGCCTGCGGCGGCTCGACGCCCTCCTCGAGCACATCGCCCCGCTCCTCTGCCGCTGGTGCCTCTCCGAGCACGGCCGCCGGCTCGCCGAGCACAGCCGCACCGACGTCTGCGGCGCCGAACGCCGCGCACCACGAATCGCATCCCGACCCGCGCTGGCGCTTCTTCAGCGCCGACCACCACTGGTACACCTCGCCGTGGTTCACCGGCGCTCACCGGATCATGATCGGCTTCGGCTGCAACGCGTCGCCCTGGTACGACCACGACCCCCGCTGCCCCGGCAAGGACGGCTTCCACCACGGCATCGACGTGGCGATGCCGTGCGGCACACCGCTCTACGCCGGTCTGGCCGCCACCGTGCTCTCGCCGTCGGCGCCGGGCGCCCCGGGCCCGGCGTACGGCGTGAACCCGGTCCGCCTCCGCCTCGCCGGCCCCGGCGGAGCACATGACGTCGTCATCGGCCACACCCGGCAGGTCTTCGTGAAGCCCGGTGAGAAGGTCCGGCGGGGCCAGCGGATCGCGCTCGCCTCCGATTCGGGTGCGCCGGACGGGTGCCACCTGCACTTCGAGGTGCGGCCCGTCGGTGGCGGCTACACCACGGCGATCGACCCGCATCGCTGGCTGATGCTCAAGCGGGCCTGATCCGCGCCGAACGAACATTCATTCGGTCGCGCGCGCGGCCTGCTCCCGCCACTCCCGATCGAGGATCGCGAAGTCGACCTCGGTCGACCACTCACCCTTGAGCCACTCGTTCTCCACCAGCACCGCCTCCTGGCGCATGCCGAGCTTGGTCAGCACCGCCGCGGAGGCGGAGTTGCGCTGGTCGATCCGGGCCGTCACCCGGTGCAGCTGCAGGCCGTGGGCGGGGTCGAACGCCAGCGCCAGCATCGCGCGGGCAGCCTCGGTCGCGTAGCCGCGGCCGTGGTGCGCCGGATGGACGGCGTACCCGATCTCGGAGTTGGTGTCGTCCCGCCAGAACAGCAGGACGTCCCCGATCAGCTCGCCCGTCCCTCTGAGCACGATCGCCAGGTCCAGCGCCTGGCCAGGCCCGAACAGCGCCCAGCGGACCCGCTCCGGGTCGGCCAGCCTTTCGGCGATCTCGGCGCGCGTGCGCGGCTCGAACGGGACGTAGCGGCACACCTCCGGCAGCGACTGGTAGGCATGCACAGCATCGACGTCCGTGGCCGGGTCGAGCGGCCGCAGCAGCAGCCGCTCCGTCTCGATGGGGTACGCCGGGGCGAGCACGGATCCGTCCTCTCTACGCGCCCGCCACCCGCCACAGGCCGAACGTGAGCCCGTCGACCAAGGCCTCCCAGGACGCCTCGATGACGTTCTCGCCGACACCCACGGTGTCCCAGGACGTCTGGCCGTCGCTGGTCTCGATCAGCACGCGGGTCTTGGCGTCGGTGCCGTGGCCGTCGTCGAAGAGCCGCACCTTGTAGTCGATCAGCTCGAACTTCTCCACCACCGGGTAAGCGAGCACGATCGCGGCGCGCAGCGCCTGGTCGAGCGCGTTGACCGGGCCGTTGCCCTCGCGGGTGACGACGTAGCGCTCGCCACCGGCGTGCAGCTTGACCGTTGCCTCGGTGGACCCGTCGTCCTGGGAGATGACGCGCCACGACTCGAGATCGAAGTACGTCGGACGCGAGCCCTCGACCTCCTCGAGCAGCAGCAGCTCGAAGGAGGCATCAGCCGCCTCGAACGTGTAGCCCGCGGCCTCCTTCTCCTTGACCCGGTCGGTGATCCGCGTGACCAGCTCGCGGTCGCTGAGCTCGTAGCCGAGCTCCTTGCCCTTCAGCTCGATCGACGCGCGGCCGGCCATGTCCGAGACGAGCAGCCGCATGTCGTTGCCAACGCCCATCGGGTCCATGTGCTGGTACAGGTCGGGGTCGACCTTGATCGCGCTGGCGTGGAGGCCGGCCTTGTGGGTGAAGGCGCTGGAGCCCACGTACGGCTGACGCGAGGCCGGCGGGAAGTTGGTCACCTCGGCGACCGCGTGCGCGGTGCGGGTGGCCTCGGCCAGCAGTCCCTCGGGCAGTACCTGCTTGCCGAGCTTGAGCTGGAGGTTGGCGACCACCGCGATGAGGTCGGCGTTGCCCGTCCGCTCGCCGTACCCGTTGATCGTGCCCTGGACGTGCGTGGCACCCGCGTCAACCGCGGCGAGGGTGTTGGCGACGGCGCAGCCGGTGTCGTTGTGGCAGTGGATGCCGACGCGTACGCCGGTGGTGTCGACGACGTCGTGCACCACATCGGAGAGCCAGGTCGGCAGCATCCCGCCGTTGGTGTCGCACAGCGCCGCGACCTCGGCGCCGGCCTCGAACGCGGTGCGGAGCACCTCGAGCGCGTAGTCGCGGTTGGCCCGGTAGCCGTCGAAGAAGTGCTCGGCGTCGAGGAAGACCCGCTGACCCTCGGCGGTGAGGTGGGCGACGGTGTCGCGCACCATCGCGAGGTTCTCCTCGAGGGTGGTCCGCAGGGCCAGCTCGACGTGCCGGTCGTGGCTCTTCGCCACCAACGTGACGACGTTGGCCCCGGAGTCGCGCAGTGCCGCGATCATCGGGTCGTCGGCCGCCTTCACGCCTGCTCTGCGGGTGCTGCCGAACGCGGCGAGCTTGGCGTGCTTGAGGTCCAGCTCGCTCTTCGCGCGCTGGAAGAACTCGGTGTCCTTCGGGTTCGCCCCCGGCCAACCGCCCTCGATGAACCCGACCCCGAACCCGTCCAGCTGCCGCGCGATCGCAAGCTTGTCCCCCACCGAGAGGTTGAGGCCCTCCTGCTGCGCGCCGTCGCGCAGGGTGGTGTCGTAGACGTGGAACGAGCCCTGCAGGTCCATCTGAGTCACTTCTGTCTTCTCGGAGTCGGTTCGGGCAACAAAAAAACCTCTCGGGAACGAGAGGTTGGCGCACCGTGTCCCCAGCTGCCGGGGTCGCAGTGCGCTAGCGAATGATGATCTGTGTGATCGTCACAGCGGTCATCCTGCCACAACGCGCGTGGCTCGGGACTCGCGTCCGCTGGTTGAGTTCGGAGGATCAGAAGGCCTTGCCGAACGGCGACGCGTGCCAGGGGCGCCAGTCCGTCCCGCTCCCGTGCAGCTTCAGCAGGAGGAGGCCCGCACCCAGCAGAAGGACCAGCAGCGCGAGGCCCCAGCGGCCCTTGCCCCTCGCCAGCGGCAGCAGCACACGCTGCGCCGGTCCCCGAACGCGACGTGCGCCCGGGCCGCTCGCCAGCATGACCGCAAGCACCACGCCGCAGACGAACAGGGTCACCGTGCTCGTCGCCGCCACCGCGTAGCAGAGCAGGCCGGCGGCGATCGACAGACCGGCAGCCCACAGCACCAGGATGATCGTGCTGGGCACGGAGCGCACCAGGTGCCACGGCGTCCCGATGACGAGGCGCGGCCCGTCGTGCCACCGCGGCCCGCGGAGCTCACGCCGTTCCTCGTGCGCCGAGCCGGCCAGAGACAGGCCGCGCAGCACTCCGACGAGCGCCAGCATCACCACCACCGTCACCACCGGAGCCACGGTGGCACCCAGTCCGGCGAGCAGGACGAGCGCCAGCCACAGGACGGTACGCCGCAGGCGGGTCGCGGTGCTGTCCCGCGAGGGCGCCGCGGGTCCGGCGTCACCCTCGACGAGCGTCGGGTCGTCCCCGTCGTCCTCGTCGTGCTGTGCCGTGCGGACCGCCAGCGGCGTGGTCCCCGATGCCGGCGCGGTCTGCTGGGTCGGTGACGCCAGCCCGCTCAGCGCGGCAGCACGCTCGTCGGCGGCGGCCAGGGACAGGGACGGATCCCGGAACCATGCCTGCAGCTGCGCCACCGTCGGTCGCAGGTCTGCGTCCGGCGACAGCGCAGCGTCGAGCACCTCGCGCAGTCCCTGCTCGATGCCGGCCAGGTCGTGGTCCCCACGCCGAGCCCGATCCATGATCGCCGCCGACGGACCACGGCCGTAGGGCGGACGCCCGGTCGCGGCGAAGGCGACCGTCGCGGCCCACGAGTGGACATCGCTGGCCGGCGTGGCGTCGTCGCCGCGCAGGATCTCCGGCGGCAGGTAGCCGGGAGTGCCGAGCAGCCAGCCGGTGTGCGTGATCTTCGGGTCGTCAGCGACCCGGGCCAGACCGAAGTCGATCAGGACCGGGGTGCGGCCTTCCATGATCACGTTCGAAGGCTTGATGTCGCGGTGCAGCACACCACCCGCGTGGACGGCAGCGACCGCGTCGACCAGGCAGCGGGCGAACCAGCGCAGATCCCGCCCGCGGATCGGGCCCTCTTCGGCGATCTCGTCGTGGAGCGACCGCCCGGGAACGTAGCGCATCACGACGTACGGCACCGGGCCCCACGGGTCGGCGTCGATGATCTCGGCGACCCACCGTGACCGCACCCGCTGCAGGGAGGAGACCTCGCGCTGCAGCCGACGACGGCCCTCCTCGTCCCCCACGACCTGGGGACGCAGCACCTTCAGCGCCACCCGATCCCCCGTGGGCTCGTGGCGGGCGAGATGGACGACGCCCATCCCGCCCTCCCCAAGCACGTTGAGCAGGGTGTAGTCGCCGACGCTGCGCGAAGCCGCGGCTGTCACGTCAGTGACTCATTCTCAGACGATGCGGTGCATCCAACCGAGAACATCCTCGGCACGACCGAACTGCAGGTCGACGAGGGTCTTGCGCAGCTCCATCGTGACCGGGCCGGCCTCGGTCGCAACCGAGCCACCATCCCAGAGCAGCTCGCCGACCGGGGTGACGACCGCAGCCGTGCCGCAGGCGAAGACCTCGGTGATCTCACCGGAGGCAACGCCCTGCTTCCACTCCTCGATCGCGACCCGGCGCTCCTCGACCTTGAGGCCGCGCCTAGCGGCGAGGTCGAGGATCGAGGC
>Ga0164242_10003014_pt1 | contig 19290 bp, 13 predicted proteins | sample OricomgcompostMG_FD_108783 | JGI IMG/M metagenome (GOLD analysis project Ga0164242, IMG submission 108783) | Miracle-Growth compost microbial communities from Emeryville, California, USA - Original compost - Miracle growth compost (MG) ... | reverse complement strand
CCGCCTAAATCAACAGCGCGTTGTGGCCGTCCTGGCAGCCACAACGCGCTGTTGATCAGCGGAGGTCAGTCCCTCAGCCGAACATCCGGATCATGGTCGGGCTGATGATCGTGCCGTCCTCGACGCCCAGGCTGGCGCCCTGCACGAACACCGGCACGCTCGACAGCACGTACGGCAGCACGTCCACGTCCTGGAACAGCGCCTTCTCGGCCGCCTTCCAGTCCGGGCAGCCCGCGGTGCCGGCCTCGGTCGAGGCCTTCTGCACGTCGGCCGAGTACTCCTTGTTCTGGATGTCGCTGAAGTTGGCACCCTTCGGCGCGGACGGGCCGGACAGGAAGCCGACCAGCTGCGTCGGCACCGACACGGTCAGCGGCAGCAGGGTCACGTTCCAGTCGCTCTGGCCGGCGACGATGTACTGCCCGGCCTGTGCGTCCGTCATGCCCTTGAGCGAGACGGTCGCCCCGACCGCCTGCCACGACTTCTGCACCAGCTCGGCGGCCGCTTCCACGCCCGCGCCCACACCGGTCGGGTAGTAGAAGTTGATCGCCAGCTTCTTGCCGTCCTTGGTGCGCACTCCGCCGGCGCCGACCGTCCAGCCCGCCGCGTCCAGCGCCGACTTCGCGGCGTTGACGTCGAAGCCGGGGAAGCTGCCGGTCACCGAATCGCCGGAGCAGGGTCCGCTGCCGGTGGCGATCAGGCCGGTCGCCGGCTTGCCCGTGCCGCTGGTGGTGACCTGGCCGAGCTGCTGGAGGTCGAGCGCCTGGACGAGCGCCTTGCGGACGGCGAGGTCCGCGGTCGGCTCGCCGGCCTTCTGGTTGAACCAGATCTCACCGAGCGGCGCGAGGAAGTCGAGTTCGGTGAGCTTCTTGGCCGCCAGCCGCTGCCGGTCGGTGCCGACGATCTCGGTGGCGTTGAGCTGGCCGGACAGCATCAGGTTCGCCGCGGTCGACTCGTTCGGGACAACCTTCAGCACGATCTTCGCCGGCATCCCCGGCTGGTTGGGGTCGAAGTTGCCCGGCCCCCACGTGTATCCGGCGCGCTTGGTGAGCGTGTAGTGATCGCTCGGCACGACGTCGGTCAGCGTGTACGGCCCGGTGCCGTCGGCGCCCTGCTTGAGCATGCTCCGGTCGGCGAGGCCCTTGCCGCAGACGATGTCCAGGCTGCCCAGGTCGCGGGTCAGGAACGGGTCGGGGGCCGTGGACTTCACGGTCACGGTGCCGGTGCTGTCGTCCGCTGTGGCCTTGGCGCCCGGCTGGACGAGCACGCCGAGGTACGGCGACTTGTTCGCCGGGTCAGCGACGAAGTTGATGTTCTTGGCGACGTCCGTGGCGGTCAGCGGGCTGCCGTCCGAGCAGGTGATGCCCTTGCGCAGCGTGAAGCTCGCGTCCGTCGTGTTGCCGGACCACTTCGCCGCGAGCCGGGGCTGCGCCTGCCCCTTGCTGTCGATCTCCACCAGCGTGTCGTAGAGGAAGCGGTCCAGCTGAACGGCCACCTGTAGCACGGTCAGATCCGGGTCGAGCGCGCCGGGGTCCGAGGACACCGCCATGGTGAACGTCTTGCCGTTCGCGTACTTCTGCGCGCCCGAGCTCGTGGTCGAGCCTCCGGACGAGCCCGAGCCGGACGAACAGGCGGCCAGCGACAACGCGAGCGCGCCGACTGTTGCCAGGGTCAGGGCAGTCTTCATCGTGGCCTCCTGTTTGGGGATCCGTGGGGCGTACCTTGCCGGTCGCCGCCCGTGGTGTCGTTGTCCGTCCGCACCACGTATCGCAACCGGATTCGTCCGCGCCACCGACATCACGGCGACCCGGCTCCCGACGTCGCGTGGACCGGTGCCCGAAGGTGCTCGACGGCCAACCGGGCGGCGTGGCCGATCGCGGCATCGACGGCCGGCTGCCGTTCGGTCAACGTGCCGGCGCGGGTGAACACGGCGACCGCGTACCGGCGGCCGTCGGGATAGGTGACCACGCCCGCCTCGTTGCGGACCGCCGGCAGCGTGCCGGTCTTGGCCGCTATCGACACGTCCGCATCGAAGCCGCAGCTGAGCCGGTGCGGCCAGATCTGCCGCGCCATGATCGCGCGCACGCGTTCGCACGCGGCCGGATCGCCGGCGCGGTCGGTCCAGATCGCGTCGAGCAGTTCGGTGACGTCCCGGGGCGTCGAGGCGGTGGTGCGCTGCGGGTCGAGGACGGCCAGCGACCACATCCGGTCCGGGTCGACCTCCGCCAGGCGCTCCTCGGCGTCCGGGGCGGTGAGGTCGATGCCCAACTCGCCGAGCATCGAGGCGAGCAGGTCCTCGCAGCACCCGATCAGCCGGGTGTTCGTCAGGCCGAGGTCGTCCAGCACCCGGTCGACGGCGGGCTGCCCGATCCGGTGGAAGATCGTGTCGGTGGCGGCGTTGTCGCTCATCGTGAGCATGAACAGGGCGAGGTCGCGCCAGCTCATCTCGACGTCGTCGGCACAGCCGGCGGTACCGATCCCGCCGATCCGGTAGCGCCCGGTCACCCGGGTCCGCTCCGTCTCGTCCAGTCGGCCGGCGGACACCCCACGGCTGTACGCGACGGCGACCGGGATCTTGAACACCGAGGCGAGGACGACCGGGTCGTCGGCGCCGACGCAGACCTGCGGCCCGTCGGGGACGCCCACCTCGCGCGCGTGCAGAAAGCCGCGGGCCCCGGCGGCGGCGAAGACGTCGTGAATCCGCCGCTCGGGACTCATCCCGCGTCGGACCGCCGGTCGGCGCGACCGGTGTGCAGGAACTGGGTGTGCCCGGCGCCGTCGTCGCCGACGAACGCGTGCGGCATGTGGATCCCGTTCTCGGGCTCGGCGGCGATCAACGTGTCGCCCGAGAGCGCCACCAGCTCGTACCGCTTCGGCTGCATGCCCAGTTCGAGCGCCAGGCCCTTGGGGTTCTGGTCGACCCAGACCCGCCCGTCGGCGTCCTGGCTGACGGTGTTGTCGACCAGTCGGGACGAGTACGTGCCCAGGTAACGCGTCGCGTCGACCGGCTCGGGCTGGGCAGCCGGTTCCGGGTGCGCGGGGACGGTCACCCCGGCCAGTTCGGACAGGACGTGCACGAAGACCTCCTGGTACACCGGCAGCGCGCCGGCGTTGGCGCACAGCGCGATCGCGACGTCGCGGCCCGGCACGATGCGCAGGAACGCGTTCTGCCCGATCGTCCCGCCGTCGTGACCGATGACCGGACCGCCGGACCAGTCGAACAGCTCCCAGCCCAGGCCCCACGCGTTGCCCATGATCCCGAGGTAGGGCAGCTCGACCTGGCGCTCCTGCATGGCCTTCACGGCGCCCGGGCTCAGGACGCTGGTGCCGTCGGCCGCGGTGCCGCCGGCCAGGTGCATCTGCGCGAACGCGAGCAGGTCGCGCGGCCGCATCGCCAGCATCGAGCCGGCCGGCGCGTTGGAGCGGGCCAGCGCCCAGACCGGCGCCGGCTGCGGGTCCGCGCCGGGCTCGGGCGTCAGGTGGCCGACGGCCGCGCGGTACAGGATCGCCTCGTACGGCCCGTTGGCCGCGTGCGTGAGGCCGAGCGGCGTGAACAGGTGCTCGCGCACGCAGTCGTCGAACGGCTTGCCGCGGCGGTTCTCGATCAGCCGGCCGAGCACGCAGTACCCGGCGTTGTTGTACGAGAACATCGCGCCCGGCTCGAACAGCTGCGGCACGTCCCCCAGCGTGGCGACGTACTTCTCGACGCAGTCGTCGCCCTTGCCGGTGTCGGTGAAGATGTCGCCCTCGAACCCGGCGGTGTGGCTCAGCAGCTGACGCACGGTCATGGCTGCGGCGGCGGCTTCGTCGGCGAGCACCAATTCCGGCACGTAGTCACGCACCGGCCGGTCGAGATCGACATCCCCCTCGTCGACCAGCTGCATCACCAGCGTGGCCGTCCAGGTCTTGGTGATCGAGCCGATCTGGAACAGCGAGTCGGTGTTCGCCTCGACGCCGGTCGCGGTGCTCAACACCCCGGCGGCGGAGTCGATCACCTCGCCGTTCGCGTAGACGGCGACGGCCGCGGCCGGCACCTTGTGTTCGGCCAGCAGCTCCGGCAACCGGTCGACCAGCCAGCTCTGGATCTCACTCAGCTTCGACATGCGGCCAACGTAGGGCGGCCCCCGCGCGCCGTGTTCGTCGTCTCCGACGAGCCTGCTGCGGGGATTCATCCGCCTCGACAACCGGGCTATCCGCCGCCGATCAGCTCGCGCAGTCCGTCCGCGTCCAGCAGCGCGACCGGTTCGACGGTCTCGTTGCTGCGCACGTAGTGGAACGCGGCGCGGACGCGGTGCAGCTCATCGTCCGGGATGCCGGCCAGCCGCGCCCACGCCAGCCGGTACGCGGCGAGCTGGATCGCGGCCGCCTTCGCGGCGGCACCGGTCGGCTTGGCGCCGGTCTTCCAGTCGACCACCAGCCAGCCGTCCGCGGCGCTGCCGAACACCGCGTCCATCCGGCCGCGCACCACGGTGCCGCCGAACGCCATCTCGAACGGCACCTCCACCTCGGCCGGGCGGCGGTCGGCCCAGACGGACGCCTCGAACGCGGCGCGCAACGCGTCGAAGTCGCGGTCGTCGGCGCCCGCGTCCGCCGCGCCCGGCAGCTCGTCCAGGTCGAGCAGCGGCTGGGCCTGCCAGCGCTGCTCCAGCCAGCTGTGGAACCGGGTGCCGCGCCGGGCCAGCGGCGCCGGACGGGCCGGCACCGGGCGGCGGATCCGCCGCGCTAGCTCCGCCGGGTCCCGCTCCAGCTCGACCAACTGCGAGACGGACAGCTGCTCGGGCATCGGCACGTCGATCGTCTCGCCGGTGCGCGCGGCGGCCCGCTCGGCCAGCAGCAGGTCGACGTCGCGCGCCCACTCCGCCGACCGGCCCCCGGCGAGGACGGCGCGCGGCACCAGCGTCTGCTCGGTCTCCGCGTCCGCGGCGGCGGCCCGCACCAGCGCCGCGCCGGCCTCGACCGCGTGCCGCCGGCCGGACTCCCCCACGCCGAACGGGTCGGACGGCCAGCTCCCCGTCCGCACCTGCGCGGTCACCGGGTTGGTGTCGTTCGGCCCCGGCTCGAACCACTCGCCCTCGGGGCACTGCTCGCGCACCTCCAGCAGGAACGCCGAGACCTCCCGCGGCCGCACGTTTCCGTCCCACACGTATGCGGAGGCGAGCAGCACGGTGCGGGCACGGGTCAGGGCGACGTAGGCCAGCCGGCGTTCCTCGCGCGCGTGCCGCCGCTTGAGCTCGTCGTCGTGCGCTTCCAGCAACCGCTTGAGCTCTTTCGGGTCCGCGGCCGCGGCGAGCTGCAGGTCCGGCAGATCGTCGCGGTCACCGCGCAGCGGCGTCGGCAGCTCGTGCCGGGCCTTCGCCCAGTTCACGCTGCGCGGGTCCGCCGGGAAGCTGCCGGACACCAGTCCCGGCACCGCGACGATGTCCCACTCGAGCCCCTTCGCGCCGTGCACGGTGAGGATCTGCACCCGGTCGGACTCGACCGCGACCTCGCCGGCCTCGAGCCCGTTCTCCTCCTGCTCGGCGGCCTCCAGGTAGGCGAGGAACGCGGTCAGCGTGCCGCCGCGGGCGTCGGTGGCCTCGGCGGCGAACCGCGACGCCTCGTCGAGGAACCGGTCCAGGTGGACGCGGCCGACGCCGTCCGGGCGCGAGCCGACCTCGACGTCGACGCCGCTGAGCCGTTCGATCTCGGCGATCAGCTCGGGCAGCGGCGTACCGACGCGGCGCCGCAGCCGCTTCAGCTCCGCCGACAGCGCGGTCATCCGCGCGTGGCCGGCGGGCGAGTACTGGCCGGCCGGACCGAGATCGTCCAGCGCGTCGATCAGGGTGAACTCGTCGTCCTCGTCGGATCCGGTGTCCGGGCCGCCACCGGCGGTGGAGGCCGCACCGTCCGGGACGCGGCCGAGCCAGCGGGCCCGGTTGCGCAGCGCGGCGAGGTCGCGCGGGCCGATGCGCCACCGCGCGCCCAGCAGCAGCCGGGCGAGCGACGGACCGGCGCGGTGATCGGCCAGCACCCGCAGGGTGGCGACGACGTCCGAGACCTCCGGCGTGGTCAGCAGCCCGCCGAGGCCGACGATCTCGACCGGGAGCCCGGCGTCCTGCAGCGCCGCGGCCAGCACCGGGATCTGGCTGCGCCGCCGCACGAGCACGGCCGCGGTGCGCCCCGCCGTCGGGAGGGCGTCCCAGTGTTTACGCATCCGTTCGGCCACCCAGCGCGCCTCGTCCTCGTGCGTCTCGGTGCGGGTGACCTCGACGATCCCCGCGCCCGCACCGGGACGCGCGCGCAGCCGCACGGTGGTCGGTCCGGTGTGCAGGTCGGCGGCGACGGCGTTCGCGGCGTCGAGGATCGCGGTGTCGTTGCGGAAGCTGGTCGCGAGCGGGTGGACGGCTGCCGGTGTGCCGTCGGCGCGCCGGAAGCGCCGGTCGAACGCCTCGATGTTGCCGGCGCTCGCGCCGCGCCAACCGTAGATCGACTGGAACGGGTCGCCCACCGCGGTCACCGGGTGGCCCGCCCCGAACAGCCCGTGCAGCAACTCCACCTGCGCGTGCCCGGTGTCCTGGTACTCGTCCAGCAGCACCGCGCGGTACCGGTCGCGTTCGGCGGCCCGCACCTCCTCGAGCGCCGCCAGGCGCGCGGCCAGTGCCATCTGGTCGCCGAAGTCGACCGCGGGCAGCGCGGCCTTCGCGGCGGAGTACTCCTCGACCAGGGCGACGAGGGCCTGGCGGTGCCGCAGCGCGGTGGCGAACTCGGGAACCGCGCCGGACTTGGTGCGCTTGCCCGCGTCGCGGATCCGCTCCACGGTGGCGAGCGCGGCGGTGCAGAACTCGTCCACCTGCGCCGGCGTGACGAGATGGTCGGCGAACTGGCCGGCCATCGCCAGCACCCAGTTGACGACCGACCCGGGCGTGCCGATTCCCGCCGGCAGCGAGCCGGAATGCGTGCGCACCGCCGCGTCGGCCAGCTGCCAGCACTGCGCGGGCGACAGCAGGCGCGCGTCCGGCTCGGCCCCGAGCCGCAGCGCGTGCTCGCCCACCAGCCGTCCCGCGTAGGCGGCGTACGTGGAGACGGTGGGCTCGCCGGCGCGCAGCCGGGCCAGCAGTTCGACGTCCTCGGGCCACTCCCGCTCGAGCACATACCGCCACTGCGCGAGCCGGCGGCGGATGCGCCGGCCCAGTTCGGACGCGGCCTTGCGGGTGAACGTCAGGCCGAGCACAGACTCCGGCTCGACCAGCCGGTTCGCGACCAGCCACACCACGCGCGCGGCCATCGTCTCGGTCTTGCCCGAGCCGGCACCGGCGATGACGACCGCGGGCTCCAGCGGCGACTCGATCACGGCCGCCTGCTCGGGCGTCGGTTCGTGCAGGCCGAGCAGCCGGCTCAGCTCGGCGGCCGAGATCCGCGCCGCGGTCACTGTGTCACCTGCCGGCCCTCGGGCTGGACGGGACAGCTGGCCTTCACGTCGCACATCCGGCACAGCGACGCGGACACGGTCGCGGTGAACGAGCTGCCGCGCAGCTTCGCCGCGATCCCCGCGACCTCGTCGGCGATCCAGCCCGGGTTCTCCGCGTCCGCGAGCGGCTCCTGCCGCTGCTCGGCGGCCTGCGTCCCCTTGGCCAGCTGGACGAGCATCGCGCCGCCGGAGCGGTCGCCGTCCTCCGCGAACGCGCCGTGCTCGATCGCCAGCTGGTACGCGCCGAGCTGGGGGTTGGTCGGCAGCTCCTCGTCCTTGGGCTTGCTCTTGCCGGTCTTCAGATCGACCACGACCAGCCGGCCCTCGCGGTCGCGTTCGAGCCGGTCCACGCGTCCGCTCAGCCGCGCGTCGCCGACCTCGACGGCGAACGGCTTCTCCACCGCGACCAGCTCGAGGCCGGCGCGGCTGTCGCGCAGCCACCCGGCGAGCCGGGCCAGGATCTCGCCGGCGCGGACCCGCTCGTGCTCGGCGAACCACGACGCACCGAACTGCAGCGCTGGCCAGCGCTCGTCCAGCATCCGCTCCAGCGTCGGCAGATCGGCGTCGGGTGGCGCGGTGGCCGCGATGTCGTGCACCAGCGTGCCCAGCGATGCGGACAGCTGCTGGCCGGCACGCACGCCGAGGTCGGCGAGCAGCGCGCGCACCTCGCAGTTCAGGAACGACTCGATGCGCGACGGGCTGACCGGGACGGGCCGGTCCGGGTCAGCGACCGGGCCGTCGTCGGACAGCGGCAGCAGTCCCCACCAGTCGTCCGGGTCGGCGCCGGGGACGCCGGACGCGGCGAGCCGGGCCAGCTGGCCGGCCGCGGCGTCCCGCTCGTCCGGGGCGGCGACCGGGTCGGTGACGACGGACCGCAGCTCCGCGACCAGGGCGGCCAGGTGCACGCCCCGCGCCGGCGTGGTGAGCGGGCGGTCGGCGTCGACGGGATCGAGCTCGTCCAGGAACCGCGACGGCTGCTCCTCCTCGCCGGACACCGCGGTGACGACCAGCCGGCGCCGCGCGCGCGTGACCGCCACGTAGAACAGCCGGCGCTCCTCGGCCAGCTGCGGCGCGACGGTGGAGAGCGTGGCCGGATCGCGGCCGGCGAGCAGGTCGATCAACCGCTCGGAGCCGAGCAGCGAGCCGCGCCGGCGCAGATCCGGCCAGCTGCCCTCCTGCACGCCGGCCACGCACACCAGGTCCCACTCCAGGCCCTTGCTCGCGTGCGCGGTCAGGATCGAGACCGAGTCGCCCTCGGTGCCGCGCGGCGCGGTGCCGTCGCCGGGAATCTGTTGCGCGCGGACGTGCTCGGCGAAGCCTGCCACGGACGCGCCGGGCAGCCGGTCGGTGTATCGCGCGGCCGCGTCGAAGAGCGCGACCGCGGCGTCCAGGTCGCGGTCCGCCGCGGGGCCCGCGCTTCCGCCGCCGCGCGACGCCCGCTCCCAGCGCGCGCCGAGCCCGGACGCGGCCCAGATCGCCCAGAGCACGTCCTCCGGCGAGCCGGACTCGGCCACGGCCTCTCGGCCCGCGGCCAGCACCTCGGCGATCCGCGTGACGGGCCCGCGCACGTGCTCGGGCAGCACGGCGGCGCCCGGGACGTCCAGCAGCGCGGGCGCGAGCGCGGCGTCCGGGCCGAACAGCTGGCGCAGCGCCCGGCGCAGGCGGCGCAGGAAGACGACGTCCGCGCCGCCGATCGGGCCCTGCAGCAGCCGTTCGGCGGCGTCCTCATCGAGCCGCTCCGGATGCAGCACCAGCGTCAGCACGTCCAGCAGCAGCGCGACCGTCGGCTGTTCGGCCAGCGGCAGGTCCTCGCCGCGGACGGTGACCGGCACGCCCGCGGTGGTCATCGCGCGGCGCAGGGTGCCCAACACGTTGCCGGTCGACCGGACGAGGACGGCCATCCGGGACCACCGGGTGCCCTCCAGGTGGGCGCGGCGCAGCACGGCGGCCAGGTGCGCGGCCTCCTCGCTGGGCGAGCGGAACAGCGCGACCTCCACCTCGCCCGGCGGCAGGCCGTCGGCCGCGACGAGCGCGCGCTGCGCCGCCGGGCCGGGCAGGTTCAGCGCGATCCGCCGCGACGCGGCCAGCAGCGTGGCGCCGCTGCGCCGGCAGGTGGTCAGCGCGACGGTCTCGATCTCGCCTTGACCGAAATACCGGCCGGCGTCGCGGATCGCGGTCTCGTCCGCGCCGCGGAACGCGTAGATCGACTGATCGGGGTCGCCCACCAGGATCAGCTCGTCGGCGCCGTCGGACAGCAGCTGCAGCAGCTCCAGCTGGGCCGGGTCGGTGTCCTGGTACTCGTCCACGAAGATGCGCCGGCGGTTCGCGCGCTCGGCGGCCAGCAGCTCGGGGTCGTCGCGCAACGCGTTGGTCGCGGAGCGGACCAGCTCGGCCGGGTCGTAGCCGCCCGGGTCCTGCAGCACGGTGACGTCCTGGTACTCGCGCAGCAGGTCGCCGGCGGCCATCCAGTCGGGACGGCCGTGGCGCCGACCCAATTCGGTGAGGGCGGGGCCGTCCAGGCCGCGCTCGACCGCGCGCATCAGCAGGTCGCGCAGCTCCCCCGCGAACGCGCGCGTCGCCAGGGCCGGTCGCAACTCGGCGGGCCAGCGCTCGGGCGCGCTGCCGGCGACCAGGGTGCGCAGCACGACGTCCTGCTCCGGGCCGGCCAGCAGCCGGGGCGCGGGCAGCCCGTTGCGGACGGCGGCCATGCGCAGCACGCCGAACGCGTACGAGTGCAGCGTGCGGGCGATGGGTTCGCGGACGGTGCCACCGAGCCGTGCGGTGACCCGGTCGCGCAGCTCGCCCGCGGCACGGCGCGAGAAGGTGAGCATCAGGACGTGCTCGACCGGCACGCCGGCAGCGACCCGGGCGACGGCGGCCTCGACCAGCGTGGTGGTCTTGCCCGTACCCGGACCGGCGAGCACCAGCAGCGGCCCCAGGTCGTGCTCGACGACGCGGCGCTGGGCAGCGTCCAGCACCGGCGCCGTCGCCGCCCGCGTGGCCGCGGGGCGGCGGACGAGCCGGTAGCCGGGTGCTGCCGATCTGGTCACGGCGACTATCCGACCACGGGGCAGTGACAATTTCACCGGCGCCCCGTCGCCGCTACGGTCGACGGGTGGCCACCGAACCCGCCCCGCCGGTCTGGCTGCTGGACATCGACGGCGTGCTGAACGTGCTGGCCCGGGGCGAGCCGCCGGACTGCTGGCCCGCGGACGCGTGGGTGCAGCGGACGGTGCGGGCGGACGTCCCCGACCGCGGCGAGATGACGTTGCCGATCCTGGTCGCGCGGCCGGTCCTGGACTTCATCACGCGGGTGCACGACAGCGGCGCCGCCGAGATCCGGTGGCACAGCACGTGGCGGATGGCGGCGGTGACCGATCTCGCGCCGGCGCTGGGCCTGCCGGCGATCCCGATCTCGGTCGCGCCCGAGTGGTCGCAGACCGCGCCGATGTGGTGGAAGATCCCGGCCGCGCGGCGCGTGGCCGAGGCGGGCCGGCGGCTGGTGTGGACGGACGACCAGCTGACGATCTACCGCACCGACGTGTTCAGCGAGCCGGACCTCACCGCGCTGGACCGCTGGGCGGGCGCGCTGCTGCTGGCGACGGACGCTCGGGTCGGGCTGACACCGGACGACCTGGGCCGCGTGCAGGAGTTCCTCGACCGGGAGGTAGTCCCGTGACGCTGCCGAGCGATGTGCCGTTCGTCCAGGCGCCGATGGCCGGTGGTCCGTCGACGCCCGAGCTGGCCGCCGCGGTCGCGTCCGCGGGCGGCTTCGGGTTCGTCGCCGGCGGCTACCTGACGCCGGCCGCGCTGCGCGACGCGATCGAGGCGACGCGGGAACTCACGCCGCGGCCGTTCGGCGTGAACCTGTTCGTGCCGTCGCGGCCGTCCGACCGCGGGCCGATCGAGGCGTACGCGCAGGCGCTGCAGCCGGAGGCCGACCGGCTCGGGGTCGCGCTCGGCGACGCGCGCTGGGACGACGACGGGTACCCGGACAAGCTCGACGTCGTGACCGCGTTGCGGCCGCACCTGGCGACGTTCACATTCGGCTGCCCCAGCGCGGACGAGGTCGCGCGGCTGCACGCGGCAGGCGTGCAGGTGGGCGTGACGGTCACCGCCTCCGGCGACGCGGCGGTCGCGGAGGCGGCCGGCGCGGACCTGCTGCTCGTGCAGGGAACCGAGGCGGGCGGCCACCAGGGCGGTCTCGGCGACGACGAGCCGAACCGCACGCCGCTGCTGGAGCTGCTCGCCGCCGTCCGCGCGCGTACCTCGCTGCCGCTGATCGGTGGCGGTGGGGTGATGGACGCGGCCGGGCTGCGGGCCGTGCTGGACGCGGGCGCGATCGCCGCCGCGTGCGGGACCGCGCTGCTGTGCACGCCGGAGGCGGGGACGTCCGCGGTGCACCGGGACGCGCTGCTGTCCGACCGGTTCGGCGACACCGTGCTGACCCGCGCGTACAGCGGGCGGTACGGGCGCGGCCTGGCCAACCGGTTCGCCCGCGAGCACCCCGACGCCCCGCGCGCGTACCCGGAGATCCACCACCTGACCAGCCCGCTGCGCGCGGCGGCCCGGCGCGCGGGCGACGCGGACGTGCCGAACCTGTGGGCCGGGACCGGCTGGCCGTCCACCCGTGAGTGGCCCGCTGCGGAGGTCGTCCGCGCGATCGCGGGCTAGGGGCGGCCGTCCCAGCGGTGCGCCTTCAGGTCGACGCGGTCGCCGAGGAAGCGGACCCCTTCGCTGAGCAGCCGCTGGCGCTGCTCGGTGTACAGGTGCTCGGCGAGCGTCCCGTCCGCGCGGAGCACGCGGTGCCAGGGCAGCTCGTCGTCGCCTGCCTGAGCAAGCACGCGCCCGACCATCCGGGCGGCTCGGCTGTCGCAGTACTCGGCGACGTCGCCGTACGTCATCACCTTGCCGGGCGGAATGGACGCGACGCACGCCAGGATCTGTTCGGGCAGGGTCTGGGCCACGGCGCCAATCTTGCCTCGACCACACGTTCGGCTCGCGGTGTTGGCGTACCTCGTTAGGCTCGCGGAGTGACCGATTCCCTGGCTCCGCTGTCCCTGCCCGCGTCCGGCGGCCCCGCCGACGACTGGACGGGCTGGGTGGCCCGGCGCTGCGACGACAGCCTGGCGCGGGTCCGCGAGCTGGTCGCGCAGCTCAAGCGCGAGCCCGGGGACGCGGCGGCCACGATGCGCACCTGGAACGACGCGAACCTCGCGCTGGCCAACGCGTTCGCGGTGTCGTCCCTGATGTGCCAGGTGCATCCGGACGAGGCGGTGCGCACCCGCGCGGAGCAGGGCGAGCAGGACGCGAACCGGCTGCGCACCGAGCTCAGCCTGGACCGCGAGCTGTTCGACGTGCTCGCCGCCATCGACCCGGACGCGCTCGACGACGGGGGCAGGCGTGTGCTGGCCGAGACGCTGCGCGACTTCCGCCGGGCGGGCGTCGACCGCGACGACGCGACGCGCGAACGGATCCGCGAGCTGTCCGAGCGGGAGACCGAGCTGGCGCAGGAGTTCTCCAAGAAAATCCGCGACGGCGTGCGCACGGTCGCGCTCGAGCCGTCGCAGCTGGACGGGCTGCCGGCCGACTTCGTCGAGGCGCACCAGCCGGGCGAGGACGGCACGGTCACGCTGACCACCGACTACCCCGACTTCATCCCGTTCATGACGTTCGGCAAGGACCGCGCGGCACGGCGGGCGCTGTACCTGGAGTACCTCAACCGGGCGTGGCCGGAGAACGACGCGCTGCTGTTGGATTTGCTGCGGCTGCGACAGGAGCACGCCACGCTGCTCGGCTACGCGGACTGGCCGTCGTACGACGCCGAGGTCAAGATGATCGGCTCCGGGCCCGCGATCGGCGAGTTCATCGACAAGATCGCCGCCGCGGCCGAGGCGGCTGGGCGCCGCGACTACGACGTGCTGCTCGCGCGGTTGCAGGCCGACGACCCGGATGCGCGGACGATCGACGGCGCCGACAAGGCGTTCTACAGCGAGGTGATCCGGCGCGAGAACTTCGACGTGGACGCGCAGCAGGTGCGCGAGTACTTCGACTTCGCGCGGGTGCGGGCCGGCCTGCTGGACGTGACCGGCCGGCTGTTCGGGCTGTCGTACGAGCCGGTGCCGGACGCGCCGACGTGGCACGAGGACGTCGCCGTCTACGACGTGCAGTCCGACGGCGAGCGCATCGGGCGGATCTACCTGGACCTGCACCCGCGCCCCGGCAAGTTCTCGCACGCGGCGCAGTTCGACCTCGTCCCGGGCATCGCCGGGCGCCAGCTGCCCGAGGGCGTGCTGGTCTGCAACTTCCCGCGCGCGCTGATGGAGCACACCGACGCGGTCACGCTGTTCCACGAGTTCGGGCACCTGGTGCACCACATCCTCGCCGGCCGGCACGCGTGGGCGCGGTTCTCCGGCGTCGCAACCGAGTGGGACTTCGTGGAGGCGCCGTCGCAGCTGCTCGAGGAGTGGGCGTGGGACGCCGACGTCTTGCGCTCGTTCGCGACGAACGCGGCCGGCGAGCCGATCCCGTCCGAGCTGGTCGCCAAGATGCGCGCGGCGCACGACTTCGGCAAGGGTTTCCAGACGCGTACGCAAATGTTCTACGCGGCGCTGTCGTACCTGGTGCACCGGGACGTCCCGGAGGACCTGACGGCCGTCGTTCGCGAGCTGCAGGCGAAGTACGACCTGTTCGCGTACGTGCCGGACACGCACTTCCATGCCTCGTTCGGGCACCTGGAGGGGTACGGTTCGGGGTATTACACCTACATGTGGAGCCTGGTGATCGCCAAGGACCTGTTCTCGGCGTTCGATCCGGCGAACCTGTTCGACACGGACCTGTCGTACCGGTACCGCGACCGGATCCTCGCGCCCGGCGGCAGCGAGGACGCCGCGGACCTGGTCGAGAAGTTCCTCGAGCGGCCGTACAGCTTCGAGGCGTTCCAACGCTGGCTGGATACCTGAATGCCGGCCGACTCCGCGGAGGAACGGCTGAGCAAACTGCTCGCCGTCACCGACACCACGCTGACGCGGCTGGACGCCGAGAAGCAGCAGGCCGAGCTGCTGGACCGGATCCGGCTCGTGCTGGACGCCGACACCGTCACGGTGCTCGTCCACGAGCAGGCGTCCGACTACCTCGTGGCGGAGGTGGCCCGCGGCCTGGAGGAGGAGGTCCGGCAGGGCGTTCGGGTGCCCATCGGCGCCGGCTTCGCCGGATCGGTCGCCGCCCGGCGTCACCCGGTACTGCTCGAGCGCGTGGACGAGTCCACCGTGGCGAACCCGATCCTGTGGCAGAAGGGCGTCCGGACGATGCTGGGCGTTCCGCTGCTGAGCGGCGACCGGCTGCTCGGGGTGCTGCATGTGGGACGGCTCGACGACCGGCCGTTCAGCGAGATCGACGCCCAGGTGCTGTCGGTGGCCGCCGAACGCGTTACGGCGGCCATGCTCAGCGCGACCGCGGCCGCCGAGCGGGCGGCGGCGAACCTGCTCGAGCGCAGCCTGTTGCCGGCGCGGTTCCCTGTGATCGAGGGCCTCGAGTTCGCCGGCCGGTACACACCGTCCGAGGACCGTATGATCGGCGGCGACTGGTACGACGTATTCACGCTGCCGTCCGGCGCGCTGTGGCTGGTGACCGGTGACGTCGCGGGGCACAGCCTGCAGGCGGCCGTCCGGATGGGGCGGGTGAAGAGCGCGCTGCGGGCGTATGCGCTGCTCGGCGGCGGGCCGGCGGAGACCTTGGAGCTGACCGACCGCAAGGTGCACCACTTCGAGATCGACACCATGGTGACCGTCATCTGTGCGGTGACGCGACCGCCGTACGACAGCTTCGAGATCTGTTCGGCCGGGCACCTGCCACCCGTGCTCGCGCACCCGGACCGGGCGACGTCGCTGGTCGAGCTGAAGGTCGGCCCGCCGCTCGGCGCGGTGCGGGACGTGCGGCGGGTCGCGACCGAGGTCGAGTTCTTGCCGGGGTCGCTGCTGGCCCTCTACACCGACGGGCTGGTCGAGCGGCGCGGGGAGAGCCTGGACGTCGGGTTGGACCGGCTGCGAAACGCGATCCGGATCGGTCCGGCCGACCAGGTGTGCCGCGAGACGATGCAGCGGCTGGTCGCCGACCGGGTCCCGGCCGACGACATCGCGATGCTGGCGGTGCGGCGCCCGAGCTGAGCGCGTTGCCGGTGGTCAGCCCGGCGGGCTCCAGCTCGGGTCGCGGCCGGTTGCGGCGAGAAGTTGCTCTTGCTCGGTGGCGCCCTCACGTACCTCGACGGGTTTGGCGAACAGGCCCGAGCCGGACAGGTCCCCGGAGCCGGGCATGTTGGCGCGTACGAACTCGACGAGCTCGCGGGGCAGCAGCTCGTCGTAGCCGATCGCCTTGGCCAGGTCCCAGGAGTGGATGGTCAGGTCGAAGACCATCTCACGCAGGTAGGTGCGGGCAGGCGTCGGACCGCGGGACAGGTCCACCGAGCGGTCGATCGCGCCGTCCGCGGTCACGGCGTCCGCGGACCCGGCGGCGGCCTCGTCCCACAGCTCGGCGAGGTTGGCGCCGACTCCCCCGTCGACCGGCAGCGAGCGCGATCCTTCGACGACCTTGCCGGCCGCGTCCAGGTCGAGGCCGCGCAGCAGTGGCGGCGCCCACCGGTGCTCGTCGATCAGGTGGTTGACCAGGTCGGCGACCGTCCACTCCGTGTCGGGGGTCGGCGCCCTCCACTGGTCTTCGCTGATCGCGTGGACCCGGGCAGTGAATTCGTGCTGCCCGGACAGGAACATCGCCAGCACTTCATCCATGTGTTATGCCTACCCCGGGTTCCCCGGTCGGCAAACCCGCGGCTGCGGTGTTGCGCTTCCCGCGCGGGAACCTCGTACGGTCTGTGCCATGACTGCGGCGCTGTTGCCGATCGGACGGTTCGCCCGCGTCACCGGGCTGACCGCCAAGGCGCTGCGCCATTACGACCGCATCGGGTTGCTGCGGCCTGCCGAGATCGACTCCGGCGGCTATCGCCGTTACGCGCCGGAGCAGGTCGATCTCGCCAGGCGCATCGCGTTGCTGCGTGCGGTTGATGTGCCGATCGAGGACGTGCGCCGCTGCCTGGCGGACGAGCGGCTGTTCGACGACGTGCTCGCCGCGCAGCGTCGCCGCCTGGATGCCCGGCTGACACGCGTTCAGCGTCAGCTCCACACGCTTCACCACTTACTCGCCGAGGGAACGGAACCCGTCATGACGAACGCACCGCAGCTCGACCCGGAGGACGAGCGGCGCCTCGCCGCCGCGCTGTTCAACGGCACCTGGCAGCTGCTGGAGAAGCCGGAGCGCACGCGCACCGAGGACGACGAGATGCTGCACATGGCACACGCCTCGCGGCATCACTGGGGTGTCGTCGGCCAGCCGGTCAACCTGGCGCGTGGCGAGTGGCAGTGCTCGCGCGTGTATGCCGTGCTGGGACGTCCAGAGCCCTGCCTGCATCACGCGCAGCGCGTTCTCGACCTATGCACCGAGCACGGCATGGGCGACTTCGACCTCGCCTTCGCGTACGAAGCGCTCGCGCGCGCTTCCGCTGTCGCCGGCGACCTTGACCGGGCGCGGGCATACACCGAGCAAGCGTTGGCCGCGGCCGAGGCGATTGCGGAGGACGAGGACCGCGAGCTGCTGCTGTCCGACCTGGAGTCGATTCCCGGGCAGGAGCGCTTCTGGTGATCACGCTGCTGCGCGCGGCCCGGCTCAGGCGGCCGGACGGGTATGTGTGCGCCACAGGTGTATGACGATTTCGCGTTCCAGCGGTGAGGGCTGTCGGCTTCTGGGCAGGGCTGGTGGTCGGCTGGTGTAGCGGTGGCCGGTGGGGGTGATCAGGTCGATCGCTGTTCCTGGTCCGGGGCGGGCGTGCCAGCCGGGTTGTTCTTTGGCGAGGTTGCAGCCGACGCAGGTTCCGTCACCGTTGTCGAGGCTGGTCCGCCCGACGCAATCGAGCTGGAACAGAACCCGGCAGCGCAATCGCAGCCGAGGACACGCCGCCCCCGTCGCCGCCCAGAGGAAGCAACCGAGCTGGAACGGACAGCCGGCCGCGCAAGCCGCCGGAAGCTCAAACCACCCGCCGTCGCCGCCGAAAGAACGCAAGCGAGCTGGGACGAGCGCCGGCAGCGGAACCGGGTCAGCCCGAAGGCCGTCCCGCCGCGGCCCAGCGAGGCAGCACGCAGCACCGCCTTAGAGAGCTGCTTCGTCGATCTCGTCGCGGGAGATGCCGAGCACGAACAGCACGCTGTCGAGGTACGGCAGGTTCACGGACGTGTCCGCGGCCGCGCGCAGCGCCGCCTTGGCGTTGAACGCGATCCCGAGCCCCGCGGCCTCGAGCATGTCGATGTCGTTCGCGCCGTCGCCGACGGCCACGGTCTGGGTAAGCGGCACCCCGAACTGCTCGGCGAACCGCTCCAGGGCGCGCGCCTTGCCGGCGCGGTCGACGATCGGTCCGACCAGCTTGCCGGTCAGCTTGCCGTCCACGACTTCGAGCTGGTTCGCAGCGGCGAAGTCGAGTTCGAGCTCGGCGACGAACCGGTCGGTGAACACGGTGAAGCCACCGCTGACGACACCGACGTGGAAGCCCAGCCGCCGCAGCGTGCGCACGAACGTCCGGGCGCCGGGCGTCAGCCGCAGCCGATCGCGCACGGACTCCACGTCCGACACCGCCACGCCGGCCAGCAGCGCGACGCGCTCGCGCAGCGACTCGGCGAAGTCCAGCTCCCCGGCCATGGCCCGTTCGGTCACCGCCGCGACCTGCGGGCCGACGCCGGCCCGCTCGGCCAGCACGTCGATGCCTTCGTCGCGGATCAACGTCGAGTCGACGTCGAGCACGACCAGCCGTTTGGCGCGCCGCCGCAGTCCCGCGGGCTCGATCGCGATGTCGATGCCGGTCTCGTCGGCGGCCTGGACGAGCGCGGCGCCGAGACCAGCGGGGTCGTCGCAGCTGACGATCATCTCGACCGCGGACACCGGCTCGGACGACAGCTGCGCCACCGATTCGATGTTGCCGCCCTGGTCGGCGATGCGCTGCGCGACGCTGCTGAGTGCCCCGGCCCGCAGCGGCCGGCCGAGGACGATCACGTGGCTGCGCGGCCGCCCGAACGTCCGGCGCACCGAGCGCGCCTCGTCCGCGATGACCACCTCGGACTCCATGCCGAGCGCCTGCGCGGTGCGGGTCACCGACGCGCGCAGCGCGGCCGGGTCACCCTGCAGGTCGAGCAGCACGCCGAGCAGCATCCGGTCGCGGACGACCACCTGCTCGACGTCACGGATGTCGACGTCGTGCGCCGCCAGCGCCGCGAAGAACGCGGCGGTGACGCCGGGCCGGTCGCGTCCGGTGACCGTGGCCAGGACCGAGATCGTCCTCATCGGAACCTCCGCACCCGGTCGGCGAGGACACCGGCACAGCAGCCGGTACTCGCCTTCCGTGTGACGCGGATCGGTCGCCCTACTGGTCGGCCGGGGGGTTGCCGGTGGGCTTCGCCGGGTCGATCACGGTGCCCACACCCACGTGAGCGCCTTCCTGCGGATCGCGGCTGCTCATCGCGGTCATCGCCCGGTGTGCACGGCCCGCGTGCGCCTCCCGCTCGAGCTGCTCGAGCAGGTGCGGGTAGTGGTACTCGAACGCCGGCCGCTCCGAGCGGATCCGCGGGATGGACGTGAAGTTGTGCCGCGGCGGCGGGGACGACGTCGCCCACTCCAGCGAGTTGCCGAAACCCCACGGGTCGTCGGCGACCGTGATCTCGCCGTACCGGTACGAGTGGTACAGGTTGTAGGCGAACGGGATCATCGACGCGCCCAACACGAACGAACCGATCGTCGAGATCGTGTTCAGCGTG
>Ga0164242_10003013_pt1 | contig 19295 bp, 18 predicted proteins | sample OricomgcompostMG_FD_108783 | JGI IMG/M metagenome (GOLD analysis project Ga0164242, IMG submission 108783) | Miracle-Growth compost microbial communities from Emeryville, California, USA - Original compost - Miracle growth compost (MG) ... | reverse complement strand
TCTCGCCTCGTTCTGGCGCACCGGCTGGCCTCGCGTGCGCGCGGACCTGCGCGGCCGCTATCCCAAACACGCCTGGCCGGAAGACCCCACCACCGTGCCCGCCCACCGCGGCACGGCCCGCAACGCCGGCCGCGGCTAGGCCGGACCCGCGTTCTCGGCGCTGGAAACGTCCGGAACGCGAACCGCGACGTCCTCGATGAAGTCGACCACCAGTTCCCGACGGGAGAACAACCAGCTCGCGCCGATGCGGGCGAAGGTGTCCTGATAGCGGATGGCGACCCGCCGGTCCCGGTAGCCGTCCGCGCGCCGCGAGATGTGGTGTGCCGTGCAGTAGACCTCACCGTGCACGCGATCGCGCGAAACCGGCTCGAGCACATGCTGTTCCACGACGTGGCGGGTGAGCACGAACCGTGACACCGCGTCCACCACCGAGGCAACCACGCGCTGCCTTCCCATCACCTCCACGGCTTGCTCCGTCCCGTTCAGCACGGGTGGTAATACGAGGACCGCATCCGGAGTGAACAGCGCTGTGAGCGCCGCACTGTCCCGTCGGTCGGCGGCGCGCGCATATCTCGCCGCGAGTGTGGTGATGGCAAGTCGGTCCGCGGGTTCCACGGTCCCATCCTCGCCGCTCGGCCCTACGCCGGAACAGAGCTTTCCGGTGGGTGGGACCTCGCCGGACATCCGACCGGTCGACAACGCTAACGTGCGGTTGACGTATCGCGACAACCGCGAACGGCAGAGGAGAAACCACGATGGATGCGATGACGTCGGCCGATCCGGAACCGGAAAGCGTTCCCACAGTGAGCAATTCACCTGCCGATATCGTCCTGACCTCGCAACTGCAGGACGTCCCGGTCGACCGCGCGACAGCCGCGGCGCGGCGGGTGATCGACGCCCTGCTGCGCACCGACCGGACCAACGCGAATCTGGACCGGGTGGCCGAGGAACTCGACAACATCGCCGACCACCTCGAGCAGCATGCCCCGGTGGTCGCGGAACGGCTGATCGACATGTGGCGCGGTGAAGGTGTAACCCGGCACGATCCGGTCACCGGTCCGGAGAACGCGATCGCACCGCCCCTCGCACTCACCGGCCGTCCGGACGGGTCGGTGGACGGTGTCGTGACCCTGACGCTTCCATATCAGGGACCGCCGGGACATGTGCACGGGGGAGTGGCCGCGCTGCTGCTCGACCACACGCTCGGGGTGGCGAACGCCTGGTCGGGCCGCAGCGGCGCGACGGCGCAACTGAATGTGCGGTATCACCGTCCGACCCCCTTGTTCGAGCCGCTCACGGTCAGCGGCCGGATGGTGTCCGAGGACGGCCGCAAGATCAACTCGGCCGGCGCGATCCACAGCGCCGACGGCACCCTCTGCGTGTCGGTGGAGGGTCTGTTCATCGACAAACGGGTTCCCCGGCCGCGCTGACGAGCGACCGGAACCGACCGGCCACGCCCCTGTTCCCACTCAGCGAGAGATGTCCGCAGATGAAGATTCTGATCGTCGGTGGCACCGGCATGATCGGCGTGCACGCCGCGCTGCACCTGCGCGAGCACGGTGACGAGGTCACCGTCGCGGGCCGCGGCCCGATATCGGCCGATTCACCGGTCGCCGATTTTCCGCTGCTGCTGGGCGATTACACGGTGCCCACCTTCACCCCGGCACAACTGGAACGCTTCGACGGCATCGTGTTCGCCGCAGGGCAGGACGTGCGGCACATGACTCCCGAGGACGACACCCGGCGATTCTGGGAGACCACCCAGAGCGTCGGCGTACCCCGTTTCGCGGCCCTGGCCAAGCAGGCCGGCGTGCCGCGCTTCGTGCAGGTCGGCAGCTACTACCACCAGCTACGCCCCGACCTCGCTGAGCGCAACCCGTATATCGCGGCGCGCAAAGCCGCCGACGAGGGCGCCCGCGCGCTCGCCGACGATTCGTTCGCCGCGTGCACCCTCAATCCACCGTCGATCATCGGTGCGGTGCCGGGAACGTCGGCTCGCCGCTATCGGCGGATGATCTCCTGGGCGGCGGGGAACGAACCCGACATCCCCGACTTCGCACCCGCCGGCGGCACCAACTACATGTCCGCTGCCTCACTCGCACAGGCGATTCGGGGCGCACTGGTGCGGGGTGAGCCCGGTGCGGCCTACCTCGTCGGCGACCAGAACCTGTCGTATCGGGAGTTCTTCCAGATGCTCGTCGACGCCGCGGGCGGCGGGCGGGTCATCACCGAGCGCGACGAGCCGCACCGATTGCAGCCGGATGCCTCGATCATCCAGGGCCGCGGCAACACCCTGGCCTACGAACCGGATCCCGACGAAGTGCGCCTGTTGGGCTACAGCCGCGACGACTGCCGGCGCGCAGTCCGAGCCCTCGTGGACGTGGTGTCGGCCGCGCACTGACCGGGTGAGCACTCCGTTCGCGCGATAGGGGGAAATTCGCGGCAATTGGCGGCAGGATGGCAGATATGCGCGCACTCATCCAACTCCGTCCCTCCGCCGATCTGATTGCCGCAGTTGCCGATCCGGCCGTCTCGGTGGCCCCGGCGGATGTCGCCGGCGATTTGCCCGGGTTCGACCTCGACCACGACTTCGCCCCACTGTCCGTCCCGGATACCGTCGCCGCCGACCGAGCGGGCGCGCGTTCGGTGGTGGTGCGCGGGCAGATCCCCGACGACGACCTCGACGCCACGGTGGCACGACTGACCGGAACCCGGGGCGTGGCAGGCGTTTTCGCCGACCCGCGGATCGAGACGAACCTCACCTGCGGCGGCGATCCAGCGGTCGGCACCTGGCACGACGTGCAAACCCTGTTGCACACCGGCGATCTGGCCGCCGGTGGGATGGACGGAAAATCGGTCGCGGTCGCGATCGTCGACACCGGCGTCAACGCCGCCCGCGTCGAGCAGGCCCGCGGCGGCCCGGTGACCGTCGACGCCGCGCGCAGCTGGAATCCGCCGGGGGTGAGCGGCACGGCCGGACAGTTCCCGGTCGACCACGGATCGATGTGCGCGTTCGACACCCTGATCGGTGCGCCGAACGCCACGCTGCTCGATATTCCGGTGCTGCAGAGCAAGACTCGCGGCGGCTCCACGATGGACGGGCTGCTGTCGGACGCGCTGGCCGCCTACGCCCATCTGCGCACCGTGCTCACCGACCAGCCGGAGGCCACCCGCACGCTGGTGATCAGCAACAGCTGGGGCGCCTTCTCACCGGACTGGGACTTCCCGGTGGGGCAGCCCGGCAACTACTCCGACAACCCGTCGCATCCGTTCAACGTGATCGTCGGTTCGCTGGAAGCGGCCGGCGCCGACATCCTGTTCGCCGCGGGCAATTGCGGTCGCGACTGTCCCGATTCGCGGTGCGCGTACCAGGATCGGCCGATCGGCGGCGCCAATTCGCATCCGAGCGTGCTGAGCATCGGCGGAGTCGACAGCAAGGGACAGCGCGTCGGCTACTCCTCGCAGGGGCCGGGCCGGTTGTCCGACCGCAAACCCGACATCTGCAGCTACACCCACTTCCTCGGGTCGACGGTATTCGGCGCGAAAGAGCCCGATACGGGAACGTCGGCGGCCTGCCCGGTCGCCGCCGGACTGGTCGCGGCGATCCGCACGGTCTATCCGGCGAGCAAGCTGGCACCGGCCCAGCTGCGAGACCTGTTGCGGCGCACCGCAACCGCGCAGCCCGGCGGGTTCGACTACGACTACGGATTCGGTGTGGTGAACGCCGCCGCGCTGCTGGCGGAGCTGAAGAACACCGAGATCCGCGCGTAGCGTGGAACCATGCCGCTGCTCACCGTCCGGCTCTCCAGCGACGCCACCCTGGCGGCGGCGCTGCGTGAATTGCACCTCACCGAGGCCGAGGTCGACCTCGATTACGGCCTCGTCGCGGTGGACCCGGACCAACACCTGTATGCCCTGCGGGTGAGCGATGCGGCCGCGACGCGGGCGGCGGCGGTCTCGGATGCGGCCGAGATCTTCGCCGATCCGCGTATCGGCCCCGCGCACGACGCCGATCCCGATCCCCGGTCGCCCCGGCACCCGCCAGACAACTCCGCCCCGGCCTGATCGCGAATTACGCCGTCCCCCTGCCGAATTGGATCGTATGCGCTATATATCGGCGATACATTCCCGACCCGCGAGGAGCCTTCCCGTGTCCGATCATCCGGTCGACCTGCGCACCGATGTGGCACACCCAGCCCGCATGTACGACTACTTTCTCGGCGGCAAGGACCACTACGAGGCCGACCGCCGCGCCGCCGAGACCGCTCTCGCGAACTTTCCCGCGGTCCGCCTGACCGCGCGCACCAACCGTGAATTCATGCGCACCGCGACGCGCTATCTCGCCGAGCAGGGCGTGCGCCAGTTCCTCGACATCGGCACCGGGATTCCGACCGAACCCAATCTGCACCAGGTCGCGCAGGAACACGCATGCGAGTCGCGGGTGGTGTACGTCGACAACGATCCGATCGTGCTCGCGCACGCACGGGCGTTGCTGGTGAGCGCCCCCGAAGGCCGTACCACCTATGTGCAGGCCGACGCCGCGGATCCCGAGGCGATCCTCGCTTCTCGCGAGCTGCGCGACACGCTGGATCTGTCGCAGCCGGTGGCGATTTCGCTGATGGCGGTGGTCCACTTCGTGCCCGGTGACGTCTACGCCATGGTGAACACGCTGATGGATGCGCTGGCCCCCGGTTCGTATCTCGCGATGAGCCATGTCACCACGGATTTCGACAACGGTGCCAACGATCCCGACGGGATGGGCCGCCTGCTGCAGGTGTATTCGGATCAGGGCATTCCGGTGCGCCCGCGCAGCCGTGACGAGGTCGCCCGCTTCTTCGACGGCCTCGAACTCGTCGAGCCGGGTGTGGAGGTCATTCACCGGTGGCGGCAGGAGGGCATCGAACATCCCGCCGACCACGACAAGAAGGTCTCGCTCTACGGCGCGGTCGGCAAGAAGGTGTGAGCGCCGACCACGAATTCACCCGCAACGTGTGACGCGCGCCCGCCGCCACCGCCGTTAGCGTCGCTGCCGAGCGGCAACGACGGTCGGTGATCGAGAAGACCGGTCCCGCGGACGTGTGGAGGACAGGTGGCGGCACGCTGGGTGATACTCGAGTCCTTGGCGGGATATCGCCCGCAGTGGTTGCGCGCCGATGTCGTCGCCGGACTTACCGTGTGGGCGGTGCTGGTGCCCGAGGCACTGGCCTACGCCACGATCGCGGGTGTGCCGCCGGTCGTGGGCCTCTACGCGGCCGTACCGTCGCTCGTGCTCTACGCGCTGGCGGGCAGTTCCCGCCATCTGGTCGTGGGACCCATGTCGGCGACCGCGGCACTGTCGGCGGCGATCGTGACACCGATGGCGGGTGCCGATGGCGGCCGCTACATCGCGCTTTCGGCGGGGCTGGCCATCGCCACCGGAATCGTGGGCCTGATCGCGGGAGCGATCCGGCTCGGCTTCGTCGCGGCGTTCATCTCCGAACCGGTCCTGAAGGGTTTCATCATCGGGCTGGCCTTGACCATCATCATCGGCCAGGTGCCGAAACTGCTCGGCATCCCCAAGCACGCGGGCAATTTCTTCGAACAGGCGTGGGGAGTGCTGCGCCACCTCGGCGATGCGCAGTGGCGGACCGTGGTGGTCGGCTTCGTGAGTCTGGCGATCGTGCTGGTGGTGAAGCGAAGGCTGCCGCTGGTACCCGGTTCGTTACTGGCCGTGCTGGCCGGGATCGGCGCGGTCGCGGTGTTCGATCTGGACGAGCGCGGAGTCGCCATCGTCGGCCATATCGATTCCGGTCTGCCGGCGCTGGGACTTCCGGACGGCCTCGATGTCAGCGACTACATCGATCTGCTGGGCCCCGCGGTCGGCGTCCTGCTGATCGGCTTCGCCGAGGGCCTCGGTGCGGCGAAAACCTATGCGGCCGAAGCGGGTTACCAGATCGACGCCAACCGCGAACTGCTCGGCCTGGGAGCGGCGAATCTGGGCGCCGGGCTGGCGTCGGGCATGGTCGTGAACGGAAGCCTGTCCAAAACCGCCGTCAACGGCTCGGCAGGGGCCAAATCACAGGGCAGCGGATTGGTGGTGGCGGCGCTGACGGTGCTGACCCTGCTGTTCCTCACCGGCCTGTTCGAGAACCTGCCCGAGGCGACGCTGGCGGGTGTGGTGATCGCGGCGGTGATCGAGCTGGTCGACTTCGCGGCGCTGCGGCGGCTGTATCGGGTGTGGACGCAGCGGCTGGGCGGAATCTACGGCAAGGCCGCCCGTGCCGACTTCACCGCCGCCGTCGCGGCGATGATCGGCGTCCTGCTGTTCGATACGCTGCCCGGCCTGCTGATCGGCATCGGCATCTCCATGCTGCTGCTGGTGTACCGCTCGTCGCGCCCGCATGTGGCGCCGGTGGTGCGGTCGGGCACGCTGTGGCTGGACGCGGACCGGCATCCCGAGTTGACCCAGCGGCCGGATCTGGTGGTCGTGCGCGTCGAATCGGGCCTGTTCTTCGCCAACGCCGACTATGTGCGCGGTCGTATCGAGCAGCTGTGCACCGACGCCACCCGGCTGGTGGTGCTCGATGCCGAGACCTCGCCGAGTATCGACGTCACCGCCGCGGCGATGCTGGCAGATCTGCGCGACGATCTGGGCCGGCGCCACATCGATTTCCGGATCGCCCGCTCGATCGGCCAGTTCGGTGACGCGTTGGGCACTGCCGAAGCAGGCTCGACGCCGGTCGGGCTGTACCCGACCGTGACAGCGGCAGTCGCGGATCTGCCCGATGTGGGCGAACACTCCGACTCCGACGGCGCCGAATCGCCGCGATAGAGGCCGTCGCGGACAGTTCCACGTTCTGTGGCGTAACCGCTGATGTCAGGGACGCCGTGGATGTAATGGCTGGCGCGAGAGCCTGTGTCGGTGTGGTCGGTCGGTGACCGAACTCGAATCCGGAGCTGACAACAACCAGTTGCAGCATCTCCCCGCGCGCGACAACGACTGTGCGGGGCAGTTGTTCCTCCGAACCGGCCTGTCACCGATCACCCGCGAGGCTGTGCGCGATGGCCACGGCGAATTTGGTTGTATTACAGACACACTCGACAGGAGTGACGGCGCAGCGGCAACCTTTCATCGGCGGCGACACACCGACACCCACGATCGCGGCCAGGAGCCTAGGCTCCTGCCGTGAGTACGGCCCCGACCAAGAAAAGCACACCATGGAACCGACGACACCGGTCACTGCTTCGCAGGCTTCTTCTGCTCGTCTGCACTGTCGTGGCCTGCCTTGGGATACTCGTCCCGGCGAGCGAGCCGGCCGGCACCGAGATCATGTCGTTGTCCCCGTCGGAGATCCTCGGCGGGGCATTCGTGGCGGTTGTGGTGTGGACCGTGGTCATCACCTACCCGATCCTGGCAATCCGATCCCGGCGGCTTCGGGTACCTGAGCTCGGCCCCCTGGCTGCTCCCGTACTGATAATCGCGCTCACGGCCATTTCATGGAGCGCACACCTGCCAATGGCTGCACGCTGGTACCTCTCGGCGCACGCCTTCGACGATGCGGCACAGCAGGTGACTGCTGGGGTCGATCCACGGACGTTCGAAGGTGGCCGCCTCGGCCTTTATCGCATACGCGGTGTGGAACGCCGCGACGACGGCATCTACTTCAGGACTGGCCCTATGGCGAACTATTGCTCGATGGGGAGTGGCTTTGCCGATCATTCCGGCCACCGGCCCGCGGCAGGCGCATCCCGTCACCTCGGTGGCGACTGGTATTGGTTCTGTTTCAACAGCGCGGGGGTTACAGTGCCCGATTACCCCATCGGAGAACTGCACTAGCCGGTGACAAACCGCTAGCCTCGAGAGTCGCGGACGAACGTCGCGCACTCGGCGCAGTTGTATCGGTGGCGTCACGCCGCTTTCCGGCCGCGCGTGATGGTCGGCCCGCATAGGCGCGGGACCGCAGGCTACTCCGAGACCACGACCGGGCCACCTCGGGAGCCGGCTGAGCCCGCCCAAATCAGCAGCTGCGACCAGCGGAAACTGAACTCACAGCAGGTTCGTGCCATATTCGGGGGAGCCCATGTGGGCGAACACTCCGACGGCGCGGAGCCGACGCGATAGAATTTTGGGAAACAGATAACCCCCGGCCGAAGCCGGGGGTTATCTGTAACTCCGAGTTACACACAGTGTCCGGAGGGGGACTTGAACCCCCACGCCCGTTAATAGGGCACTAGCACCTCAAGCTAGCGCGTCTGCCATTCCGCCACCCGGACCGGTGGTGCTCAGCAAGGTTAACGGATCTCTCCGCGAGGTCCAAATCACGGGTGTCCGTGCAGGTCCCGGACTCGCGGGTGACTGCTGAGCGCCGCCTTCGGGAGGGCTAGTTCGTCAACGCCTCGAGCAGTGCGGCACGCTGACGGGACCCCAGGCCGCCGATACGGCGGTCGACCGGAATATCGGCTTCGTCCATCAGCTTTGCCGCCTTGACCGGCCCGATGCCGGGCAGAGCCTTGATGACCGCGGCGACCTTCGTCTTCTTGACCAGGTCCTCTTTGTCGGCACGCTCGAGCACCTGGGCCAACGAGACCGAGCCCTTGCGAATCTGCTCGATCAGTTCCGACCGCGCCTTACGGACCGCGGCCGCCTTGGCCAGCGCTTCGGAGCGTTGCTCGGCGGTCATGGTGGGAAGTGCCATGTCTCTAACCTTTCACTCGTTCGCTGGAACCTCAACGGCACCGATTGAACATCACCGGCAGCCCGGTGATGGGTCGACACACCGCGAGGATAATCCCGGTTCGGCGGTGGTGGCGGGGGTTCGGATACCCGAGATGCGGGAAATTTGCCACGATTCGCCCACGTCGTCGGGGTGCCCGGCGGACGGCTAGCGGCCGGGCGATCGCACCAGGCCGTGCCGGTAGGCGTACACGACGGCCTGAATGCGGTCGCGCACTTGCAGTTTCGCCAGAATCCGGGAGACGTGGGTCTTCACGGTCTCCTCGCCGACCCCCAGGGCGGCGGCGATTTCGCTGTTGCTGCGGGCGTCGGCGAGCAGGAGGAGAACCTGCTGTTCCCGGGCGGTCAGGGCGTGATCCGGCGGTGGCGCCGGGGCCAGCGTGTCGGCCAGCCGAGTGGCCAGCCGGCGGGTCATCGACGGGTCGATGATCGCGTCACCGCGCACCGCCACGCGGATCGCCGCGATCAGCTCCTCCGGTGGCAGCGTCTTGAGTAGGAAGCCGCTGGCACCGGCCTGCAGGGCGCGCGCGAGGCTCGCCTCGCTGTCGTAGGTGGTCAGGACCAGCACCCGGGTACCGCCGACGGCCACGATAGCCTCCGTGGCTGCCAGACCGTCCAGTTTCGGCATCCGGATGTCGAGGATCGCCACATCGGGCCGCAGCCGTGCGGTGTCGGCGACGGCGGTGCGACCGTCGCCCGCCTCGCCGACGCATTCGAGGTCCGGGGCCGCATCGAGGACGGCCCGCAGTCCGGATCGGAACATCGCGTGGTCGTCGGCGATGAGGACCCGGACCGTGCCCGTCACGACCGCCCGCCCGGGAGCCGGACGAGAACCCGCCAGTGACCGTCGGCGACGTCGTGGTCCACGCTGCCGCCGAACAACTCCGCGCGCCGGCGGATGCCGTCGAGTCCCCGGTGCACGCCCGTGGTCGCTTCCGGCGCGGCACCACCCGGCCGGGCGACGGTCGCGCGTTCTCGCGCCGGCGTTCGCCGGCCGGAACGGAACCTGGCCCCGGCCGGTGCGGTGGCGCGGACGGTCGCACGCTCAGCGGCCGGGAAGCGGACCGCATCGGGCCCGTGCGGAGTCGCTGCCGAACCGAGCGGTCGCGCCGGTGCGCAAGGTGCGGACACGTTCGAATCCTCTTCGCCGGCAAGCGGATTGGACTGCTCGATCTCGACCCCGGTACCGTCGTTGCGGACCGTCAGCCGCGCGCTGCCGGCGCCGTGGCGCAGGGCGTTGGTGAGCAGTTCCTGGACGATCCGGTAGACGGTGATGTCGAGCGAACGGGGTAGTTCGGCGCCGGTGGTGGTGACGGTCAGGTCCAGCCCGGCGCCGCGCACGCGGTCGGCCAGATCGTCGATATCGGCCATACCGGGCTGGCGGGCGGCGTCCTCGCGGCCGTGCAGCAGATCCAGCTGACGGCGCAGATCCACCATCGCGGCGCGGCTCTCCGATTCCACCGCCGACAGCGAGCGCGTCGCCGCGGCGGCGGCGCCGCCGCTTCCGTGCAGCGCCAGACGCGCCGCGCCCGCATGGATGCCGATCGCGCTCACGTGATGGGAGATGACGTCGTGCAGGTCGCGGGCGATCGCTTCGCGTTCGTCGGTCAGCGCCCGTTCCAGCGCGGTCCGCTGCTGCTGGCGGGCGAGCCGTTCGCGCTGCTCCAGTTCCGCGATGTAGGCGCCGCGACCTGCGGTGTAGCGGCCGACCAGCCACGGCACGACGCCACCGGAGATCGATGATGTGAGCAGCAGCCGCCAGTCCGCCGCAGGCGCCCCGCCGGCGATCAGCGGCGCACCGCACGCCCCCAGCACCAGGACGGGCACCGTGACCAGTGAGGCCCGGCCCGACAACCAGGCACCCGCCCGATAGCCGGCCACGAGGAAGCCGACGTCGGCCACCCGGACGGGCAGCCCGTGCCGGTGCAGCAACACGGTGACCGCCAGCCGGATCCCGACCTGGACGACCGCGACGACCGCAGCCGTCGCCGGTGGCGCCGCGAAGGCCAGATCGGCCGCCACGATGGCCACCAGGACCGCGGCGGCCGGGCCGGGCGCTACGGCGAAGATGCCGGAGAGCGTGAAGACGACCGCGTCCACCACGGCCGCGACCACCGCGACCGCCACCGACTGCCTGGTCAGCGACCGGCGAACCGCATGCAGTTCACCGCCCGGCGGCTCCGCCGCGCTCTCTGCCCCCGGCCGCCGTGGAGTGCGCCGCAGCAGCGCCCACGGGCTCGGCGACACCGCTCGCTCCCACAACACACCGCGACGATACCGGCGCGGACCGTGACGGCGAGTCCCTCGGCCGGGGGATCGGCAATCCCTCTCGGGCCCGATGTTCCGGCTGGTCGGCGGCATTACCGTCGCTGTGGCACGCCGCGCGCGACGACACCTCGGTTCCAGCGTGCGGCCGGATCACGGATCGGACAGGAGTTCGGATGAACAATGCGGACCTGGCGCTGTACGCGGTGCCCGCCTTCATCGCCATGATGGCCGTGGAGTGGTGGGACGCGCGCCGCGATCCCGACCGCGCACCCAGCGGGCGATACGGACGCGAGGCGGCCACCAACTGGGCCACCTATGCGATCGGCCAGCTCACCAAGCCGCTGCTGCAATACGTGCTGCCGTTCTCCACCATCGTGCTGGCGGCCTCGTGGACACCCCTGCACCTGTCACCGCGCGACTGGTGGGTGTGGCTGCTGGGACTGGTGGTCACCGATTTCTGCTACTACTGGGCGCATCGGGCCGATCATCGAATCCGGTTGCTGTGGACGGCTCATTCGGTGCACCACTCCAGCACCCACTTCAATCTCACGACCGCGATCCGGTTGCCCTGGCTCAACCCGATCGCCTCGATGACGCGCAGCCTGGCATGGGTGCCGGCCGCACTGCTGGGCTTCCCCGCGTGGATGATCTTCCTGCTCAACACCCTCGGGCTGCTCTATCAATTCCCGATCCACACCCAGCGCGTCCGAACCCTGTGGCGGCCGGTCGAATTCGTCTTCAACACCCCGGCCCATCACCGCGTGCACCACGGTTCCAACCAGCCCTACCTCGATACCAACTACGGCGGTGTGTTCATCGTGTGGGATCGCATGTTCGGCAGTTTCGCCGCCGAATCCGAACCCATCCGCTATGGGCTCACCCACGACATCGGTACCGGGAATCCGCTGAAGGTCAACTACCACGAATTCGCGGCGCTTTTGCGCGACGTGCGCCACGCCCGAACCTGGCGGGGGCGACTGGGCTATGTCTTCGGCCCGCCGGGCTGGCGGGAGAACGCGACGGGGACACCGATCGGACAGCTGCCCGAACCGGCCGGCGCCGCCGTTACGACGGGTTAGCGCATCGGCGTGGACCGCGCCGCTGGGGCGTCACAGCTCCACGGCGCCGGTCGCCGCCGGAGTGTCCGCCGACGACTTGCGCGTCCACAGCACCGCCACCAGGACGACGGCGGTGACCAGGACGATATGCGCCGCGAACAGCGTGAGGAACGGCAGCGCGAAACCTTCGTCGGTCAGAGCGCCGCGCTCGCTCACGCAGTAGAGCGTGTAGTTCACCGACGTGCCCTCGGAATCCTGGACGGTGTCCGACACCACCATCGGATCCAGGTAGGGAGACCGGCAGAACAGCGGCGCCGTGAGCCGGGCCTCCCCGGGCCAGATCGCCAGTGGCATGACGAAGCTGACGAGACTCCCGGCGCTGACGCCGGCGCCGAGTGCGGAAACGATCGGTCCGGCCACTGTTCACACCTGCCGGATACGGAGAAACGAACCGGCGGAATCGAATTCGGCGATCATGTCCGACCGCGCGGAGGTCACGTCGGCAACGATACGGATGTCGCGCCCGAATCGGCTCACGACGATCACGGGAACGACACCGTCGGCGAGGCCACTGCGGGCGCGGGCGGTCTCGACGATCGACTCGAGCCGGGTGAGGCCGGGTACGTCGCCGAGGGAGAAGCATTCGCCGTCCAGGTCGTCGAAGGCCGAGACGCGCACCGGCCGCGGTGCGCTCACGGCGCCGAGGCGATAGGAGTAGTCGTCGAGTTCGCGTGGGCGCTGCGGACTTCGGACGCGCAGGTGGACGACCGGTTCACGGGTGCTCAGATCGTCGTGGTCGGCAAGAAATCGGGTCACCTGCTCGGGCTGATCGGCCAGGACCAGGCGGAACTGCGTCGACTCGGGAGCGACGAACATCACGACGCCGGCCTGAATGTCGCCGGTGCCCAGCCGGTTTCGCACCGCCTCGAATGCCGCGGCCGGCAGGCCGTCCACCAGGCCACCCCCGCGAGCGCGGATCTGCTGCTCGAAGGCGTCGCGTTCCACTGCGCCGACGCAGCCACAGGCGATCAACACGATCGAGCACACCGCGGCCCGAAGCCACCTACGACGGCGCATGCCGGAATGATAAGTGTCACTGACGGAATCCGCGCGCCCGATATGCGAAGAATCTCGCCGAGCCGACGGCACCGTCGGGGCACGCCGCCGATCTCCGGCGACGCCCCGGCCGGACAATTCGATCAGCGAGATCACAACGCGGTCGACATTGCCCGAGCAGGCGCGGGGAGCCCGCTGCGATGTGAGCGTGCCGAGACGCACGTCGATGCGGGGTTCCACGGGCCCGGCCGGGTCGGGCGTCATTCGCCCCGGCGCGACGCGTGGTAGGAAAGGGGCGTGACAGGTGTACAGCGCGAGTCCCGCTCCCGGGCGGAAGCCGAAGTGGTCGAATTGGTCAGCACGCTGATTCGCTTCGACACCTCCAATACCGGGGTGCTGGAAACCACCAAGGGTGAACGCGAATGTGCGCAGTGGGTGGCCGACCAGTTGCAGCAGGCCGGTTACACCACCGAATACGTGGAGTCGGGAGCCCCCGGACGCGGAAATGTGTTCGCGCGCTTGCCCGGAGCCGATCGCGGTCGTGGCGCGCTGATGATCCACGGCCATCTGGACGTGGTGCCGGCCGAGGCCGCGGACTGGAGTGTGCATCCGTTCTCGGGCGCGATCCGCGACGGCTACGTGTGGGGCCGCGGCGCGATCGACATGAAGGATATGGTCGGCATGATGCTGGCGGTGGCCCGCCAGTTCAAGATCGAGGGCACGGTGCCGCCGCGCGATCTGGTGTTCGCGTTCCTCGCCGACGAGGAGAACGGCGGCAAGTGGGGTTCGCAGTGGCTGGCCGACAACCGGCCGGATCTGTTCGAAGGGGTCACCGAGGCGGTCGGCGAGGTCGGCGGCTTCTCGCTGACCGTGCCGCGCCGTGACGGCACCGAGCGGCGACTGTATCTGGTGGAGACCGCCGAAAAGGGCCTGGGCTGGATGCGATTGCGCGCCAAGGCCCGCGCGGGCCACGGCTCGTTCCTGCACGACGACAACGCGGTCACGATTCTGGCCGAGGCGGTGGCGCGGCTGGGTAAGCACACGTTCCCGCTGGTGCTGTCGGATTCGGTGGCCGAATTCCTGGCCGCGGTCAGCGAGGAGACCGGCATCGACTTCGATCCGGACAGCCCGGATATCGAAGGTCAGCTCGCGAAACTGGGCACCATCTCGCGCATCATCGGCGCGACCTTGCGCGATACCGCCAACCCGACCATGCTGCGCGCCGGGTACAAGGCGAATGTGATTCCGCAGACCGCCGAGGCGACGGTGGACTGCCGGGTGGTGCCGGGCCGGCAGGCGGCCTTCGAACGGGAGGTCGACGAGCTGATCGGCCCGGACGTGGAGCGCGAGTGGATCACCAGACTCGACTCCTACGAGACAACGTTCGACGGGCATCTGGTCGACGCCATGAACGACGCGATCTTGGCCCACGACCCGAACGGCCGCACCGTGCCCTACATGCTGTCCGGCGGCACGGACGCGAAAGCGTTCGCGCGCTTGGGAATTCGGTGTTTCGGCTTCGCGCCGCTGCAATTGCCGCCGGAGCTGGATTTCTCCGCACTGTTCCACGGCGTGGACGAACGGGTGCCGGTCTCGGCGCTGGAATTCGGCGCTCGCGTCATGGAGCATTTCCTGTTGCACAGCTGACGATCCGCTCGACTAGCAGAAAGGACGGTCCTCGTGCCCGACTATTCCTACAATCCCTATGCGGCGTTGCCGCAGCTGCCCGAGTTCACCCTCACCTCCACCGATGTCACCGACGGACAGCCGCTGGGTAACGAACAGGTCAGCGGGGTGTTCGGGGCGGGCGGCAGAGATATCTCGCCGCAGTTGTCGTGGAGCGGATTCCCGGCCGAAACCAAGAGTTTCGCGGTCACCATGTACGACCCGGACGCACCGACCGGCTCCGGCTTCTGGCACTGGGCCGTCGCCGACATCCCGGCGTCGGTGACCTCGCTGGAATCGGGTGCGGGCAGCGCCGGAGAGGGCAGCGAAGGCGGCGCCCTGCCGAGCGGGGCGATCCAGTTGCGCAACGACGGCGGCTTCGCCGGATTCGTCGGCGCCGGTCCGCCGCCCGGACACGGCTACCACCGCTACTTCATCGTGGTGCACGCCGTGGACGTCGAATCGCTGGGCGTCGGCGCGGACGCGACCCCGGCCTATCTGGGTTTCAATCTGTTCTCCCACGCCATCGCGCGTGCGACGCTCGTCGGCACCTACGAACAGAAGTAGTCTCGACGCGTCGGCGGGGTCTTCGGTAACTGCCGAAGACCCCGCCGACGCGAAACAGACTGTGTCCGAACCGATTCGACTAGAGGTTGTGCACTCCCTCGGGGACCGGATCGGTGTAGAGCTCGGCGATGTCGGCCGCGTACTCGGCGGCGATCGGCGAGCGCTTCAACTTCAGCGTGGGAGTGAGTTCCACGCCGCCGGGTTCCCAGGCCCGCGCCAGGATGCGGAAACGCTTGATCTGCTCCACCCGCGACAGTTTGGCGTTGCCGGCGACGATCGCGGCGCGCACCTCCTCGAGGATCTGCGGATGGGCGGCGAGGGCGTCGAGATCGGCGTCGGGGATGCCCAGCGCCTTCGCGCGCACGGCGGCGGTGTCGGGGTCGAGCACGACCAGCGCGGCGATGTACGGGCGGGAGTCGCCGATGGCGACGATCTGGCCGATCAGCGACGAGGCGGCCTTCACCGAATTCTCGATGTTGGTGGGGGAGATGTTCTTTCCCGCCTCGGTGATGATCAATTCCTTCTTGCGGTCCACGATGGTGACATAGCCGTCGCCGTCGATGGTCGCGATATCGCCGGTGTGCAGCCAGCCGTCGGAATCGATGGCCTCACTGGTCTTCTCGGGCATCTTGCGATAGCCGTGGCTGACGATGCCGCCGCGGATGAGCAGTTCGCCGTCGCTGTCGAGGCGGATCTCCACCCCGTCGACGGCCCGGCCCACCGAACCGGGTCGCGGCTTCTCGAGTTCGGTGAAGGTGCCGACGCCGGTGGTCTCCGACATGCCCCACACCTCGCTGACCGTGAAGCCCAGCCCGAGCAGGAATTCCAGCGTCTCGGGCGGGATCGCGGCCGCGCCCGAGGAGGCGACCTTCAACTCGTCCAGGCCGAGGGTGGCGCGCAACTTCGACAACACCAGCGCATCGGCGAGTTTGTGCTGGACGGCCAGCAGCGGGCCGCCGTTGCCGCCGGCCAATCGCGCCCGGGCGGTGGCCACGCCGACGCCGATCGCCCACTGCGCCAGCGCCTTCTTGACCGCGCTGGATTCGGTGGCGATCGCCGCGTCGACACCGGCCTTGATCTTCTGCCACACCCGCGGCACGCCGAAGAAGAAGGTCGGCCGGGCATCGGGCAGGGCGGCGGCGATCTCGCGCGGATCCGGCACGCAGGTGATGGTGACGCCGGTGAACAGGTTCAGGCAGTGTCCGGAGATGCGGTCGGCGACATGGGCGGCCGGCAGGTACGACACCGCCCGCGCTTCGATATCGGCGACGAGCGCGCCGTTGGTGAGCGCGACGATCTGGGCGACGACATTGGCGTGGGTGATCTCCACGCCCTTCGACGGCCCGGTGGTGCCGGAGGTGTAGATCAGGGTGGCCAGATCGTCGGGCCGCACCGCCTGCCAGGCGGCGTCGAAATCGAAATCCTCGGCCGGATCGTTCTCGACCTGATCGAGGGTCAGCCCGCCCTCGGGTTCGGCGCCGTCGACGACGATCACGTGCTCGAGTTTCACCCCGGAGGCGGTGATCGGCGCCAGGAACGCCTGTTCGGTGACGACCACGCCGTTCTCGGCGTTGCCGAACACGTGCGCGATCTGTTCGGGAGAGCTGGTGTTGTACACCGAGAACGGGGTGGCGCCCAGATGCAGGATCGCGGTGTCGACCAGATTGAACTCCGGCCGGTTGGTGAGCATGATCCCGACCGTGTCACCGTGCGCGACACCGAGTTTCGCCAGCCCGGCCGCGATCGCGCGCACCCGGCGCGCGTAGTCGGCCCAGGTGATCTGCTGGGTACCGCCGACGGTCCGCAACGCGACCTGATTCGGGCGTAGCGTCGCCGTCTGCTGGAAGGCCTCGGGCACGGTGCGGACCGTGGCGCCGGTGTGGTGGGTGTAGCCGATCTCTGCTGTGGTCATATCCCTTGTTCCCGGTCGGTGCACGAACATCACGTCGGGGACGTGATGCGGATCACCCATCCTAAACGTGAAATCGGACATTCGGGGGGCTGTTCCGGCCGGTAGCAACCGGCTCCGCGCACCGGAAACCGGCCGCAGCAGAGGGATCGGCGAGCGGGAGGGGCCGGCCGCGCTCAGGCGCGGGCGGTGTGGGCGGCGCCCACGGCCTCTGCGAGGCTGCGGTATCCGTCCGCGCGCAGGCGCGCGGCGATGCCGCGGTGCACCGAGCGTGTCCAGAACAGCCCCCCGTAGATGAACCCGGTGTAGCCCTGCAGCAACGACGCTCCCGCGAGAATGCGCTCGTAGGCCTGGTCGGCGTTCTCGATGCCGCCGACCGAGATCAGTACCAGCCGGTCTCCGACGCGGGCGTAGAGGCGGCGCAGCACCTCGAGCGAGCGGTCGGCGACCGGCGGTCCGGACAACCCACCCGCGCCCATCGCGGCGACCTCGGCGGCCGGAGTGGCCAGTCCGTCGCGGCGAATGGTGGTGTTGGTGGCCACGATTCCGGCGAGCCCGAGTTCGACGGCCAGGTCGGCGACCGCGTCGATGTCCTCGTCGGACAGATCGGGGGCGATCTTGACCAGGACCGGTTTGGGTTCGGCGCCGGCCGCGACGCTGTCGAGCACCGCGCGCAGCAGCGGGCGCAGCGATTCCACGGCCTGCAGATCGCGCAGCCCCGGGGTGTTGGGTGAGCTGACGTTGACCACGACGAAGTCCGCGAGCGGGCCCAGCAGCCGCGCGCTGAGCGCGTAGTCCTCGGCGGCGTGTTCGGGCTCCACGACCTTGGTCTTGCCGATGTTGGCGCCGATCGGCACGCCACCGCTCCGGCGTGCGGCCAGCCGTCCCGCGGCTGCGGCGGCCCCGTGATTGTTGAAGCCCATCCGGTTGATCAGCGCGTGGTCGGCAGGCAACCGGAACAGTCGCGGCGCCGGATTACCCGGCTGCGCCTGCGCGGTGACGGTGCCGATCTCGGCGAACCCGAAACCCAGTGCACCCCAAGCGTTCACACCGGCGGCGTTCTTGTCGAACCCGGCCGCCAACCCGAGCGGCGCCGGGAAGTGGACGCCGAAGACGGTGGTGGAGAGGATCGGATCGCCGGCCGCGGTGAGTTTTCGGGCCAGCCATCGTGTGGGCGGGAAAGCGGTCGTGAGCCGGATGACGGTGAACACGAGGTGATGGATACGCTCGGGCGGCACCAGGAACAGCAACCGCAGGAATAAGGAATACATCCCTCACATCCCCGTTTCGGTCACGGGGAAGCTGGTTTTGCGCCGCCGCAACAACACTCGCCGGCTGCCGTCGGTGTAGGCGCGTACTCGCGAGAGCTCCCAGCCGCCGAATTCGGCCTGGATGGCCAGGCGCATGGACGCGGTGACCCGATTCACGTCCGGGGGTAGTCGTAGCGGCACGTACTCGTATTCTCCTTCTTCGCTGGTCTCCTCCCATCCCGCGGGAATCGACCGTCTGCGCCGGTCGTGGTGTGCGGCGCCGGACGCCGACTCGTATCGAGGCGCTCGAGCCATCACTGACCTCTCTTCCTCTGGTCCGCGCCGATGCGTTGCAGACCGTCTCCGGTTGCCGACCCGACGAACATGTCGCCGGTGTGGCTGTCGATCGTCAGCGAATTGGGCTGGCGCACCGTTGCGAAGCGACCCACTTCTTCCGGTATACCGGTCGACAGATCGAAACCGACCACCTCGTTGCTTCCGCTGAGCGTGAGCCACACGGTGTCGGACCGTTCATCGTAGGCCAGGGCGTAGGGGGAGGGCCCGACCGGGAAGCGCTGGCGCAGCAGCAGCGGATCGGTCGTGTAGACCAGCAGGGCTCCGCCGGAGGTATCGGTGGCCAGCAGGCGGCCGTAATGGTCGCTGATCACATGGGTGGCGCCCAGGCCCGCGCGCAGGGCCAGCCCCGCGCGGTCGCGATCGAGGTCGAGTTCGGTGAGAGTGGTCTGGTCCAGATCCAGCGTGGCGACCGCGTTCGCCGTGGCGGCCACCGCGTCGACGGTGCCCAGGCC
>Ga0164242_10003012_pt1 | contig 19299 bp, 12 predicted proteins | sample OricomgcompostMG_FD_108783 | JGI IMG/M metagenome (GOLD analysis project Ga0164242, IMG submission 108783) | Miracle-Growth compost microbial communities from Emeryville, California, USA - Original compost - Miracle growth compost (MG) ... | reverse complement strand
CGTTGGCGTTCTTGCGGTCGATCATCGTGGCGAAGCGCTGGCTGAAGGTGCCGCGACGGGAGTCCTGGCCGGCAAGGCGCACCGGGCGCCCCTCCATCAGCAGCGAGCCGAAGGCGAGCAGCTCGCCGGTGGCCCAGTCGATGCCGCCCTGGCTGATCTGCTTGGCGCGACGCTCCAGCTGGGGCATCACCTTCGGGTGGACGGTGAAGCCCGCCGGCGGCGTGACGTAGGCGTCGGCGACCCGCTTGAGCACCTCGTCGCTGACCGCGGACGGCGTGGTGTCGGCGGCCTTGGCGGGATACTGCGGGACGGTCTGCCAGCCGCGGTCGGGCTTGGCGTCGGCGTCGCGCACGGAGGTGAAGACCCGCTCGAGCTTGGCCTGGTAGTCGGCCAGGACCTGCTCGGCCTCCTCCACGGTGATGTCACCGCGACCGATGAGGGCCTCGGTGTAGAGCTTGCGCACCGAGCGCTTCTTCTCGATCAGGTCGTACATCAGCGGCTGGGTGAACGACGGGTCGTCGCCCTCGTTGTGACCGCGGCGGCGGTAGCAGATGAGGTCGATGACGACGTCCTTGTTGAACGCCTGCCGGTACTCGAACGCGAGCCGCGCCACCCGGACGCAGGCCTCCGGGTCGTCGCCGTTCACGTGGAAGATCGGCGCCTGCACCATCCGGGCCACGTCGGTGGCGTAGAGGGTGGAGCGGGAGCTGCTGGGGCTGGTGGTGAAGCCGACCTGGTTGTTGATCACCACATGCACGGTGCCGCCGGTGCGGTAGCCGCGAAGCTGCGAGAGGTTGAGGGTCTCGGCGACCACGCCCTGGCCGGCGAAGGCCGCGTCGCCGTGCACGAGCAGCGGCAGCACCGAGAAGTCGCCGCGGTCCAAGACGTCCTGCTTGGCGCGGGCGATGCCCTCCAGCACGGGGTCGACGACCTCGAGGTGGGACGGGTTGGCGGCGACCGAGACCTTGATCTTCTCCCCGGTGCCGGCGACGAGCTCGCCCTCGGCGCCGAGGTGGTACTTCACGTCGCCGGAGCCCTGCACGGTCCGCGGGTCGATGTTGCCCTCGAACTCGCGGAAGATCTGCGAGTACTCCTTGCCGACGATGTTGGCCAGGACGTTGAGTCGGCCGCGGTGGGCCATGCCGATCGCCACCTCGTCCAGGCCGGCCTGGGCCGCGGCCTCGGCGATCTCGTCGATCACCGGGATCGCCGTCTCGCCGCCCTCGAGGGAGAACCGCTTCTGACCGACGAACTTGGTCTGCAGGAAGGTCTCGAAGGCCTCCGCGACGTTGAGCTTCTCCAGGATCCGGAGCTGCTCGTCGCGCGGGGTCTTGTCGTAGGGGCGCTCGACGCGCTCCTGGATCCAGGCCCGCTGCTCGGGGTCCTGGATGTGCATGTACTCCATGCCGGTGGTGCGGACGTAGGCGTCGCGCAGGACGCCGAGGATGTCGCGCAGCTTCATGAACGGCTTGCGGCCCGCGGCGAACGAGCCGACCGGGAACTCGCGGTCGAGGTCCCACAGGGTCAGGCCGTGGTTCTCGATCTCGAGGTCGGGGTGGCTGCGCTGCTTGTACTCCAGCGGGTCGGTGTCGGCCATCATGTGGCCGCGCACGCGGAAGGCGTGGATCAGCTCGCCGACGCGGACCTGCTTGGAGACCTGGTCGTCGTGGCTGGTCGAGATGTCCTGGTTCCACCGGATCGGGGTGTAGGGGATCCGCAGGCTGGCGAAGATCTCGTCGTAGAACCCGTCCGCGCCGAGCAACAGCTTGGCGACGATGTTGAGGAACTCGCCCGACTGCGCGCCCTGGATGACCCGGTGGTCGTACGTCGAGGTCATCGTCATGATCTTGCTGACGCCGTTGGCGGCGAGTACGGCGTCCGAGGCGCCCATCCACTCCGGCGGGTACTCCATCGAGCCGACGCCGATGATCGCGGCCTGGCCGGCCATCAGGCGCGGCACCGAGTGGCTGGTGCCGAGGCCGCCGACGTTGGTCAGGCTGACGGTGGTGCCGGAGTAGTCGGCCATGGACAGCTTGTTGCCCTTGGCCTTCTTGATGATCTCCTCGTACGCCGCCCAGAAGCCGGCGAAGTCCAAGGTCTCGCAGTTCTTGATCGAGGGAGCGACCAGCTGCCGGGTGCCGTCGGGCTTCTGCTGGTCGATGGCCAGGCCCAGGTTGATGTGAGGCTGGGCGACGAGGGTCGGCTTCTTGTCGCGCTCCTCGAAGGTGTTGTTCATCGCCGGCATCGCCTTGATCGCCTTGATGATGGCGTAGCCGATCAGGTGGGTGAACGACACCTTGCCGCCGCGCGCTCGGCGGAGGTGGTTGTTGATCACCACGCGGTTGTCCCAGAGGAGCTTGACCGGGATGTTGCGCACCGAGGTGGCCGTCGGCACCGACAGCGAGATGTCCATGTTCTTCGCGGTCGCCGCCGCGATGCCCTTGAGCGTCGTGTACGTCGGCTCGTCGGTGCTGGTGGTCGCCGCCGCGGCCGGGGTCACCCGGTTCTCCTTCGGCAGCGGGTTGGTGGTGTCCTTCGCGGGCTCGGCGGCGTGGCCGGTGGCCGGGCGCGGCGTCGCGACGGGGGCGGCGACCGGCGTGACGTCGGTGGCCGGGCCGGAGCTGTTCGCCGCGGACTTCACCGGCTCGGGTGCGACGCTGTTGCTCACCGGCGCGGCGTGCTTCGCCGTACTCCCCGACGAGGAGCCGAGGGGCGACCCGTTCTTCTCGAAGAACTTCACCCAGACCGGGTCGACGCTCGAGGGGTCCTTCGTGTACTGGTCGTACATCTCCTCGACCAGCCACTCGTTGGCGCCGAATTCGGCGGGGACGTCGGCGGTGTTGTGCGTGGGGGTGGTGCCTGAGGACACGGGCTGGCTCGCCTCTTCCGGATGCGCGCGTGTTGGACTGACTTCCGGGGTCCGAGCGTAGTCCCCGTCGGTTGCAAATGCTCGGCCGGGTCACAAGTTGAACCGGCATGTTGCGAGAGACACATCGCGGGCTGTTCTGGAGACCGGAACGGGCCGCCCGCGCGGGATCTGCCTACCTGTCAGTAGGCGGTTTCCCGCACTGATTTGTCGGCGCGCGGGACGGCGGTCTGAGCCCGTTCCGCAATCGATGGGATCAGACGACCGGGTTGGGCACCTTGCGCGACCCGTCCGAGCAGCTCGGATAGATGACGCGCGGGATGCGGTGGCTGGCCAGGTCGGCGCAGGACGCGAGCCCCTCGCCGGTGAGGACCAGCGACCACGTGCCGCCCTCGTCGCCCCAGATCTCCCACGAGCCGGGGTTCCCGGCGTACTGCGGGCAGGTCGGGGTCATCTCGCCCCAGCCGGCCTCGACGTAGGCGGCGACGGCGTTGGCGCGCTTGATCTGGACCTGGGCGATGCCCTCGCAGCCGGCGGCGTCCTGGAACTGGTCGTGCCACATCTGCTTGAGCCGGGTGCGGGCGAAGTCGCGCAGCCCGGCGGGCGCGTCGGGCAGCGAGGCGTTGGAGACCGGCAGCTGGAGCAGGCCGGTCTTGTCGGCGTACCTGACCACCGGGGCGCCGGCGCCGCTGCTCATCGAGCTCGCGCTGGGCGGGCTCGCGGGCACGGTGGCCGCGTCGTCGCTGGCCGGCGCGTCCGAGGTCGTGGCGGAGGCCGCGGCCGAGGCGGTGGGCGTCTCGGCAGCCGTCGGGTCCTCGGTCGGCGCGGCCGGGTTGCTGACGGCGGTCGTCGGGGTCGACGGCGTGCCGCTCGGGGAGCTGTCGGCCTTCGACGAGGTCAGGCCGCAGCCCGCCAGGGTGGTCAGGGCGAGGGCGCCGGCAGCCAGCGCGGTGGTGCGGATGAGACGCATGTGACAAGCATGACAGGTCGTGAGCGGACTCGTCCGGCCTCTGGGCGGGTGCCGCGCGCTCGGGCGAGCGGACGGTAGTCTCGACCCCGCCAGTCGTGCTCCACCTCGTGGAGTCAGGGAACCCGGTGTGAGTCCGGGACTGACGCGCAGCGGTGAGGGTGACGGGCGAGACACCACGTCCACGCGACGTGAGCCACTGGGCCAGCCGGCCCGGGAAGGCGTCTCGCACCGGTCGATCCCGAGTCCGAAGACCTGCTGGCCCTAGCGGCGATCGCCGCCAGGTCATCCGCGAGCTCCGCGCACGGGCTCCCTGACCGAAGGACCAGCGCCATGTCCGCTGAGATGAGCCGTAGCCGCGCCGACCGCTGCCCGGGCGTGCTGCGCCCCTGGCCCGCCGAGGACGGCCTCCTGGTCCGGCTGCGGTTGGTCGGCGGCCGGGTCCCGGCTGCGACGCTGGTCGCGCTGATCTCGATCGCCGAGCAGTACGGCGATGGCCGGGTGCACCTGACCTCCCGAGCGAACCTGCAGCTGCGGGCGCTGCCTGCTGACGCGCGCGGGCAGGTGCCGGCCGAGGTGGTGGCCGCGATCGAGGCGACCGGGTTGTTGCCGTCGCGCAGCCATGAGCTGGCGCGCAACATCATGATGTCGCCGCAGGCGGGGCTGGACATGCTGGGGGCGTGGGAGGTGCAGGATCCGTCGGCTGGTCGTGGCGCGGCTGACCTGCGGCCGATGGCCGTCGAGCTGGACCGGCTGCTGTGCGCGGCGCCGGCGCTGGAGCGGCTGCCGGGCCGGTTCCTGTTCGTGCTCGACGACGGCCGCGGCGACCTGCTGGATCGGCCCTGCGACCTCGGCCTGGTCGCCCTGTCGGCGGAGCTCGCGCAGCTGCGGGTGGGTGAGGGCTGGGGGCCGGTCGTGCCGCTGGCCTCCGCGGCTCGGGAGCTGGTCGGGCTCGCGGGGGAGTTCGTGGTGCGCCGGGGCAGCGGGCCGGAGGCGGCCTGGCATGTGCGCGAGCTGATCGAGCCGCTCGTGCACGCAGTGGCAACTCGACCGGTACCGGGTGGCAACTCGACGGGGTTGCCGTTCGGGCAGGTGGCCGGCGGCGTGCACGTCGGCGTACCGGACGGGGTGGCGGCCACGTTGGCGGCCGAGCTCGCCGCGCAGGCGGGGGAGGCGGGCGAGCTGGTCGTGACGCCCTGGCGCGGCGTCCTCGTCCCCACGCCGGACCGAGAGCCGACCACGACACAGGAGCCCCGATGACGACGCCCAGACCGCCGCGGCGGCACTACGACTACATGACGCTCGGGCCCGACATCTACGTCGACTCCTTCGCCACCATCCGGCGGGAGGCCGACCTGTCGGCGGTGCCGGCCGACGCCGAGCGGCTGGCGGTCCGGATGATCCACGGCAGCGGCCAGCTGGATCTGGTCCGCGACCTGGTCATCCACGAGGGGCTGGTCGTGGCGGCACGGGCCGCGCTCGGGGCCGGGGCGCCGATCCTGTGCGACGCCACCATGGTCGCCACCGGCGTGACCCGCGCCCGGCTGCCGCGCTCCAACGAGGTGCTCTGCCTGCTCAACGACCCGCTGGTGCCGGGCCTGGCGACGGAGTGGTCGACCACCCGGACGGCCGCCGCGGTCTCGCTCTGGGAGCCGATGCTGGCGGGTGCGGTGGTGGCGATCGGGAACGCCCCGACCGCGCTCTTCCACCTGCTCGAGCTGCTCCGTGACGGCGGCCCACGGCCGGCCGCGATCGTCGGCTGCCCGGTGGGCTTCATCGGGGCGGCCGAGTCGAAGGAGGCGCTGATCGCCTTCGCCGAGGAGACCGGGATCGACATCCCCTACGTCACCGTCCGCGGCCGTCGCGGCGGGTCGGCGATGACCTCCTCCGCCCTCAACGCACTGGCCCAGGAGAAGGAATGACTGCGACCGGCACCTTCACCGTCGTCGGCATCGGCCCCGGCGACCCCGAGCTGATCACGATCAAGTCCGCCCGGCTGATCGGCTCCGCCGACGTCGTCGCCTACCACGCCGGCGTGAGCAAGCAGTCGCACGCGCGTCGGATCGCCGCCACGCTGATCCCGGAGGCGGCGATCGAGGAGGAGCTGCGCTACCCGGTCACCACCGGCACCACGACGCACCCCGGCGGGTACGTCGGCGCGCTCGCCGACTTCTACGAGTCCTGCGCGGTGCGGTTGGCGGCACATCTCGATGCCGGTCGGGACGTGGCGCTGCTCGCCGAGGGCGACCCGCTCTTCTACGGCTCCGCGATGTACCTCCACGACCGGTTCAAGCCGGTCTACGCGACGGCGGTCGTCCCGGGTGTGCCGGCCTTCGCCGCCGCCTCGGCCGTCGTGGCGGAGCCGCTGGTACGGCAGAGCGACGTACTCACCGTCCTGCCGGGCACACTGCCCGAGCCGGAGCTCGCCCGCCGGCTCGCCGACACCGACGCCGCCGTCATCATGAAGCTCGGCCGGACCTTCCCCGCCGTGCGGGCGGCGCTGGCGGCGGCGGGGAGGCTCGAAGGCGCGTGGTACGTCGAGCGGGCGTCGCAGCCGGGGGAGCGGTGGCTCCCGGTCCCCGAGGTGGACCCGTCGAGCGTGCCCTACTTCTCCCTGATCGTTGTTCCGGGCGACTCGGCGCGGCCGGCCAGTGCGGAGCGGCTGCGGTCGGGCGTTACGGAGGTCTCGCCGGAGGTTTCGAGGCTCGTCGCTGGCGCTCCTCGCACCTCAACCACCGACCATCCGGAGGGTTCGGGGCTGGTGGTTGGTGTTCCTCGGGGCTCAACCACCGACCATCCGGAGGTTTCGAGGCTCGTCGCTGGCGCTCCTCGGGGCTCGAGCACCGATCGTCCGGGGGTTTCGAGGCTCGTCGCTGGCGCTCCTCGCACCTCAACCACCGACCATCCGGAGGGTTCGGGGCTGGTGGCTGGCGCTCCTCGCACCTCAACCGTTGATCGTCCGGCGGTTGAGGTGCGAGCGCCAGCGAGCCTCGAAACCCCGGCCGAGCTGGTCGTGGTCGGACTCGGTCCGGGTCCCGACGAGTGGCTGACCCCGGAGGCGAGCGCGGTGCTGGCGGAGGTGGAGCACGTCGTGGGCTATGCGCCGTACGTCGCCCGCGTGCCGCAGCGCGCCGGACTCCGGCGGCATGCGTCGGGGAACACCGTCGAGGTGGATCGGGCGCGCTTCGCCCTCGAGCTCGCCCGCGCCGGTGAGCGGGTGGCGGTGGTGTCGGGCGGGGACGCGGGAGTGTTCGGCATGGCCGCTGCGGTCTTCGAGGCGGCGGCAGACTTCCCCGACGTACCCGTGCGTGTCCTTCCCGGCGTCAGCGCGGTCCAGGCCGTGGCCGCCCGGGCGGGCGCGCCGGTGGGCGCCGACTTCGCCGTCGTCTCGCTGAGTGACCGGCTCAAGCCGTGGTCGGTGGTGGAGCGGCGGCTGCGCGCGATCGCGGAGGCCGACCTCGTACTCGCGGTCTACAACCCGGCCTCGCGCTCGCGCACCACCCAGGTGGCGCGGCTGCAGGAGGTGCTGCTCGAGCACCGCAAGCCGGACACCGCGGTGGTCGTCGGCCGCGACGTGGGACGCGCGGAGGAGTCGCTCACCGTCACCACGTTGGCCGAGCTGGGTCCCGACTCGATCGACATGAAGTGCCTGCTCATCGTCGGCGCGTCCTCGACGCGGGTGACCGCGCGCGGTCAGGTGTGGACGCCGAGGTACGTCCGATGATCACCTTCGTCGGCGCCGGCCCGGGCGCGGCCGATCTGCTGACCGTGCGCGCCGTGCGGCTGCTGGCGTCGGCGGACGTGGTGCTCTACCCCGGCACCTACCTCGACCCGGACGTGCTGGCGCACTGCTCGCCGGACGCGGAGCTGATCGACACCCAGGCACTGGACCTCGACACGATGGTGGCGCGGATGGTGGCGGCCGTCGGTGAGGGTCGGTCGGTGGTCCGGCTGACCTCGGGCGACCCGTCGCTCTACTCGGCCCTGCACGAGCAGACCCGACGGCTCGACGCGGCCGGGGTGGCGTGGTCGGTGGTGCCGGGCGTGCCGGCGTACGCGGCGGCCGCCGCCCGGCTCGGGAGCGAGCTGACGGTGCCGCTGGTGGCGCAGTCGGTGGTGCTCACCCGGACCCAGGCGCGGTCGACGGCGATGCCGGCCTCCGAGTCGCTGACGGCGTTCGCGGCGACGCGCGCGACGCTGGTGCTGCACCTGGCGATCACACGGGTGCGGTCGCTGATGGCGGAGATCGTGGGGGAGTACGGCGAGGCCTGTCCGGTCGTCGTGGTCCATCGCGCCAGCCAGCCGGGGGAGCGCGTGCTGCGCGGGACGGTGGCCACGATCGCGGGTGCCGTCGAGGCTGCTGGGCTTCGGCAGGCGGCCGTGATCCTGGTCGGCCGGGCGCTCGAGCGGGAGGGCGGTGAGTCGTATCTCTACGACACGGCCCGCGACCGGTCCTCGCGGGCGTGATGGGGCTCTACGACGTGTTCAACCGCCGGCGTGACCCGGCCTGAGTTCACCCCGGGAGCCGACGAAGTACTGACGCGCATGCTCGTCAGTGATCCTCGTTCCAATTGGCGATGATGACCGCCACCGGTGGGAGCACCGCGGCGACGATCGACATCACCACGGCCGCCGTGGTCGACCACAGCCGGACCAGGTTCCAAGCCAGCACGATCAGTGCCACGCACGTGCCCATCAGCGCGACGTACCAGCGTCTGCGCCGGCGAAGGCGCTCGCTCTGCGCCCGCTGAACGTCGGTGACGTTGAAAGGCCGGCGGTGTCGTCTCATCACCGATCACCATGGCACGACTGGCCCGGCGAGGGAGGCGGGAGCGAACCGGACAGCACCGTCCCACCCAGAAGGCGCCCGGCGGCATCGGCGTAGCCTCTCAGGCGTCCTGTCGCGATCGCTGAAGGTGGCTGTCCTATGTCCGTCTCGACCTCTGCCCGTTTCGACCGCGACGCGCTCGGCTCCGCCATTGCCGAGCGTCGAGGGGCTCTGGAGGCTCGACACCGACCGTGGCAGCCGCTGACGCTGGGCGGGTTGCTCGACCGGGCCGTGGAGCAGTATGCCGACCGTCCTTACGTCATCACCGACGATGTGACGCTGAGCTACGCGGAGCTGGGCGAACAGGCCTCTGCGCTGGCTCGCGGCTTGGTCCGTCACGGGGCGACGGTTGGTGATCGGGTGCTGTTGGTGCTCCCCAACGGACCCGAGGTGGTGGCTCTGCGCTTCGCCTTCGCGAGGGCGGGCGTGGTCGCCGTCCCGGTCAACCCACAGCTGCACAGCGAGGAACTGGCCGAGATCATCCGCCAGGCCGAACCGGTCGGAGTCGTCACCGCGGAGACCTACCGCGGTCTGGACCTGCACGCGAACCTCGACCCGATCCTGCCGGGCTGGCGCGCGGAGGCGGCGACCGACACCGACCCCGCCGACACCGCCGTGAGACTGGTCGTCACACTCGGTGGGCCGGTGGCGCCCGGCGCCGGGGCGTACGACGTCGTCACCCTCGACGCGCTGCGGACCGACCCCGATCCCGTCCTCGACGCCGAGTTGGGCCGCCGCGCCGATACGACCACGCCGCACGACGTCACCACGCTCTTCTTCACCTCCGGCACCACCGGACGCCCCAAGGGGGTCGTCTCCACCCACGACATGGAGACCCGCAGCGCCTACGGCTCGGCGTACACGCGGGGCTTCGAGGACGGTCGGCGGATCTTGTTCGCGCTGCCGCTCCACCACGTCTTCGCCTACATCGAGGGCCTGCTGGCCTCCATGTACGTGGGCGGTGCGGTCGTCGTCCAGCCGATGTTCGACCCGGCGGCCAGCCTCGCCGCGATCGAGCGGCACCGGGCGACCGAGGCGCTGTTCGTGCCGACGATGAGCCTGGCGGTGATCGATGCGGCGCGACGTACGTCGTACGACCTCGGCAGCCTGCATTCGGTGATGTCCGCGGCACAGGCGGCGCCGCTGCGGCTGTGGACCGAGCTGCGCGAGCTGCTCGGGGTGACACAGCTGGTCACGGGGTACGGCATGACGGAGACGTCCGCGGCGACGACCTTCACGATGCCGACCGACGCGGACACCTTCCTCACCGAGACGGTCGGGCGGCCCAAGCCGGGCGGTGCGGCCGGCGACCTGGTGGAGTACGCGGTGGCCGATCCCGAGACCGGCGAGCTCCTGCCCCCGGGTTCGTTCGGTGAGCTGGTCGCGCGTGGCCCCATCGTCGCCGGTGGTTACTTCCGCCGCCCCGAGGAGACCGCGTCCGCCGTTCTAGCGGACGGTTGGCTGCGCTCGGGCGACCTCGGCATGATCCGTGAGGACGGGTATCTCCTCATCGGTGGTCGCAGCAAGGAGGTCTACAAGCGCGGTGGCGAGTTGGTCATGCCGGCCGAGGTGGAGGAGCGACTGACATCCCTGCCCGAGGTCGCCCAGGCCCATGTCGTCGGCGTGCCGGACGAGCGGATGGGCGAGGTCGGCTGTGCGTGGATCGTGCCCGCCGACGGTGCGGAGCCTGACCCGGACGCGCTGATCGCATACTGCGCCGAGCACCTGGCCAGGTTCAAGGTCCCGGCCTATGTCCTCTTCACCACGGCCGCCGACCTGCCGTTGACTGCCTCAGCCAAGGTACAGAAGTTCCATCTCAGCGCCCGGGCGAGCGAGCAGCTCCGCCTCCAGCGCTAGCAGCGCCTCAGCCGCGGAGGTCGACCACGACCCGGCCGATGACCGTGCGGTCGGCGAGGAGCGAGAGGCCCTCGAGGAGGTCCTCGATCCCGACCACGCGGTGTACGCGCGGGGTCAGGGTGCCGGCGAGCGCACCGGCGACCACCTCGTCGTGCACGGTCTGCAACAAGGTCGGGTCCTCGGTGCGGTAGCGGGTCAGGTGGAGGCCGAGGACCGAGTAGTTGCGGAGGAGCAGGTGGTTGAGGGGGACCGTCGGGATGCCGCCGGTGAAGCCGACGCTGACCAGCCGACCCTCGAAGGCGAGGGCGCGCCGCAGCTGGTCGAACCCGGGGCCGCCGACCACGTCGAGGACGACGTCGGCCCCCCGCCCCTCGGTCAGGGCGCGCACCGCGGCGGCGAGATCGGCGTCCCCGCCGAGCTCGGCCAGGTCGACCACGGAGGTCGCCCCGGCCTCGCGGCAGGCGCGGGCCTTGGCCGCCCCCGTCACGACCGCGATGACCGGGCTGCCCACCGCGCGAGCCAGTTGCACGCCGGCGAGGCCGACCCCGCCGGCCGCTCCGGTGACGAGCACCGTCTCCCCGGGGCGGAGCCGGGCCCGCCGGTGCAGGGCCGCATGGGCGGTCACCGCCGCGATGTGGAGGCAGGCGGCCTGCTCGACCGGGAGCTCGTCGGGCACCGGATAGAGCTGGCGCTCCTCGACGGTGAGCGTCTGGCTCAGGCCGCCCTCGGGGAGCTCGGTGATCACGACGACGCGGCGGCCGGGGGCGAGTCGCGCAGCACGTGCGGGATCATCGTCCGCCACCCCGTGGCCGCGCTCGACCACGCGGCCGACGGCCTCGAAACCGGGGGTGAAGGGTAGCGGCGGGCGCTCCTGGTAGCGGCCTTGGCACAGCAGCAGGTCGGGGTGGTTGAGCCCGGCCGCCTCGATTCGGACCCTGACCTCGCCGGGCCCCGGCGGCCGGGGCGCGACCGGCTCGAGCTCGAGTGCGTCGGCCGGATTCCCGAGGCGGCGTACCCTCCAACGGCGCAGGTCCCCAGCACTCATGCGTCGGAACTTAGTGGCTGCGCGAGCGCGCTTGACAGCCGGGTCTGTGCCGGGCGGACTCGGCGCGTCCTTAGGATTGGTGACGTGGAGAGCAAGGGACGTCCCGGTGCAGCGGTGGTCGGCGTCGGCTCGGCAGTGCCCGACCGTGTGGTGACCAACGCCGAGGTGGCAGCCGACATCGGCGTCGACGAAGACTGGATCGTGCGGCGTACGGGCACGCGGGTGCGGCACGTCGCATCGCCGGGAGAGCGACTCGAGGTCTTCGCGACGACGGCCGCCCGGCGCGCGCTCGAGCGCGCCGGGATCGAGCGCGCCGACGTCGACGCGGTGATCGTCGGCACCACCAGCCCCGATGAGATGAGCCCGCATACGGCGCCGCAGGTGGCGAACGGCCTCGGGGCATCGCGTGCCGCCGCCTTCGACATCAGCGCCGCCTGCACCGGCTTCCTGACCGGACTCAGCGTCGGCACCGGTCTGATCGAGAGTGGGCGCGCCGAGACCGTGGTGGTCGTCGGAGCCGACTTCCTCTCCGCGTACGTCGATCCCTTCGACCGTGGCTCGGCGATGCTCTTCGGCGACGGCGCGGGTGCCGTCGTACTCACCCGCACCGACGGCCCAGCGCGCGTCGGGCCGGTGCGGCTCCACTCCGATGGGGAGGGCCGCGACCTGATCCGACTGGGACGCGACGACTACCGGATCCGGATGGACGGACCGACCGTGTTCAAGTACGCCGTCGGCTGCATGTCGGAGGTCACCCTGGAGGCGCTGACCGCCGCAGGAGCGACGCTCGACGAGGTCGACCTCTTCGTGTACCACCAGGCCAACGCGCGCATCATCGACGCCGTCGGTCGCCGGCTCGAGCTGGATCCGGCGAAGGTCGTCGACGTGGTGGGGGACTTCGCCAACACGTCGGCAGGCACGCTCCCGATCGCGCTCGACGCCGCCTGGGAGTCCGGACAGCTGCACGACGGCGACCGGGTCCTGCTCTCGGCCTTCGGTGCGGGCATGGTCTGGGGCGCCGGCCTCCTCACCTGGGGGCGATGAGCTGGAGTGCTGCGGAAGCCTGGGTGAGGAGCGGCGTCCGGCCGGATTCGGTCCAGGTGCTCGCGGCACGAGCGGACGTGGGCGAGGCTCACGGTCTCAGCAGCACGGGGCCGCCAGCGCAGGCCGTCATCGCCCCTCCGACGGTCAAGGTACGCATGACCGCATGGGTTCCACGTCGGATGCCCCTTCAGCGGGCACCTGCCGTCGTGGCGGAACGAGTCGCTCGTCGCTCGTCCGCCTCAGCCGGTGAGGGCCCACTGCGTGACGGTCCGCAGGGGAGCCCAGCCGCGAAAGGTGCCGATGGCGTCGAGCTGCTCGACGGAGATGCGGGTGAGCTCGCCGCCGTGCTCCTGCTGGAGCCGACCCAGGAGCAGCTCCGTCTCCAGGGTCACGCCATGTACGACGATCCGGCCGCCGGGGCGCAGCGCCTGCAGGCAGGCCTCGATGACACCGGGGCGGGTGGCACCGCCGCCGACGAAGATCGCGTCCGGCGTGGGCAGGGCGGCGAGCGCATCGGGGGCATGACCTGCCACGACGGTCAGCCCCGGGACGCCGAGCCGCGAGGCGTTGCGGCCGATCCGACCGGCCCGCTCCGGTGACGCCTCGACCGCGATCGTGCGGCAAGTCGGATGCGCCCGCATCCACTCGATGCCGACCGAGCCGGCGCCGGCTCCGACGTCCCAGAGCAGTTCGCCCGGGGTCGGTGCCAGCCGGGACAGTGCGGAGGCGCGCAGATCTCGCTTGGTGAGCTGGCCGTCGTGCTCGAAGGCGCCGTCTGGGAGGCCGGCGACCCAGCCGGCGACGTGCGGGCCGGCGCAGGTGATCGCGATGACGTTGAGCCGCGGCGTATGAGCGGTCGGGGCCTGCGCCCAGTTGTGAGCGACCGACCAGCTCCGCGTCTCCTGCAGCGTGCCGAGGTCGCCGAGCACGTCCATGAGGGACTCGCCGTACCCGGCCTCGGTGAGCAGCGCCCCGACCCGGTGCGGGGTCTCCTGGTCCGAGCTGAGCACCAGGATGCGGCGACCCGGCGCGAGCTCGCGCAGGACGAGCGAAGGGTCGCGGCCCACCACTGTGACGACCGCGCAGGACTCCGCCGGCCAGCCCATCCGCGCCCGGGCCAGCGCGACCGACGAGACCGCGGGCCGGACGCTGACCCGGTCGGCGCCGTACATCTCGATCAGCGTCGTGCCGATGCCCGACACGAGCGGGTCGCCGGAGGCGAGGACGACCGCGCCCTCGTGCTCCTCGATCAGAGCTGCGAGGCCTTCTCGCAGCGGAGAGGGCAGCACGATCCGCTGCTGGTGGGTGTTCTCGGGAAGCAGGCCCAGCTGACGCCGGCTGCCGATGACCACCGGCGCCTCCGCGACAGCGCTCGGGTCGGCCAGGGAGCCGTCGGCGCTGAGACCCACCACGATGATCATGCGGCCAGACGCTATCGTGAGGCCCGGCACGAGGTGCCCCAACGGCCCAGCCATCGGAAACGGTGGTAAGACCGACGGGGAGAATCTGGGAAGCCGGTGAGAATCCGGCACAGGCCCGCTGCGGTGAGTCCGGCCCTTCGCGAGAGGGGACCGGACGAGTCCGAAGACCGGCCTCGCGCCTTGCCCATCTGATTTGGCGAGTGAGCGGGAGCCTCCATGCCGGTGCCTTACCCCTTTTCTGCTGTCCTCGGCTGCGCGCCCGACGCCCAGGACAGCCTCGACGACATGGGCCTGGCCCTCGTCCTGAACGCGATCTCGCCCGGGATCGGCGGCGTACTCGTGCGTGGCGAGAAGGGCACGGCCAAGTCCACCACCGTGCGCGCGCTGGCGAGCGTCCTCCCGCCGGTCGAGGTGTACGCCGGGGACCGGTTCTCGGTGGACCCGGCCGACCCTGCCGCGAGCTCGCCCGATGTCATCTCCACGGCGGCCCCCGGGATCGAGACCCGGCCGGTGCGCCTGGTCGAGCTCCCGGTCGGCGCCACCGAGGACCGTGTCCTCGGCTCGCTGCACCTCGAGCGGGCGCTGGCGCACGGCAAGGTGGAGTACGAGCCCGGTCTGCTGGCGCGTGCGCACCGCGGCCTGCTCTACGTCGACGAGGTCAACCTGCTGCACGACCACCTGGTCGACCTGCTGCTGGACGCCGCCGCGATGGGGCGGGTGAGCGTGGAGCGGGACGGTGTGTCGGTGGAGTACGCCGCGCGCTTCGTCCTGATCGGCACCATGAACCCCGAGGAGGGCGAGCTGCGGCCGCAGCTGCTGGACCGCTTCGGGCTGACGGTCGAGGTCGCGGCTCCGCGCGATCCGGCGCTGCGCGCCGAGGTGGTCCGGCGCCGGATGGCCTTCGACGCCGACCCGGCTGGGTTCGCGGCGCGCTACCGGGCGAGCGACGAGGCGCTGCGGGCGCGGATCTCGGCCGCCCGGTCGCGGCTCGCGTCGGTGCGGCTCGGCGAGGCTGCGCTGCTCAAGATCGCCGAGGTCTGCGCCGCCTTCGAGGTCGACGGGCTGCGGGCCGACATCATCACCGCCCGGGCTGCCGTCGCCCATGCGGCCTGGTCCGCGCGGTCGGAGGTGACCCGCGCAGACATCCGCCGGGCCGCTCTGCTGGCGCTGCCCCACCGGCGCCGCCGCAACCCCTTCGACGCGCCCGGCTTGGACGAGGAGCTGCTCGACCGGATCCTGGGGGATGACGAGCTGCCCCCGGACCCGGAGCCCGAGCCGGAGCCGGAGCCGGAGCCCGATTCAGATCCGCCGGCACCTGACGTTGCTGACGACGACACGCCGGGCGAGGCGTCGGAAACGTCAGGTGCGCCGGAGTCGCCGCAGTCCGAGGGGAACACCGAGGCGCCCCAGGCACCTGACGTTGCTGACAGCGACACGCCGGATGAGGTGCCAGAAACGTCAGGTGCGTCGGAGCCCAAGATCGCCGAGGCCACCGCGCCGTACCGCCCCAAGAACCTGACCGTGCAGGGCGTCGGGGCGGGGACCGCCGGGCGCCGCAGCCGGGCGGTCTCGACCTCCGGCCACCGGATCGGTGCGCGGGCCGCGACCACCGGCAGCCTGCACCTGGTCGAGACGATCAAGGCCGCCGCCCAGCACGGCCGCCGCGCCCTTCAGCCACAGGACCTGCGGGTCGCCGTCCGCGAGCGACGCGAGGCCAACCTCGTCCTCTTCTGCGTGGACGCGAGCGGTTCGATGGCGGCCCGCAAGCGAATGACGCAGGTCAAGACCGCCATCCTCTCGCTGCTGCTCGACGCCTACCGCCGGCGCGACAAGGTCGGCCTGGTCACCTTCCGGGGCCAGAGCGCCGAGGTGGCGCTGCCGCCGACCCACTCCGTCGACATCGCGGCGGCGCGGTTGGAGGAGCTCCCCGCAGGAGGGCGTACGCCGCTGGCCGAGGGGCTGCTCACCGCCGCCGAGGTGCTGCTGCGCGAGCGCACCCGCGATCCCCGTCTGCGGCCGCTGCTGGTGCTGGTCACCGACGGTCGCGCGACCGGCGGTCCCAGCGGCTGCAACGCGGTGGCGCGGTCCCAGCAGGCGGCGGAGTACGTCGCCGGCCTCGGCGTGACCACCGTCGTCATCGACTCCGAGTCCGGCCCGATGCGGCTCGGCTTGGCCGCCCGGCTCGCCGAGACCCTCGGCGCCGAGCACCTACCGGTCGGCGAGGTCAGTGCGGAGACGCTGACCACGACCGTCGGCGCCCACACCCGCGCCGGCGCCGGCGCGAAGGGAGCCGCGTGATGCCGCAGGGCAAGCCGCTCGTCGTACCCCAGGACGGGCTGACCACCAGGCAGCGTCGCAACCGCCCACTGCTCGCAATCCACACCGGCGACGGCAAGGGGAAGTCGACGGCCGCGTTCGGGCTGGCGCTGCGCGGCTGGAACCAGGGCTGGCGGATCGGGGTCTTCCAGTTCGTGAAGTCGGCCAAGTGGCGGATCGGCGAGCAGACGGTCTTCGAGCGCCTCGGCCGGCTGCACGAGGAGACCGGCGAGGGCGGCCCGATCGAGTGGCACAAGATGGGCTCGGGGTGGTCCTGGACGCGCCGCGAGGGCTCGGACGAGGACCACGCCGCGGCGGCCCGCGAGGGTTGGGCGGAGATCAAGCGCCGGCTGGCCGAGGAGACCCACGACCTGCTGATCCTCGACGAGTTCACCTATGTCATGGAGTGGGGCTGGGTCGACGTCGACGACGTCGTCACCACCCTGCGCGACCGCCCCGGATTCCAGCACGTGGTCCTCACCGGCCGCCGCGCCAAGCCCGAGCTGATCGAAATCGCCGACCTGGTCACCGAGATGACCAAGGTCAAGCACCCGATGGATGAGGGACAGAAGGGGCAGAAGGGGATCGAGTGGTGACCGCCCCGTCAGCCGGGCTGCCGCGGCTCCTGGTCGCGGCGCCGTCGACGGGCCAGGGCAAGACCACCATCGCGACCGGCCTGATGGCGGCGCTGCGGGTGGGCGGGTCCCATGGCGAGGGGCTCAGCGTCAGCGGCCACAAGGTCGGCCCGGACTACATCGACCCCGGCTACCACGCCCTCGCCACCGGCCGCCCGGGCCGCAACCTTGACCCGCACATGGTCGGCGAGGACCTGATCGCGCCGCTGCTCCTGCACGGCGCGCTCGCGCCGACACCGGCGGACGTGGCGGTCATCGAGGGCGTGATGGGCCTGTACGACGGACGGATCGGCGGCGAGGGGTTCTCCTCGACGGCCCATGTGGCGGCGCTGACCCGGACGCCCGTCGTACTGGTCCTCGACATCGCGCGGCTCTCCCGCTCGGCCGGCGCGATCGTGGCCGGGATGTGCGCCTATGACCCGGCGGTCGAAATCGCGGGGGTGATCCTCAACCAGGCCGGATCCGAGCGGAACGTGGCGGAGGTCGTGCGTTCGATCCGCGGCGTGCCCGTGCTGGGCGTCGTACATCGTGACGCGCGGCTGGCGACCCCGTCGCGCCACCTCGGGCTGGTGCCCGCCGCGGAGCGATCCGCCTCGGCCGAGACCGTCGCGCTGCTCGGCGAACAGATCGCCGCGCAGGTGGACCTGGCGGCGCTGCTCGGGGTCGCGCGGTCGGCCCCGCCGCTCGACGCGGAGCCGTGGGTGCCGGCGGTCGAGCCGGTGGCCGGGCGGCCCAGGATCGCGGTGGCCGGCGGGCGCGCGTTCACGTTCCGCTATGCCGAGACCGAGGAGCTGCTCGCCGCGGCGGGGTGCGAGGTGGTCGCGTTCGACCCCCTCGTCGACGAGGCGCTGCCGGCCGGGACGAGCGGGCTCTATCTGGGTGGCGGCTTCCCGGAGGTGTACGCCGCCGAGCTGGCCGCCAACCGACGTCTCATGACGGCGATCCGGGATGCGGTCGCGGCCGGCCTGCCTACGGTCGCCGAGTGTGCCGGCATGCTTTATCTGGCCGAGTCGCTCGACGGCGTACCGATGGCCGGAGCGCTGCCGGCGACCGCGGCGATGGAGCGGCTGACGCTGCGCTATCCGGTCGCGGTGGCCGCGGCCGACTCGGTGCTGACCCGGGCGGGGGAGCGGGTGAGCGGGCACGAGTTCCACAAGACGCGGATCGCGCCGAGCGCTGGATCGGTTGCTGCCTGGGAGGTCGAGGGTGAACCTGTCGGCTTCGCCGGACCCAGCCTGCACGCGTCGTACCTGCACGTGCACTGGGCCGGCCACCCGCAGCTCGCCCAGCGCTTTGTGGAGGCCGCTGCTGGTTTTGACCCTCAGGGGTCAAAACCCAACGTTGTTGGCCGAAGCATTGCCCCCCAGCCTTCGGTTTTGACCCTCAGGGGTCAAAACCGACCCGAGTCCCGCCTCCGGCACCACGGCGACGCGGAGACCGGTCCGGGCCTCATCGACTTCGCCGTCAACGTGTACGCCGGGCCTCGGCCCGACTGGCTCGACGAGGCCTTGGCCTGCAGCCTGGCGCTCGCCGACGCCTATCCCGACGCGTCCCCGGCTACGGCAGCGATCGCCGCCCGCCACGCCCGCCAGCCCGGCGAGGTGCTGCCGACCGCCGGCGCGGCCGAGGCGTTCACGCTGATCGGTCGGCTCCGCCCGTGGCGCAAGGCAGTGGTGGTGCATCCGCAGTTCACCGAGCCGCACGCGGCCCTGGAGCAGGCCGGTCACAGGGTCACGACCGTGCTGGCGCGTGCCGAGGACGGCTTCGCCCTCGACCCGGCCGCCATCCCCGACGACGCCGACCTGGTGGTCGTCGGCAACCCCACCAACCCGACCGGCGTCCTGCACGCCGCACGGGCCATCCGCGGGCTACTGCGGCCGGGCCGGGTGGTGGTGGTCGACGAGGCGTTCATGGACGCGATCCCGGGGGAGCCGGAGACGCTCGCCGACGGCACCGGCCCCGAGGGCCTGCTCGTGCTGCGCAGCCTCACCAAGCAGTGGTCGATCCCGGGCATCCGGGCCGGCTACGTGCTGGGCGACCCATCCCTCGTCACGGGACTCGCCAGGCAGCAGACCCCCTGGTCGGTGGCGACGCCCGCGATCGCCGCGATGATCGCCTGCGGCACCGAGCAGGCTCGCGTCGAGTCCGAGCGGCGCGCCCACCGGCTCACCGAGTGGCGCCACCAGCTCGTCCGGGGCCTGCGGGGGCGTGGCCTGGAGGCGGTCGACGGGCCGGCGCCGTACGTGCTGGTCCACGCCGGCCCCGGCCTTCACGGCACGCTCCGCGACAACGGGATCGCGGTCCGGCGCGCCGACACGTT
>Ga0164242_10003011_pt1 | contig 19299 bp, 23 predicted proteins | sample OricomgcompostMG_FD_108783 | JGI IMG/M metagenome (GOLD analysis project Ga0164242, IMG submission 108783) | Miracle-Growth compost microbial communities from Emeryville, California, USA - Original compost - Miracle growth compost (MG) ... | reverse complement strand
CACAGCGGGTCGCGCGCGCTACGGCAGGACGGGCAGGCCGCGCTCGTCCAACGGCCAGAACGGGTTGTGCGCGACCTCCCAGGCGTGGCCGTCAGGGTCGGCGAAGTAGCCGTTGTAACCGCCCCACTCGGTGGCCTCGGCCGGCCGGGTGATGCGCGCGCCGGCCTGCTCGGCTGCGGCCAGCGCGGCGTCGACCTCGGCGCGCGAGTCGACGTTGATCGCGAGCGCGCTCGAACGGGTGTGGTCGGTCGGGCGGGGGAGGCGCGCGTCGTCGGCCAGCGCGTCGGCGCCCCAGAGCGCGAGCACCGCGCCGCCCGTGCGGAAGAAGCTGACCTCGCCCGCCACGGACGCCTCGGACAACTCGAATCCGATGCGCTCGTAGAACGCCGTCGCCGCCGCGACGTCGCGGACGCCGAGCGTGACCAGACTGATACGTGGCGGAACCGTCATGAGCGGCACGCTACGGGTTCGGTGCGACAGCATTGACCGTCTGGTCCCGGAATCCGTCGGATCCCCGGACTAGGGTTGACATCGGACGAGCAGACGGAGAGGAGGGCCCAGCATGCCTACTCACGACAGCGGCCAGACCCGGCCGCAGCGCCAGCACGAGGACGAGGTCGACGAAGCCGTCGACACGTCGAGCGACGTCGCCGAACGGCACGAGAAGTTGACCGAGGACGTCGACGCGATTCTCGATGAAATCGACGATGTTCTCGAGTCGAATGCCGAAGACTTCGTTCGTGCGTTTGTACAAAAAGGGGGGCAATGAATTATGTCACAAAATGCAATGGGGACGAAATTCTGTCCCGATTGCAAGAATGTTTTGCCCCTCGCATCGTTCACGCGCAATAGACGTAATAGAGACGGCTATTCGTTCTACTGCGCACCGTGCTCCCGAGCACGTGTTGTCGCTAGCAGGCGGAGTCGGCTTGGGTCGCCGAAGACCAGGAACGGACAGGGTCCCAAGGACGTCCCATTCGGATCGAAATGGTGCCCCGAGTGTGGCGCCGTAAAGCCGCTCGCGCAGTTTCCCCGTAATCGGAGCCAATCGTCCGGTTACGGCAGCTATTGCAAGCCCTGCCACAATGCAATCGGCCGAGCAAACCGAGAAGCTCATGGCGGTCCTCGGAATTATCACCTGCGGCGACGGTATGGAATCACTGCCGAGCACGCCGATGCGTTGCTTGCCGAGCAGGGTGGGCTGTGCGCGATCTGTCGTGAGGCGCCCGCGGCACACGTCGACCACGACCACGCCACCGGGCGGGTCCGCGGCCTGCTGTGTTTCAACTGCAACGGCGCCCTGGGACAGTTCCGCGACCGTCCCGACCTCATGCTGCGTGCGTACGCCTACCTGACCGCGTCGGGGCACACGCCACTCGTCCCGCTGCCCGACTGGACGCCCTCGGTCGCCGTCGGCTTCGACCCGACCGATCCGCGCCCGGAGGACGACCCGCGCGTCGCCTGACCGGACATGCGCGCGGTCCGCGCGGCTGACTAGGGTCGTTGCTGACCCGTCCGACGAGCTGCGAGGAGTTGCGTTGACCAACGAGCGAAGCGGTGCCGTGCACGGGATCCTCCGCTACGCGACGTCGCCCGGCTCGTCGTCGTTCACCGAGTTCCTCGCCGCCGCCGCCCCCGACCTGATGCCGACGCACGTGCACTCCGACCTCGCTCCGCACGGCACGACGATCGTCGCCGCGACGTTCGCCGACGGTGTCGTCATGGCCGGCGACCGTCGCGCCACCGCGGGCAACCTCATCGCGCAGCGCGACATCGAGAAGGTCTTCTCCGCCGACGACTACACACTGGTCGGCATCGCCGGCACGGCGGGTCTCGCGGTCGAGATCGTCCGGCTCTATCAGGTCGAACTCGAGCACTACGAGAAGATCGAGGGCACCCAGCTCACCCTCGACGGCAAGGCCAACCGCCTCGCGACGATGATCCGCGGCAACCTCGCCGCGGCGATGCAGGGCCTGGCCGTCGTGCCGCTGTTCGCCGGCTACGACGTCGACATCGCCGACCCGTCCGCCGCCGGCAAGATCTACAGCTTCGACGTCACCGGCGGCCGCTACCCCGAGCAGTACTTCCACTCGGTCGGCTCGGGCTCGCTGTTCGCGCGCGGGGCGCTGAAGAAGCTGTGGCGTCAGGGCATGAGCCGTGACGAGATCGTGCGCGTCGCGGTCGAGTCGCTCTACGACGCGGCCGACGACGACTCCGCCACCGGTGGTCCCGACATCACCCGCGGCATCTATCCGGTCGTGATGGTGGCGACTGCGGAGGGCACCGTGCGCGTGTCCGACGACGAGCTCGCCTCGGTCGTCCGCGCGATCATCGCCGACCGCGAAGCCCGTCCCGGCGCCTGAGCCTTCCGACCCGACCGCCGACAGGAGATTCCGCGATGTCGATGCCGTTCTACGCATCAGCCGAGCAGATCATGCGCGACCGGTCCGAGTACGCGCGCAAGAACATCGCCCGCGGCCGCAGCGTCGTCGTGTCGACCTACGCCGACGGCGTGCTGTTCGTGGCCGAGAACGCGAGCTCGGCCCTGCACAAGGTCAGCGAGATCTACGACCGCATCGGCTTCGCCGCCGTCGGCAAGTACAACGAGTTCGAGAACCTCCGCGTCGCCGGCATCCGGCTGGCCGACCTGCGCGGCTACTCCTACGACCGCCGCGACGTCACCGCCCGCGCGCTGGCCAACGCGTACGCGCAGACGCTCGGCTCGATCTTCACCGAGCAGCAGAAGCCCTACGAGGTCGAGATCTGTGTCGCCGAGGTCGGCGAGACCGCCGGGCAGGACCAGATCTACCGGCTGACCTACGACGGCACGATCGTCGACGAGCCGGAGTTCCTCGTGATGGGCGGCGGCCAGGCCGACGCGATCACCGCCGCGATGAAGCGGACGTTCACGGCGGGACTGCCGCTCGCGGACGCCCTGCCCGTCGCCGTCAACGCGCTCGGCTCGGTCGGCGGCGCCGACGGCGGCGAGTCACGGGTGCTGCCCGCGAGCCAGCTCGAGGTCGCGGTGCTCGACCGCACCCGCGGCAAGCGGAAGTTCCGCCGGATCAGCGGCACGGCGCTGACCTCGCTGCTGCCCGCCGGCTCCGGTGCCGCCCCCGAGCAGGACGTCCCGGCCGACATCCCGCCGGAGAGCTGATCAGCCGGCGACGACCTCGCCGTTCACGACCTGCACCGCGATCGGGGGCAGCGGCTTGGGTGCCGGGCCCTGGATGACCTTGCCGGTCGTCGCGTTGTAGATCGAACCGTGGCACGGGCAGTGCAGCTGCGTGCCCGCCGGGGCGACCGTGCAGCCCATGTGCGTGCAGATCGCGCTGAAGCATGCCGCCGTGTCGCTGGTCGGCCGCGCGACGATGACCGGCTTGCCGTCCAGGGTGGCTGACACGGCCTGGCCGACCGGGATCTTGTCCAGCTCGGCGAGCTGCGCACCGCCTGCGGAGCCGCCGGACCCGGCCGCCGCGCTCGCGCCGGCAGCCGACGGGTCACCGCCGCCGGCAGCGGAGCCCGCGCCTGCCGCGGCGCGGGTGCCGGAGTTCGAGCCGGAGCTGGAGCAGGCGGCGAGGGTCAGGGCACCGGCACCGGCAAGGCCGGCGACGAGCGCGGAGCGTCGGGTGAGGGTCGGGTCGATGTCCATACCGGCTGATACGTCCTAGAGTGATTTCGGGTTCAAGGAACGATCCGGTGAACCGTATCCGGCGCAGCGTCGTAGTTGGGGGTATGCGTCCCTCAGTTCGGTATGACTGCACCCGTCGAGCCAGCCGGGACGTCAGCCAGCAGGGAAGTGCGAGGTGACCGCGACACTCGTGGCCACGAGCGACGAACAGCTGCTGCGCGCGCTGCACGACGAGCACGCCCAGGCACTGTGGAGCTACGTCGTCCGGCTCACCCAGGGTGACCGGGCGAAGGCACAGGACATCGTCCAGGAGACGATGCTGCGTGCCTGGCGCACGCCGGGCGTGCTCGACCCGTCCGGCGGATCCGCCCGTGGCTGGCTGTTCACGGTCGCGAAGCGGATCGTGATCGACGAGTGGCGCGCGGCCAGTCGGCGGCACGAGACCGTCACCGACGAGGTGCCGGAGCCGCTGGCGCGAGGCGCGGCGGTCGACGCCGTGGCCGAACGCGCCGTCGACCACCAGTTGGTCGTCAGCGCGTTGCGGACGCTGTCGATCGAGCATCGCGAGGTGCTGCACGAGTGCTACTTCCGCGGCTCGTCGGTCGCGCAGGCGGCCGAGACGCTCGGCATCCCACCGGGCACGGTCAAATCCCGCACGCACTACGCGCTACGAGCTCTGCGCAGCGCGGTCGAAGAACTTGGAGGTGAGCTGTAGATGTCCGTCCCGCCGGGACCCGACGACCCGTTCGAGTACGACGACGCCGCCTACGTCATGGGTGCGCTGTCGCCGCAGGAGCGTGCCGCGTTCGAGGCGCATCTGGCCACCTGCGACGAGTGCACCCGCCGCGTCGCCGAACTGACCGGCGTGCCCGACCTGCTGCGCGGCGTCACCGAGGAGGAGCTGCTCGGGACGGACGAACCCGTCCCGGACACGCTGCTGCCCGGCCTGCTGCGCCGCGCCGGTCTACGGCAGCGACGCCAGCGCTGGCTCACCGCCGGCCTCGGTGCCGTGGCCGCCGCCGCGGTCGCCGCGCTGGTCGTCTCGCTCACCACCGGCTCGTCCGGCCACACCACCACCAACACCACCACGACCACCACCACCGCGAGCCGGTCGCTGGTCGCGGTGCGCCCCACCGACCTCGCGGTCCGCGCGACGCTCGTCGACAAGAAGTGGGGCACCGAGATCGACCTGCGCTGCAGCTACCGCGACCCGGGCTCGGCCGTGTTCGGCCTGCGCATCGTCGACACCAGCGGGCACACCCTGGACGGCTCGACCTGGGCGGTGTGGACGGGCACCACGAACTACATCGCGAACGTGCCGCTGCCGCGCGACCACATCGCCCGCGTCGAGGTCGTGGACGACCGGGGTCGGCAGGTGATGGGCGCGAACGTCTGAACGCTCAGCGCCGCGCGCCGAGGATCTCGTCGACGAACGGGCCGACCATCCGGGTGACCGCGTCGGCGGCCTGCGTGGCCGGGACGGTCGGCGAGAGCGCGTGGCTGATCGCGAGGCGCGCCATCGACTCCGCGAGCAGGCGCGCGTCCGCCGCGCAGACCTGCGGCCACACCTCGACGATCAACGCGCCGAGCCGGTCGGACGCCACAGCCAGGCCGGTGGCGGTGAGCAGCCGGACGAGCTCGTCGCCCTCGGCGTCGTTGACGATCACGCGCACCAGCGGCTCGTCCGAGGCGAGTTCGAGGAACAGCCCGAACGCGCCGTGCAGCGCGCCGCGCGCGTCGTCGGCGCGCGATCGCACGAGCGTCTCGACCTGCCCGATCAGTGCCTCGATCTCGCGCTGGACGTAGGCCTGCACCAGCTCCGGCCGCGAGCCGAACTCGTTGTAGACGGTCTGCCGGCTCACCCCTGCCGCCGTCGCGACGTCCGACATCGTCGTCGCCGACCAGCCGCGCGAGCGGACGAGCTCGTCGACCGCGTCCACGATCAGGTCGCGGACACGGCGATCAGTCGCGGGGGGAGCGGGACGCCGGGCCACGCGCGACATTCTGCAGCAGCGGGCTAGGTCGCCGGCTCGTCGGGGACGAAGTCGACCTTCTCACGCACACCGCAGTCCGGGCAGCACCAGTCGTCCGGAACGGCGTCCCACGGCGTGCCGGCCGGGAACCCCTCGCGGGGTTCGCCGGTCGCCTCGTCGTAGACGTAGTCGCAGACCTCGCAGCGGAACCGTGCCATCAGACCAACCGTGCCATCAGACCAACCGTGCCATCAGGTCACGCCGCGGCGACATCCGACGTCGGTGCCGACGCCGTGCCGTACCGGGCAAGCACCTTCGCGCGCTTGCGCGGGTTGGGGTGGATGTTGGCCAGCGTGACGTCGCCCGCGTAGTGCGCGAGCACGCGGTGATCCATGACCCGGCGCCACAGCGGCGGGAAGTAGCACAGCACGATCATCGTCGCGTAGCCGCTGGGCAGCTGCGGTGACTCGTCGAAGTGGCGCAGCGCCTGGTAGCGCCGGGTCGGGTTCGCGTGGTGGTCGCTGTGCCGCTGCAGGTGGTAGAGGAACAGGTTGGTCGTGACGTTGTTGTTGTTCCAGCTATGCCGCGGGTCGACGCGCTCGTAGCGGCCGTTGTCCAGCTGCTGCCGGCGCAGCCCGTAGTGCTCGAGGTAGTTGACCGCCTCGAGCAGGCAGAAGCCGAACACCGCCTGGATCGCGAGGTACGGCAGGATGCCCGGGCCGAACAGCCCGACGAGCACCGCCCACAGCACGACGCTCATCGCCCACGCGTTGAGGATGTCGTTGCGCAGCGTGATCGTGTGCTTGCCCATCCGGCGCAGCCGGGTGCGCTCGAGGCGCCAGCCGTTGACCAGCGAGCCGCTCACCGTGCGCGGCAGGAAACCCCAGAACGTCTCGCCCATGCGGCTGGACGCCGGGTCCTCGGGAGTCGCCACGCGGACGTGATGACCACGGTTGTGCTCGATGAAGAAATGGCCGTAGAACGTCGGCGCGAGCGCGATCTTGGCGAACCAGCGCTCGAGGTGCTCCTTCTTGTGACCCAGCTCGTGCGCGGTGTTGATCGCGATGCCGTTCATCGTGCCGAGCGTGAACGCGATGCCGAGCCGGTCGACGACCGCCAGCCCACCGTGCCGAGTCATCAGCCAGAACCCGATGAACATCGCCACGAACTGCATCGGCAGGAACGCGTACGTCACCCAGCGGTAGTAGCGGTCCTGCTCGAGCCAGGCGATGACGTCCTCGGGCGGATTGGTCGGGTCGCTGCCGATCGCGAGGTCCAGCAGCGGGATGAAGAGATAGATGAACATCGGCCCGATCCACCAGAACAGGCCGAGCCCGGTGAGGTTGACCAACCCCCAGCCCAGGTAGAGGAACGCGGGGACGATCGCGCCGATGATCCACAGGTAGCGCTTGCCGTCGCGCCAGTCCGGACGCTCGGCGCCGCGCCGGGCGCGCCCGGACAACCGGGTCGACGGTGCGGCCGACATGGGGGTGGTCGGGGTGGTTGGTTGCGCGGGAGTCGTCATCGTCGTCCTCCGGAGCCGGGGCCGCGTGTGACGCGAGCCGCTTTACAAAACGATGGCACGTGTAAAGCGTTCTGGCAAGGGGACAGGCTGGATCCGGCGGCTTATGCCCGGCTTATCGCGCCTGCCGTAGACATCGGGACGAGCCTGAGCGAGGAGTGCCCATGACCGACCAGCTGACCCGTCCCGTCCCGACCGATCCGGTGCCCGGCGCCGGATCGCGCGTCCTGCGGGGGTCCGGCGCGCTCGCCGCCGCGATCGCGATCGGGCTGCTCGTCGGCATCGCGACGTCCTACCTGCAGGGCCGCCTGCCCGGCGAGTGGAACAGCCTGGCCAACTCCGGGGCGGTCTGGGCGACGATCGGTGTCGTCGCGGCGTGGCTGCTCGCGGTGTCGCTGCCGGTGTCGATCGGCGTCGGGGTGCTCGTGCTGCTGGGCGAGGTCGCCGGCTACTACTGGATCGCATGCCCGCTGCGCAACATCGCGACGTCCGACAGCGAGCAGGCGCTGTGGACGATGGCGGCGCTGCTGTTCGGCACGCTCGCCGGGGCGTCCGGCTGGTTCATCCGGCGCGGCCGTGGCGCGCAGCGCGGCGCCGCGCTGGCCGCGACCGGCGGTGTCATCGCCGGCGAGGGGTTGCACGCGCTCGTCCGGATCTCCGCGCACGCGCCGCTCGCGTGGTGCGAGCTGGTCGCCGGGCTCGTCCTCGTCGGGTTCTCGGTCGTCGCCCTGCCGGCTGCGCGCACCCAGCGCACCCTCGCCGCGGTGTGCGGGCTGGTCATCGCTGCGCTGGTCTTCCTCGTCTACGGCGAACAGCTGCTCGTCTGAGTCCGTTTCATCCCGCCCCTCGCGCACCGGCGGACTAACGTGGACGACGGACCCTACGGAGGGTCGCCGGTCCGGCGAGGAGTCTGATGCAGAAGCGCATTTTCGGCATCGAGAACGAGTACGGCGTGACGTGCACGTTCCACGGTCAGCGGCGCCTGTCGCCGGACGAGGTGGCCCGTTACCTGTTCCGTCGCGTCGTGTCGTGGGGCCGCTCGTCCAACGTGTTCCTGAAGAACGGTGCCCGTCTCTACCTCGACGTCGGCTCACACCCCGAGTACGCGACGCCCGAGTGCGACTCGCTGCAGGCGCTGGTCGCGCACGACAAGGCGGGGGAGCGCATCCTCGAGGGCCTGGTCGTCGACGCCGAGAAGCGGCTGCACGACGAGGGCATCGCCGGCGACATCTATCTGTTCAAGAACAACACCGACTCGGCCGGCAACTCCTACGGCTGCCACGAGAACTACCTCGTGGGCCGGCACGGCGAGTTCAGCCGGCTCGCCGACGTCCTCATCCCGTTCCTCGTCACCCGCCAGTTGATCTGCGGCGCGGGCAAGGTGCTGCAGACGCCGCGGGGCGCCGTCTACTGCGTCAGCCAGCGGGCCGAGCACATCTGGGAGGGCGTGTCGTCCGCGACGACCCGCTCCCGTCCGATCATCAACACCCGCGACGAGCCGCACGCCGACGCCGAGCGCTACCGCCGGCTGCACGTCATCGTCGGCGACTCGAACATGAACGAGGCGACCACGCTGCTCAAGGTCGGCTCGGCAGACCTCGTGCTGCGGATGATCGAGAGCGGGGTGACGTTCCGCGACCTCACGCTCGAGAACCCCATCCGGGCGATCCGCGAGATCAGCCACGACATGACCGGTACCCGCGCGATCCGTCTGGCGGCCGGGCGCACCGCGTCGGCGCTGGAGATCCAGCGCGAGTACTACTCACGCGCCGTCGACTTCGTCGGCAGCGCCGGGGACGACCCGGCGGCCAAGCGCGTGCTCGAGCTGTGGGGACGCACCCTGGACGCGATCGAGCAGCAGGACCTCACGTTGATCGACCGCGAGATCGACTGGGCGACGAAGTACCAGTTGATCGAGCGCTACCGCGCCAAGCACGACCTGTCGCTGTCCTCGCCGCGCGTCGCCCAGCTCGATCTCGCCTATCACGACATCTCGCGCACGCGCGGGTTGTTCTACCTGCTGCAGCGCCGCGGCGCGGTCGACCGGGTGGTGCCCGATCTGGCGATCTTCGAGGCGAAGAGCGTGCCGCCGCAGACGACCCGCGCCAAACTGCGCGGCGACTTCATCAAGCGGGCTCAGGAGAAGCGGCGCGACTTCACCGTCGACTGGGTGCACCTGAAGCTGAACGACCAGGCGCAGCGCACGGTGCTGTGCAAGGACCCGTTCCGTTCCGTGGACGAGCGGGTCGAGAAGCTCATCGCGTCGATGTAGTGCTGTCGGCGGCCCCGTCGGCGCGGGCCGCCGCTCGGGCGTCCTCGAGTTCGGCACGGCTGGTCGCGAACGTCCCCATCGCGCCCATCCAGAGGAACACCAGCGCGAAGCAGACGGCCAGCGCGAACACGATCGTCCCGGTGCCGGCGAGGTCGTGACTCGAGTCGGCCTCGTCGGACGTCGTGTGCGCCCACAGCGCGATCGAGACGACCGTGCCGAGGACGAACACGACGGCGCCGATCGCGTACATCGACTCGCTCAGGCCCTGCAGCGTGCGGCGCGCCCGCAGGTGGTGATCAACGCGAAGCCGTCCGGCCCGAGTCCGACGCCGCCCGGCGTGTTGCCGCGGTGGCAGTCGAGCGCGAGCGTGAGCTCCGGCAGGCGTCCGGCCAACCGCCGGCGCAGTACCTCGTCCATTCGGCCCTCCCGAGTTGCGACGCCGGCCCATCGTGACAGAGCGCGTCCGGTATGTGTAGATGCGCATGCAATCGAGGCGACGGCCGGTTGCTTCGTCGTAGAGAATCGACGCCATGACGACAGCCGGTGTGCGAGCCGCGCCGCGTCGCTCCGCGCGAGGCCTTAGTTTTGAGGACATGGCGGCACGGCGCGCGGAACGACTGGTCAACCTCGTCATCTGCCTGCTGTCGACCCGCCAGTTCCTGACCGCCGAGCGCATCCGCGACGCCGTCCCCGGCTACGAGGCGGCCGACGGCAGCAAGGCGACCGACGAGGCGTTCAAGCGCATGTTCGAGCGCGACAAGGCCGAGCTGCGCGACCTCGGCATCCCGCTCGAGACCGGCCGCAACAGCCACTTCGACGCCGAGGACGGCTACCGCATCACCCGGCGCGAGTACGAGCTGCCGCCGCTGGAGTTCGACCCGTCCGAGGCGGCGGCCGTCGGCCTCGCCGCGCGCCTGTGGCAGTCCGCGACGCTGGGCGAGCCGGCGCGCGCCGCGCTGATCAAGCTGCGCGCGGCCGGTACCGACGTCACCGACGGCGGGACGGGCGGTGCGCTGCCGCACCTGGACGCGAGCGACCCCAGCCTGCCGGCGCTGCTCGAGGCGGCGCGGCTGGCCCGGCCGGTGCGCTTCGACTACGTGAAGTCGGGCTCGGACACCGCCGAGACGCGCACGCTGGAACCGTGGGGAGTGCTGTCGTGGCGCGGCCGGTGGTACACCGCCGGCTTCGACCGCGACCGGCAGGAGCCGCGCAGCTTCCGCCTCTCGCGCATCGTCGGCACCGTGACGACCGTCGGCCCGCCCGGCGCGTTCGAGCGTCCCGAGAAGGTCGACCTGCTCGACATGGTGTCCGGGCGTCCCGAGACCGGACGGGTCGCGCGCGTCCGCGTGCACGGCCCCGGCCTCGCCTCGCTGCGGCGCATCGCCGACAGCGAGGACGGCGACGTCCTGACGATCTCGTTCAACGACGCCCGGTTCCTGGCGCGCCAGATCGCGAGCGCCGGATCGGCGGCGGAGGTGCTCGAACCACCCGAACTCGTCGCCGCGGTCGTCGACCGGCTCCGTGCCGCCGCGGGCCTGACCGAGGAGGCGGGCCGATGAGCGCCGGCACCGCGGCGGCCAACAGCAACGGCCAGCGGCTGGCCCGGCTGCTCGCGCTCGTCCCGTACCTGCAGGCGCGTCCCGGCGTGCGGGTCGCCGACGCCGCCGCCGACTTCGGCATCACCGAGCAGCAGCTGCGCCGCGACCTGCAGCTGCTCTGGATGTGCGGCCTGCCCGGCCACGGGCCGGGTGACCTGATCGACCTGTCCTTCGAGGGCGAGACCGTCTCGGTGATCTTCGACGCCGGAATGTCGCGCCCGCTGCGGCTCAACGCCGAGGAGGCGCTCGCGCTCGTCGTCGCGCTGCGCACGCTCGCCGAGACGCCGGGCGTCGCCGATCTGGACGCCGTGCAGCGCGCGCTCGCGAAGGTCGAGGCCGCCGCGGGCGGCGCGGTGGACGCACCGGTCACGGTCGCGCTCGACACCGAGGCGAAGATGCTGCCGATCCTGTTCCGCGCGATCGACGCGCAGCAGGCGTTGTCGATCCGGTACTTCGCGGCCGCGCGCGACGAGATCTCCGAGCGGGTCGTCGACCCGCTGCGGATCTTCGAGATGGACGGGCACTCCTACCTCGAGGCGTGGTGCCGCAGCGCCGAGGGCGTCCGCGTCTTCCGGGCTGACCGCATCGAGGCGGCGCAGCTGCTGGACGAGCCGGCCCGTCCGCCCGCCGACGTGGTGCTGCGCGACGTCACCGAGGGCGTCTACCAGCCGGCCTCCGAGCACCTGCTGACCGTCCTGCGGGTGTCCGACGCCTACGCCTGGGTCGCCGACTACTACCCGACCGAGGAGGTCGCCGAGCTCGCCGACGGCGGGCTGCAGGTGAGCCTGCGGGTGTCCGAGCCGGCGTGGGTGCGCTCGCTCGTGCTCGGCTCGGGCGGACAGGTCGAGGTGCTCTCCCCGGGATGGCTCGCGGACTCCATCCGCGACGACGCCGCTCGCGCGCTGGCCGCCTACAGCGCCAAGTAGCATTCCCCCGTGGTCTGGGTCCCCGTCGGCGCGTGGATCGGCGCTGTCGTGCTCGGCGCCGTCGTGCTCGGGTTCTGCGCCTACGAGATCACCTGGAAGGCGCACCGCCTGCAGCGTGACCTCTCCCGGCTGCTCGCGCTGCAGGAGCGGGCGTCCGCACTGCAGGCCGAGGTCGACGTCGCGCGGCGTCGTGCGCTCGCCGCCCAGTCCGAGATGACGGGCTGAGATGGCGTCGGTCCCACGCAACATCCGCCGCCGCCGGAAGAACCCCGAAGGCCGCATGGCGGTCATGGATCACCTGCGCGAGCTGCGCCGCCGGCTGATCTGGATCGTCCTGATCGTCGCGGTCGGCGCCATCGTCGCCTGGCAGTTCTACAACCCGATCCTGCGGTTGATGGAACACCCGTACTGCTCGGTGCCGGTGAAGTACCGCTTCGTCGGCAGCACCGGCAAGTGCGACCTGATCTACCACGGCGTCTTGGACGGCTTCGTCAGCCGGCTCAAGGTCTCGGTGATCGCGGGTGCGGTCGGCACGGGGCCGTTCTGGCTGTACCAGGTCTGGGCGTTCATCGCGCCGGGCATGCGCAAGAGCGAGCGCAAGTACACGATCTGGTTCGTCATCACCTCGACGGTGCTGTTCGTCGCCGGCGTCGTGCTCGCCTACCTGCTGCTGCTCAAGGGCCTGCCGATCCTGATGCGGCAGGCGGGCACCGGCGTGCAGGCCCAGCTGACGATCAACGACTACCTCGGCTTCGTCGTGCTGATGCTCGTCGTGTTCGGTGCGGCCTTCGAGCTGCCGTTGATCATCGTGATGGCGAACCTCGCCGGCATCCTCTCGGCGCGGGTGCTGCGCAAGTCGCAGCGCATCGCGATCTTCCTGATCTTCGTGTTCGCCGCGGTCGCGACGCCGACCACCGACCCGTTCACGATGTGCGCGATGGCGTTCGCGATGACGGCACTGTACGAGCTGGCGGTGCTGTTCGCGATCGTCCACGACCGCCGCAAGGCCCGCCGCCGCGCCGAGGAACGGGCCGAGGAGCACCTCGACGACGACACCCCGTCGTCGGTCGACGCGCTGCCCGAGCAGATCGGCAGCGGCGACGGGTGGGGTGACACCACCTGAGCGGTGAGCACCACAGACGCATCGCCCTGGTCGTGAACCCGGTCTCCGGGCGGGGACGCGCCGCGCGCCTGGCGGCCGCGGTGGCCGACCGGCTCGGCGCGGAGGCGTCCGTCCAGGTCCATGCCGGCGCGTCGGAGGCGGAGTCGGCCGAGCTGCTGTCCGCGGTCGCCGCGTCGTGCGAGGCGGTCGTCGTGCTCGGGGGGGACGGGATGGTGCACCTCGCCGCCCAGGCGCTGGCGGGTGGGGACGTCCCGCTCGGCATCGTCCCGGCCGGTACGGGCAACGACACCGCAGACGTCCTGGGCATCCCGGCCGACCCGATCGCGGCGGCCGACACCGTGCTCGCCGCGCTGGCCGCCCGCTCGGTGCGCCGGATCGACCTCGGCCGGACGTCGGTACCCGGCGCGCCCGATCGGTGGTGGGTGAGCGTGCTGTGCGCGGGCTTCGATTCGGCGGTGACCGAGCGGGCCAACCGGCTGCGCTGGCCGCGCGGGCCGCGCCGCTACGACGTCGCGATCGTCGCCGAGTTGCTGCGGTTCGCGCCCCGGCCGTTCACGCTGGAGCTGGACGGCACGGTGGTGACGATGGACGCCACGCTGATCGCGGTCGGCAACGGCCCGCAGTACGGCGGCGGCAAGCAGATCACGTCCGGCGCCCGGATGGACGACGGGACGTTCCTGGTGACGCTCATCGGCGGGGTTTCGCGCCGCGAGCTCGCCCGGATGGCGCCGTCGCTGAACGACGCGTCGCACCTCGCGCATCCGGCGGTGCGGCAGATCGCGGCACGGTCGGTCCGGCTGTCCGCTCCGGGCACGGTCGGTTACGCCGACGGCGAGCGCATCGGCCCGCTGCCGCTGACGTCGGTGTGCGTCCCCGCCGCCCTGCCCGTCCTCGTCCCGCCCGCATGACAGCGGTCCAGTGACGCGGCCGCGCTCTGTTCACCTCTCGAACGCTCGACCCCCTGTTGGAACCAGATTCGGGGCTGATTTCTGGTCGTAACGGAGGGTCGACGGTGCGCGGCAGCCGCGGGCTGGCCTGGTTCGGTGGGGCGCCTGCTCGTCAGCGGTGGCGCGCGGCCGTGCTGGCGCTCGTCGGGATCGCGTTCGTGGTGCTGGTCTGTAGCGCGCCTCGCCGACGTGATCGGTGCGGTGCCGCGATCGCCGCGCGCGGGTGATAGCGCGCTCGACCCCCTGTTGGAACCAGATTCGGGGCCGATTCTTGGTCGTAACGGGGGGTCGACGGTGTGAGGCGCCCACCACCCGGAAACTAGGGTGGACGTATGTCGTCGCCCAGCGCTCGATACGCCGCGGCGCGGCAACGCTCCCGCCATCCGGCGCTGTCCGATTTCCGCGGCGGCTACGCCTTCCCGCTGGACCCGTTCCAGGTCGAGGCGTGCGAGTGGCTCGAGGACGGCTACGCGGTGCTGGTCTGCGCGCCGACCGGCGCGGGCAAGACCGTCGTCGGCGAGTTCGCCGTGCATCTCGCACTCGCGTCCGGGCAGAAGTGCTTCTACACGACGCCGATCAAGGCGCTGTCGAACCAGAAGTACAACGACCTCGTCGAACGCTACGGGCCGGAGCGGGTCGGCCTGCTGACCGGCGACAACGCGGTGAACTCCGACGCCCCGATCGTCGTCATGACCACCGAGGTCCTGCGCAACATGCTCTACGTCGCGAGCACGTCGCTGGCCGACCTCGGCTACGTCGTGATGGACGAGGTGCACTACCTCGGTGACCGGTTCCGCGGCGGCGTGTGGGAAGAGGTGATCATCCACCTGCCGGCCTCGGTGCGGATGGTCTCGCTGTCGGCGACCGTGTCCAACGCCGAGGAGTTCGGCGAGTGGCTGGTCTCGGTCCGCGGCGAGACCCGCGTGGTCGTGCACGAGGAACGCCCGGTGCCGCTGTGGCAGCACATGCTCGTCGGACGCCGGATGTTCGACCTGTTCTCGGTGCAGGACGCCGACACCAAGGCAAAGGTCGACCCGGCGCTGGTGCGCTACGTCAACGACCGCATGCAGCAGTTCGACCCGGGCCACTACGGACGCCGTGGCGGCCCGCGCGGCCTGCGCAACTGGCGCCCGCCGCACCGCCCGGACGTCATCTCGCGCCTGGACGCCGACGGGCTGCTGCCCGCGATCACGTTCATCTTCAGCCGCGCCGGCTGCGACGCGGCCGTGCGCCAGTGCATCCAGTCCGGCATGTGGCTGACGCAGGAGGACGAGCGCGACGAGATCGACCGCATCATCGACGAGCGCACCGCGAACATCCCCGGCGAGGACCTCGAGGTCCTCGGCTACTGGGACTGGCGCGACGGCCTGCGGCGGGGCTTCGCCGCACACCACGCCGGGCTCGTGCCCGCGTTCAAGGAGACCGTCGAGGAGCTGTTCGTCCGCGGCCTGGTCCGTGCCGTGTTCGCCACCGAGACGCTCGCGCTCGGCATCAACATGCCGGCTCGGACGGTCGTGCTCGAGCGGTTGTCGAAGTTCAACGGCGAGACGCATGCCGACCTGACGCCCGGGGAGTACACCCAGCTGACCGGACGGGCCGGGCGCCGCGGCATCGACATCGAAGGCCACGCGGTCGTGCTCTGGTCACCCGAGATCGACCCGGGACGCGTCGCCGGTCTCGCCTCGACACGGACGTACCCACTGCGCTCGTCGTTCCGCCCGTCCTACAACATGGCTGTAAATCTCGTCGGGCAGATGGGCAGGGTGGCTGCACGTCGCCTGCTCGAATCGTCCTTCGCGCAGTACCAGGCCGACCGCGGGGTCGCCGGCATCGCCAAGAACATCCGGCGCAACGAGAACGCGATCCGCGAACTCGAGCAGCAGATGAGCTGCCATCTCGGCGACATCCTCGAGTACGCCGAACTGCGCCGCCGGCTCAGCGCCCGCGAGGGCGACCTGTCGCGCAGCAGCGCCAAGGCCCGCCGGGTCGCGGTCGCGCAGTCGCTCGAGGCGCTCAAGCCCGGCGACGTCGTGCGCGTCCCGTCCGGCCGCCGCGCCGGGCTCGCGATCATCGTCGACCCGGGTGTGCACCCGCGCGACGATCCGCATCCCCTGGTCGTCACCGAGTCCCGCTGGGCCGGCCGGCTGTCGATGGTCGACTTCACCCAGCCGGCCGAGGTGCTGGGCAAGGTGCGCATGCCCAAGCACGTCGACCACCGCTCGCCCCAGGTGCGCCGCGACCTGGTCTCCAGCCTGCGCGCGCTGCGCCTGGCGGACACCACCCCGCTGCGGCGGCGCGCGTCGTCCGGATCCGGTGAGGACGCCGAGGTCATCGAACTGCGCGCTGCGTTACGCGCGCACCCGTGCCACCAGTGCGCCGACCGCGAGCAGCACATGCGCATCGCGGAACGGCGCGCCCGGCTCGTCCGCGAGACCGACGAGCTGCGCGGCCGGATGGAGGGGCGCACCGGCTCGCTCGGCCGACGCTTCGACAAGATCTGCGCGCTGCTGCAGGACCGCGGCTTCCTGGCGGCGGACGAGACGACGCCCGCGGGCCGCCAGCTCGCCCGGATCTGGTCGGAGTCCGACCTGGTGATCGCCGAGTGCCTGCGCGCCGGGATCTGGGACGGCCTCGAGCCGGCCGAGCTCGCCGCAGTGGTCGCGTCACTGGTGTACGAGCCGCGCCGCGAGGAGCGCATGGTCGAGCGCATGCCGACCGAGCGGATCCGGGACGCGCTCGGCGAGACCGTCCGCATCTGGGCGCGGGTCGCCGACGACGAGGAGGACCTCGGCCTGACCACCAGCCGCCAGCCGGAGCCCGGGCTCACCTGGGCGATCTACCGGTGGGCGCGCGGCGAGCGGCTCGAGCGTGCGCTGGACGCGGCGGGCGAGTCCGGCGTCGAGCTCTCGGCCGGTGACTTCGTGCGCTGGTGCAAGCAGGTGCTGGACCTGCTCGAGCAGCTGGTGACGGTGCCGGCGCCGGGCGGTGAGGTCGAACCGATCGCGAAGGTCGCCCAGGCGGCCGCCTCGTCCGTGCGCCGTGGCGTGGTCGCCCAGAGCATGCAGCTCTGACGCGCCGGGTCAGGACGCGATGGCCTCGACGGCCGGCGGCTCGAACGGCAGCACCTGCGCCCGGTCGCGGACGACCCGCGGGCGCCAGCGCAGCCGGATCCGCTCACGACGCAGCACCCCGCGGAACAGCAGGTACGTGACGCCCGCGGTCGAGAACGTCAGCACCGGCGACAGCACCGTCTTGAACAGCACGAACAGCCCGAGCGAGGCGTCGCGCAGCAGCCACAACGTCATGACCGCGTTGAGGACGTACATCGCCGCCCAGATCGCCGACGCCCAGTGGAAGAAGTTGCAGTCGCGCAGCCGACGGCCGAGCGCGGGCGGCACCGGGACGAAGTCGTGCAGCAGCCGTTCGAGCAGGGGACGTCCCGCGACGGCGGTGACCACGAACGTGGCCGCGGTGACGACCGTGCCGGCCACCGGCTGCAGGAAGTACAGGAACGCGCTGCCGGTCCAGAACGCGACGACGCTGCGCACCGTCATCAGCGCCGCGCCCAGCAGCGTCGCGCCGATCACCCGGCGCCGTGCGACGACACTGACCAGCACGGTCGCGTAGTACCAACACAGCGTCACGATGATCGCCGCGGAGAAGCCGGCGGTCGACAGCGTCGTGTAGAACAGCGCCATCGGGACGGCGGACGCGACCAGCACGGTCTTGCCGGCCTGCAGCGCGATGGCGGACGGGTGCGCCATGTCGATCACATGGGTCACCTCGTCGCTCACCCACTTCCCATCGGCACCACTGGTGCAAAACCGAGTCCTTCGTACCGGCGAAAGGGCACGAGCGGCGGACCCGCGCGCCGGTCGGCGGCAGCGACCGGCCGAGGCAGTAGCGTGGGCGAGCGAGGACGGCCCCATCGGCGACGGGGTGCGCCGGTCCGCAGCACGAGCGAGGGTGGGAGACACGATGACCGAGGGCACGAACGGCCCCGAGGGCGCGAACGGACCGCAGAGCGAGAGCGCGAACGAGCCGCGCGAGGGGCAGAGCGCGCCGGACCAGCCCACGCAGCAGTGGCCCGCACCCGAGTCCCGCCCCCAGCCCCAGCCCTACGGGCCTGCGAACGACGCCGACGACGCGACGCGGGTCTATCCGGCGATCAGCGAGGCCAGCCCGACCGGCGGCTCGGTCGCCAACTCCACCGATGGGCCCACCGACGGGCCCACCGGCCAGTACGGCCAGCAGCCGGAGCAGCAGGACCAGCAGCAGGACCAGCCGAGTCCGGGCGCGACGCCCTACGGCGGCCAGCAGTACGCCGGCTACGGCCAGCAGAACCAGCAGCCGTACGGGCAGCAGGGCTATGGCCAGCAGGGCTATGGCCAGCCGGAGTACGGCCAGCAGGGTTACGGCCAACAGGGCCAGCAGCCCTACGGGCAGCAGTACCCGACCCAGCAGTTCCCGCAGCAGGGTTACGGTGAGCAAGCCTACGGCCAGCAGGGTTACGGGCAGCAGGGCTACGGGCAGCAGTACGGCCAGCAGGGTTACCCGGCCGGCGGCCAGTACGGCCAGGGCTACGGCCAGCAGCAGTACGGCCAGGGCTACGGCACCCAGCAGTACGGCCAGCCGGGCTACGGCCAGCCGGGCTACGGCCAGCAGGGTTACGGCCAGCAGCAGTACGGGCAGTACGGCCAGCAGCAGGCCTACAGCCAGAGCTACCCCGCCGAGCCGGAGAAGAAGAAGAAGGGCCACGGCGTGCTGTGGACGCTGCTGACCCTGCTGCTGATCGTCGTCGTCCTCGTGATCATCAGCGTCGTCGGCAAGATCCCGAGTTCGCTGTACCCGAAGAAGCTGCGCCACACGGCCGTGCAGTCCTACATCGAAAGCCACGACAACGTCAGCAACGTCGTCTGCAACGGCGGGTCGGACATCACGATCAAGAAGGGCAAGACGTTCACCTGCGTCGCGGGCGACAACACGACGTTCACCGTGCGGCTGCTCAACAACGACGGCCTCTACGAGGTCAGCGGCGGCTGAGCCGGGACCTCACCCGAGAGCCTTGGCGATCGCGGTGAGAAGCCGCTCCACCGGCGCCTCGATGCCGTACCGGTCGACCAGGTCGACGAGCCGTTCGCCGTCGGCCGGCGCGGACGGCAGCGCGTCGTGCACGGCCCCGATGGGGACGTCCGTGCGCCCGCGCACCGCCGCCGGCGCGACCGCGAGGTAGTCCCGGGCCGCGAGCACCTTGTTCGCCGACCCCGCCGGGAAGCCGTCCTCGCCTCGCTCGGCGGCCGCGACGAT
>Ga0164242_10003010_pt1 | contig 19300 bp, 20 predicted proteins | sample OricomgcompostMG_FD_108783 | JGI IMG/M metagenome (GOLD analysis project Ga0164242, IMG submission 108783) | Miracle-Growth compost microbial communities from Emeryville, California, USA - Original compost - Miracle growth compost (MG) ... | reverse complement strand
CCGGATCGACGGCGCCGGCGAGCTCCGGGTGATCTGGAAGGTCGTCCTGCCGATGGCGAAGCCGGGCATCGCCGCGACCGCGATGTTCCTCTTCTTCCACTCGTGGAACGACTACTACGGCCCACTGCTCTACACCTCGGAGGCCGACCCCGAGCACTGGCCCGTGGCGCTCGGCATGGCCACGTTCAAGGGCGCGCACTCCGTCGACTGGTCGACGACGATGGCGCTGACCATGCTCGTGATGGTCCCCGTCGTGGTGCTGTTCTTCTTCGCGCAGCGGGCGTTCGTCGAAGGGGTCACGCTCACCGGCGTCAAGGGGTGACACCTGCGCGGCGCACCGTGCGCCGGTCGCCCTGCTCGGCCGTCCTGCCCCTCCGGGGCGGGGCGGCCGGCGCGTGCGGCGGGCTCACGCCTCCTGGATGTCGCCGTCCACGTAGTACCAGCGCCCGTCCTCGCGGACGAAGCGTGACCGCTCGTGGAGCACCCCGAGCCCGCCGTCGTCGTCGAGGTACGTGGCGCGGAACTCTACGACCCCGGCGGTGTCGGCGGGGCCGCCGTCGACGACGTCGACGATCTGCAGCCCGCGCCACCGCGGGTTGCCGGACAGGTCCAGGTCGTCGGGGCGGGTCGAGGGGTGCCAGGTCGCGACGAGCCACGCGGCGTCGCCCGAGCGGAAGGCCGCGAAGCGGGAGCGCATGAGCTCCTCGGCCGTGGTGGGCTGGTCGGTCATGCCCCCAGCCTCCCAGGTTCGCGCGCGCCCGCCGTCAGGTGGGCGCCTCGGTCCAGACGACGGCGGTCGGGCGGCCGAGGCCGAGGGGGAGGGTGGCCGCCTCGAGCTCGACGGCGTCCCGCTCGCGGGCGTCGAGCGTCCGCCACGCCTCGACGACGACGCGGTGCTCGGCGCGCCGCCACGTCCCGGCGACCTCGCCGTCGAGCAGCACGGCGCCCGGCCAGACGCGCGGCGTCCAGAGCTGGGCGCGCCTCCCGACGTCGGGCACCAGCAGCGCCCTGTCGCGGCCCTGGAGGAGCGTGTACGTGTCGCCGCTCGGGAGGAGCCGCGCGCCCTGCGGGCGCGGCCCTCGGTCGCCGGTGCGGAGCGCGTCCTCGTCCGAGGCCAGCGCCCAGGCCTCGCCCACGGGCGTGGTGACCGCGAGCAGCTCGTCGGCGAGCGCCTCGAAGACCGCCTGGGCCGCGGGCGCCCGGACGCCGGCCCAGGCGGCGTAGCCCTCGGCGGTGCCCGGCCCGAGGACGTGCAGGTACCGGCGGAGCAGCTCGCGGCGCGCGTCCGCGGGGTCGACGTGGGGCGCCGGAGCGGCGCGGACGGTGGGCCGGCGCGCACCGTCCCACCGGATCAGGACGCGCCCGGTGGGGGCCGCGTAGCGCAGCGCGTTCGGGTGCAGCCCGAGCGGCCGGGCGGCGTCCGCGTAGTCGAGCTCGTCGTCGCCGAGGACGCCGACCAGCCGGTCCGCGGTGTCGAGGGCGCGACGCCTGCCCCGGGCGTCCGAGGGGAGGCGTCCGAGCGTGAAGACGGCGACGTCGTCGTCAGCGACGGCGTACGCGGCGAAACCGGGGCCCCACACCTGCACGAGCGGGGGCTCGTCCCAGGCGCGGGGCCCGACGCCGTCGACCCGGGCGTGGAGCGAGAGCACCGCCGCGCGCGGCACGCTGTCCTTGAGCCCGGCGGCGGCCGCGCGCCGGACCGACGCCGGCCCCGGCGCGAGCCGCGCGTCGAGCGCCGACACGGCCCGGCGGAAGCCGAGCACCTGGGCGCGGGTCACGGGGAGGCTCACGCCACGAGGATCCTCCGGGCGGCGTCGCCCGGCACGCGCAGGCGCGCTCAGCCGACCGCGCGCCGGACGAGGTCGGCGATCCGCTTCTCGTCGTCGGCGGTCAGGGCCGTCAGGGCGAACTCCGACGGCCACATGGTGCCCTCGTCGAGCTGGGCGACGTCGTTGAAGCCGAAGTTCGCGTAGCGCGTCTTGAACTTGGACGCGGGCTTGAAGAAGCAGAGAACCTTGCCGTCCTTCGCGTACGCGGGCATGCCGTAGTAGGTCCGCGGCACGAGGGTCGGTGCGACCTCGGCGACGATCTCGTGGATGCGCTCGGCGATCACGCGGTCCGCCTCGGGCAGCGCGGCGATCTTCTCGCGCACGGCCGCCTCGCCCTCGGCGCGGTCGGTCGACGCCTTCAGCTCCGCGGCGCGCGCCTTCATCGCGTCGCGCTCGGCCGCGGTGAAGCCGCTCTTCGTGGTGGTCCTGGTGGCCATGGCCGGTCCTCTCATCGGTCCGTCGTGGGAACGAGTCCCACGCTAGGCGGCAGGGACGGACCCCGGCTTCTCGAATCCTGACCGGTCTCTCAGGCGACGAGGAGCGTCTGCGGTGCCGTGGCCTTGACGGTCATGGTGAGCCACGCGAGCTGTGCCGCCGTGTCGGCGGCGTGCGCCTGCGTCAGGTCGACGAGCGCGGAGTCACGTTTCGCCTTGGCCGCCTGGAGCACTGCCGTGCGCGTGGCATCCACGAGGCTGGCGAGGAGGTAGAGGTCGAGAAGGTCGCGCAGGAGCCCGGCCGGGCCGGGGCGAGCGGCACCGAGCCCGACGACGTCGAACCGGTCGGGCGGGTCGTCTGCGGCGGGGAGACGGTCGAGCGCGGCGGCGAGGTCTCGCACGTGCCGTTCGGACCGGTCGGCGTGGCCGGCGGTGGCGAAGTGGACGTCGGCGTCGGCCGCGTGCCCGTCCGACACGGACCGGTAGCCGGCGGCGAGAGCCGTCTCCGCGCGCCGGAGGAGCAGGAGGTACGTGGTCAGGTACACGGTGCGTCACCCCTCTTCGGTGCGGGCGTCGCCCCGCGGGCGGACGGGGGCGGACGCCGTGCCGACCGGCGCGGGCGCCAGGCCGGTCCCGGCGGCGACCCGTTCTACCGCGACCGCGGCGACCTTGTACTCCGGCTGTTTCGAGACCGGGTCCCACGCGCCGAGCGTCAGGTCGTTGGCCGCGCGGTCGCCGTAGTGCCAGGGTGCGAACACGACGCCCTCGCGCAGCGCCGCCACACGGGCCGGCGCCTCGACCGCGCCGCGTCGCGACGTCACCCGCACCACGTCCCCCTCACCGATGCCGAGCCGCTGGGCGTCCGGCTCCGCGAGCTCGAACCACATCGACGGCGCCGCGGCTTCGAGGGCCGGGCTGCGCCCCGTCTTGGTGCGGGTGTGGAACTGGTAGACGGTGCGCCCGGTCGTGAGCCGGAACGGGTACGCGTCGTCGGGCTCCTCGTAGGGGGCGTCGAACGGCACCGCCTTGAGCACGGCCCGGCCCTGCGGGGCGAGCGCCCGGTAGGCGGTCTCGTCGAGCGGGGCCCCGGTGGCGAGGTCGTGACCGTACGTCTCGCAGATGGCCCGGTCCGTCGGGAAGACGCCCGACGCGTAGAGACGTTCGGTGCCGCTCGGGGCGCTCGCCGTGCAGGGCCACTGGATGCCGCCGCCGGCGCGCAGCCTCGAGTAGTCGAGGCCCGAGTAGTCGCACGGGCGCCCGGCCGAGGCTTCCTTCCACGCGTCGAACGCGCCCTCGGGAGTCTCGAAGGGCGGCAGCGGAGCCCCCTCGCGGTCGTGCAGGCCGAGCCGTCGGGCGTAGTCGACGAAGATCTCGAGGTCGCTGCGGGCGCCCCCCGGCGGATCGACCGCCTTGTCCTGCAGGTGCACGGTCCGGTCGACGTTCGTGTAGGTACCGGTCTTCTCCGCCCAGAGCGCGGTGGGGAGGACCACGTCCGCGAGCTCGGCGGTCTCGGTGAGGTACGCGTCGGACACGACGACGAAGCACTGGTCGCCGGACAGGATCTTCCGGACCCGCGCCAGGTCCGGCATGGAGACCGCCGGGTTGGTCGCGGAGATCCAGAGGAACCCGATCGAACCCTGCTCCGCGTAGCGGAACATCTGCATGCCGTGGGTCGGCTCCGACCAGTCCGGGATCGTCCCGGGCTCGACGTTCCACAGCCGCGCGAGCTCGGCCACGTGCTCCGGGTTGGCCCAGTTCCGGAAGCCCGGGAGCGCGGGCCCGCACCCGGCCTCGCGGTTGTTCTGCGCCGTCGGCTGTCCGTTCATCTGCAGGATCCCGGCTCCCGGCCTGCCCAGCATGCCCCGCAGCAGGTGGAGGTTGTTGACGGCGCACGCGGCAGCGGTCGCCTGGTGCGACTGGTAGACGCCCATCGAGCAGGTCGAGACGACGCGCTCGCTCGTCCCGAAGATCTCGGCGGCGCGGCGGACGTCGTCCGGACCGACGCCGCACACCTCGCCGGCCCACTCCGGGGTCGCGTCCGCGGTGGCCTCGACGACGTCGTCGAACCCGACCGTATGGGCGTCGACGTACGCGCGGTCGACGTAGCCGCGCTCGATCACCTCGCGCACGAGGGCGTTGAGGAGGGCGAGGTTGGTGCCGTTCGCGATCGCGAGGTGGACCGTGGCGCGCTCGGCGACCTTGGTGCGCCGAGGGTCGACGCAGACCACCCGCGGCGGGCGGGGACCGTCGAGCCGGTCCAGCATGCGGGACCACAGGACCGTCTGCGTCTCCGCGACGTTGTGCCCGTACAGGAACAGCGCCTCGCACTCGTCGACGTCGGTGTACGAGCCGGGCTGACCGTCGCTGCCGAACGTCTCCGACAGCGCCGCCGCGGCGGTCGCCGTGCACCAGCGCGTGTTGCCGTCGAGGTGCGGTGTGCCGATGCCGCCCTTCGCGATCATGGCGAGCGCGTAGTACTCCTCGAGCATGAGCTGGCCCGACGTGAAGAACCCGAGACCGAGCGGTCCGCGCGCCGCGAGCAGGCTCTGCGAGCGCTGGACGACGAGCGACATCGCGGTCTCCCAGTCCGTCTCGACGAGCCGCCCGTCCCGTCGGACGAGCGGTGTCGTGAGCCGGTCGCGCTGCTGGCCGAGCCAGCCGTAGAGGCCCTTGGGCCCGAGCCGGCCGTGGTTGACCCGGTCGCTCGCGACGCCGCGGACCCCGACCATCTTCCCGCCGGACACCGCGACCTCGAGCCCGCAGCCGTTGGAGCACAGGAGGCACGCGCCCCGGACCCAGCGCTCGACGTCGGCCTCCGTGACGCCGTCCACGAGGTGCTGGTCCACGCGGACGGGCCACGGGGTGCCGGGGCCGTGGGGCGCCCGCGCGCCCCAGATGTCGTCGATCCTGTCGGTGCGCATCGGTGGGCCTCCCGTGACGGTCCTGCCATCATGCGTCGGTTGCGGGTGCTACGCCGGTACGCGTCGTCAGCTGCCGTGCGGGTCGAGGCGGTTGAGCGTCGCGACGACGTCCGCGTAGTCTCCGCGCGCCTCGCCGTAGCGGAGGAACTTCACGTTCTCGACCTGGATCTCGGTGGCGTCGGGCTGGGTCTCCAGGAGCTCCATCACCTCGTCGACGAACGCGTCGAGCGGCATCGCGAACTCGCTCTCCGCCTGCCCGGGCAGCAGGTCCGTGCGGACCGCCGGCGGCTCGAGCTCGACGACGTGCACGCTCGTGCCGGCGAGCTGGAGGCGCAGGGACTCGCTGAGCAGGTGGATCGCGGCCTTGGACGCGTTGTAGCTGGGCGTGGCGGCGAGCGGCGCGAACGCGAGCCCCGACGAGACCGTCATGATCGTCGCGTCGGGCCGGGTCTGCAGGTGCTCGACGAACGCCGCGATCAGCCGCACGGGGCCGAGGACGTTCGTCGTGACCGTGGCCTCCGCGGACGCGAGGAACCCGTCGGGGGTGCGCCAGTCCTCGACGCGCATGATGCCCGCCATCGTCACGAGCACGTCGAGCTCGGGATGGGCGGCGAGGACCTGCCGGGCCGCGGACGTGATGCTCGCGGGGTCGGTGGTGTCGATGACGACGGTGTCGAGGCCGGGGTGCTCGGCGGCGATCCGCTCGAGGAGGTCGGCGCGTCGCCCGCCCACGACCACGGTGTTCCCCGCGGCCTGGAGCCGGAGGGCGAGGGCGAGGCCGATGCCGCTCGTCGCGCCGGGGATGAAGACGGTGTTTCCGGTGATCTGCATGCTCCGAGCCTGGGCCGGGCCGCACGCGGGTACCAGGACCCGTCGAGCGGGGGATCGCGGATCCCTGGTTCGCCGCTCGCGCACCCGCCATGCTGAGGGCATGGACCGTCCCGACCGCGCCGCCCTCGCCGCGTTCCTCCGCAGCCGCCGCGAGCGCCTGCAGCCGGCGGACGTGGGCCTCCTGCCCGGGCTGCGGCGTCGGGCGCCGGGGCTGCGGCGCGAGGAGGTCGCGCAGCTCGCGACCATGTCCACCGACTACTACACCCGGCTCGAGCAGCAGCGCGGGCCGCAGCCGAGCACGCCAATGCTCGCGTCGCTCGCCCGGGCGCTGCGCCTGACGCCCGACGAGCGCGACTACCTGTACCGCGTCGCGGGTCACGACGCGCCCGACCGCCTGCGGGGCGGCGAGCACGTGGCGCCGGCGCTCCTGCGCGTCCTCGACCGCCTCGCGGACACGCCGGCGCTGATCCTGTCGAACCTGGGGGAGACCCTCGTGCAGAACAGGCTCGCGACGGCGCTGTACGGGGAGCCGGTGCGCACGGGAGACCTGGAGCGCAGCGAGATCTACCGCTGGTTCACGGCACCCGAGACCGAGCGGCTGCGCTATCCCGCCGACGACCGGCCGCGGCAGTCGCGCGCGCTCGTCGCCTCCCTGCGTGCCGCGTACGGCAGCATGGGCCGGTCGTCGCGGGCCGGGCGGATGGTCCGTGAGCTGCAGCGGCGCAGCCCCGAGTTCGCCGCGCTGTGGGACCGCCAGGAGGTCGCGCAGCGGTTCGCCGACCACAAGGTGATCGTCCACCCCGAGGTGGGCCCGATCGAGCTGGACTGCCAGGCGCTCTTCACCGAGGACCAGTCGCAGGCGTTGCTCGTCCTGACGGCCGCGCCGCGCAGCGAGGCCGAGGAGAAGCTGCGGCTGCTCGCCGTCGTGGGCGCGGAGTCCTTCGGCTGACTCAGGTCGCGTCGCGCTCGAGCCGCGCGGCCTTGGTCTCGAGCACCGCGCGTTCGGCGCGGTTGCCGCAGCGCTCCGCCGCCTCGAGGTACGCGCCGCGGGCCTCCGCGCGCCGCCCGAGGCGCGCGAGGAGCTCGCCGCGCACCGCGGGGAGCAGGTGGGACCGCGCGAGCGCCCCCGCCGCGCTGAGGTCGTCGACGATCCGGAGCCCGGCGTCGGGACCCGCCGCCATCGCGACCGCGACCGCCCGGTTCAGCTCCACGACGGGCGACGGTGCGACCCGGCCGAGCGCCTCGTACAGCAGGACGACCCGGTCCCAGTCGGTCTCGGCGACCGACGGCGCGACGGCGTGGCACGCGGCGATCGACGCCTGCAGCCCGTAGGGGCCGAGCCCGCGGCCGCCCGCCGCGGCGGTCGCGAGCGCGGCACGCCCGCGCCGGATCGCGTCCCGGTCCCAGCGCCGGCGGTCCTGGTCCTCGAGCAGCACGGGGCGCCCGTCGGCGCCGACCCGGGCAGGGAAGCGGGCGGCGGTGAGCTCGAGGAGCGCGAGCAGGCCGAGGGGCTCGGGCTCGGGGACGAGGCGCGCGAGCGAGCGCGCGAGCCGCAGTGCCTCGGACGCGAGGTCGGTGCGGATCCAGGCGTCGCCGCCGGTCGCGGACGAGCCCTCGGTGAAGATCACGTAGACCACGCTGAGCACCGACCCGAGCCGCGCGGCCCGCTCGTCGGGACCGGGCACCGCGAACGGGACGTGGGCGGCCGCGAGCGTCTTCTTGGCCCGGGTGATGCGGGCCTGCACGGTCGGCACGGGGACGAGGAACGCGGCGGCGATCTCCTCGCTGGTCAGGCCGCCGACGACGCGCAGCGTCAACGCGACCCGCGCCTCGGGCGCGAGCACGGGGTGGCAGGCCGTGAACATGAGGGCGAGGACGTCGTCGTCGACCGCGTCGGGGTCGAACAGCGCGTCGGGCCCGGGGACGGCGTCGTCGAGCTCGCGCGCGAGCGCCGCGTACCGGGTGTCGCGCGCCGAGCGGCGCCGGAACGCGTCGATGGCACGGCGGCGGCCGACGGTGAGCAGCCAGCCCGCGGGCTCGGCCGGCACGCCCGTCGCACGCCACGTCGTGAGCGCCTCCGCGACCGCCTCCTGGGCGACGTCCTCCGCGAGCGCGAGGTCGCCCGTGAACCGGGCGAGCGCGCCGACGACGCGGGCGGACTGGGTCCGCCACACCGCCTCGACGGCCCGCCCGGCCGCGTCGCCGCCGGAGAGCGGCGCGCCGGGGGAGGTCACAGCTGGCCGGTCGACTCGCGCCAGGCGCGCTCCTTGCGGATCCACTCGTTGTCCTGCGGGAACTCGTCGATCTGGGTGACCCGGCGGACCTCGATCTTCGAGCCCTCGGTGTAGGGCATCCGGCGTGCCCACGCGACGGCGTCGTCCCGGGTCGGGACGTCGAGGACGTAGTAGCCGCCGAACAGCTCCTTGGTCTCGCCGTACGGCCCGTCGGTCACGACGGGCTCCTCGCCCGTGAAGTCGACGACGACGCCGTTCGCCGGGTCGTCGAGCCCCTCGGCCGCGAGCAGCACCCCTGCACGGACGAGCTCGTCGTTGAAGCGGCCGACCCCCTCGAGGATCTCGTCGAAGCCGATGCTCTGGAACCTCGCCAGCGCCTCGTCGGTCGACCGCATGATCAGCATGTACTTGGCCATCGTGGTGCACTCTCCCTGGGTCCGGAGGGCTGACGCCCAACCCTCTCATCCCCTGGTCGAACGGGCGCGGCCCGGATCGACACGCGGTGCGTGCCGATCCGGGCCGGGGGTCGCGGCGGCCTGGGGCCGCCCCGTCGTCAGCCGCGGACGAACGAGAGCAGCGCCTCGTTGACCTCGTCCGCGTGCGTGGCCAGCAGCCCGTGCGGCGCGCCCTCGACCTCGACGTACTGCGCCTCGGGCAGGGCAGCGTGGAAGCGGCGGCCGGTCGCGTCGATCGGCAGGATCCGGTCGGCGGTGCCGTGGAGGATCAGCGTCGGCTTGCCGGCGGCCCGGACGGCCTCGACGTCGGCGCGGAAGTCCTCGAGCCAGGTCGGCACGACCGCGTACGCGGCCACGGGCGCGGACCCGACCGCCGTCGTCCAGCTCGCGCGGACGGCCTCCTCGCTGATGCGCGAGCCGAGGTTCTCGTCGAGGTTGTAGAAGTCCGCGTAGAACTGCGTGTACCAGGCGTACCGGTCGCCGCGCGCCGCCTGCTCGATGCCGTCGAAGACGGACTGCGGGACGCCCTCGGGGTTGTCGTCGCGCTGGAGCAGGAACGGCTCGAGGGACGCGAGGAACGCGAGCTTCGCGACGCGGTCGTGCCCGTGGTTCTTGACGTACCGGGCGAGCTCGCCGGTGCCCATCGAGAAGCCGACGAGGATCACGTCGCGCAGGTCGAGGGTCTCGAGGAGCGTGTCGAGGTCGGCCGCGAAGGTGTCGTAGTCGTACCCGGTGCCGACCTTGCTCGACTGCCCGAAGCCGCGGCGGTCGTAGGTGAGCACGCGGTAGCCGGCGGCGAGGAGCTCGCGGGCCTGGCGCTCCCAGCTGGCGCCGTCGAGCGGGTAGCCGTGGATCAGGACGACCGGCTGGCCGGTCCCGTGGTCCTCGTAGTACAGCTCGATGTCGGTGGAGTTCTCGCGTCCGACGGTGATGCGTCCCATGGATCCAGCCCTTCTCGACGGAGAGGAGAACGGTCGTTCTCCTGCTGTGGGCACTACAGTAGAGAACGTTGGTTCTCTCCGCAAGAGCAGGAAGGTGAACACGTGATGGACGACGCGACGGCGCGGGCCCAGGTCGTGACCGCGGCCGACAGGCTCTTCTACGCCCACGGCGTGCACGCGGTCGGGATGGACGCCGTGCGCACGGAGGCGAGGGTCTCGCTCAAGCGGATCTACGGCCTGTTCCCGTCCAAGGACGACCTCGTCGTCGCAGTGCTGCACCACCGCACCGCGCAGTGGACGGAAGGCCTCGCGGCCGCGACCGCCGCGGCGACGACGCCCCGCGACCGCCTGCTCGCGGTCTTCGACTTCCTCGACGCCTGGTTCCGCGAGGACGACTTCCGCGGGTGCGCGTTCATCAACTCGTTCGGCGAGCTCGGGGCGACGTCCCCGGCGGTCGCCGAGGCCGTCCGGGCGCAGAAGGCGACGTTCCAGGCGTACGTCCTCGACCTCGTGCGGGAGGAGGGGCTGCCCGACGTGGTCGCGGCGCAGCTCGCGATCCTCGCCGAGGGGGCCCAGACGACCGCCGCCATCTCGGGGGACCCGGCCGCTGCGGGGCAGGCGCGCGACGCCGCGGCGGTGCTCGTCGACGCGGCGCTCACTCGCGCCGCCTGAGTCTTTCCGGGTCGCTCGCGGCGGACGGCGGGGACGGGAACACGGGCCGTCGGCGCGTGGTTATGTCATCGACAGCGTTGCACGCAGTTGCTGGAAGACGGCAGGAGGACCGATGACGCGAGCAGGACGGGTCGAGTTCGAGAACGATCTGGGCGAGACGGTGGTCTACGTCCGGCACCCCAACGGTGAGGGACTGGTCTCGCCGCGGGCGTTCGTCGAACCCTCGGCGCGCATCGCCCGCACGGCCTACGTCGAGGAGGGCGCTCGGGTGGGCGCCCGGACGACCGTGGGCGCGGGCAGCTGGATCGACCAGGGCGTCGCGGTCGGCTCGGACGTCGTCATTGGCACCAACGTGCACGTCGGGCGCGGCTCGACGATCCGCGACGAGGCCCACGTCGGCGCCGGCTGCCGGCTCGGCCGGGGAGTGCGCGTCGGCCGGGCGGCCCGCGTCGCCCCCGACAGCATCGTGGCGGACGACACCGTCGTGCGCGGGCGGCGGGCGCGCCGCGGCGACGACTTCGACGTCGCCGCCTGACCCGGCGTCAGCCGAGCGCGTCCGGGGTCGCGAGCGCTCGCAGCGGCGTCGTCGCGAACCGCAGCGGTTCGGTCACCCAGCGGGCCTCGAACGTCCGCGTGCCCCGGTCGAGCGTGAGCTCCAGCCGGTGCGGCGCCTCCAGGAAGGCGACCTGCACGCGGAGCCGGTCGCCCGGCTCGAAGCCGCCCGACGTCGCGACGGGCACGGCGGTGCCCTCGTCGGTGACCGTCCACGCGCCGGTGCCCGGTACGAACGACGCCTCGACGTCGCCGCCGCGGTCTGCGAGCGTCAGGCGCAGGCCAGGTCCCACGCGGACGGCGTGGAGGCTCGGCTGCGCGGCGGACGTGCCCCCGACCGGCTCGAAGGCGGTGTCCTCCCAGCTCTCGGCGGACGTGCCGTCGTCGGGCGCGGGGGCGAGGGGGAGGGCGGGGATCGCCGCGGCCGCCAGGTGCGCCGCGAGCTCCTCGTCCGCCTCGTGCGACCCCGGGCCGGCGAACGCCGGGAGCAGGTGCTCCCACGCGAGGTCGAGGGTCTCCTGCATGTCGGGCGTCTGGGCCGTGATCGCGACGACGACGTCGTGCTCGGGCAGGACCACGCAGAACTGGCCGTACGCACCGTCGCCGCGGAAGCCGTGCCGGGACATCCAGTGCTGGAAGCCGTAGCCCTGCTGCCAGTCGGAGTCGTCGGGGTCCGCCTCGGCCTCGCCCGGTCCGCCGAAGGGGCGGGGCGTGCCGACCTGGACGGACGTCGCGGCGTCGACCCACTCCTCGGGCAGGAGCTGCCGGTCGCCCCATCGACCGCGCTGGAGCAGGAGCTGGCCGAGGCGCGCGACGGCGTCCGTCGGGGCGAACAGCCCGGTGAAGGCGATCTGCCGTCCCGCGGGCCGCTCCTGCCAGCCGAGCGGGCCGATGCCCAGCGGGTCGAGCAGGCGCGGGCGCAGGTAGTCGAGCAGCGAGCCGCCCGTGACGCGCTGCACGATCGCGCCGAGCGTGTACGTCGCCGGCTGGTTGTAGGCGAAGACGCTGCCGGGCTCCTCGTCCGGCGGGATCCGCAGGAAGGCGTGGACCGGGTCGACGTCCGGGTCGGCGAACGCCTCGTCGAAGGTGTCGCGCGTGTGGCCGCTCGCCATCGACGCGACGTGCCGCACGAGCATCCGGCGCGTGCGCGGGTCGGTGCTCTCCCGGTCCACCTCCGGGAAGTACGCGAGGACCGGGTCGTCGAGGCGCAGCAGGCCCTCGGCGACGGCCAGGCCCGCCGCCGCGGACGTGAAGCTCTTGCTCAGCGAGTACAGGAGGTGCCGGCGCCCGGGCGTGTAGGGAGCCCACCAGCCCTGCGCGACGACGTGGCCGTGCCGCAGCACGATCAGCCCGTGCGGCTCCTGGCTCGGCGACGCCTCGAGCGCGCGGACGAACCGGAGGATCCCGGCGGCGTCGGTGCCGGTCGCGGACGGTAGGGCGGACGGGAACGCGGAGGTCCCGGACTGCAGGACAGCGGTGTCGGAGTGCACCGCACGAGCCTACGACCCGCTACGTTGTGGCGGTGAGCCCGAGCCCGTCCCCGCCGCAGGGGCGTCGTGCGCGTGCCGTGCTCGGCGTCGTCGCGGGGCTGGGCGTGCTCGCCGTGCTGGCCGTCGCGCTCCAGGGGCCGCCCGCACAGGAGGGGCCCCGCTGGCTGCCGCACCTGGGCGTCGGCGGCGGCCTCAGCCTCGGACCGGGAGAACCACCGACGCAGACCCTGCAGACCATGGCCACGGTTGCGCCTCACGGCCCGGGGCGCTGGCACGTGAGCCCCTGGGTGTGGGCCGGCCTGCTCGCCGTGGTCCTCGCCGCGATCGTCGTGGCGCTCGTGCTGTGGTGGCGGCGCCACCACGACGGCTCCCCGCCCGACGACGAGCCCGCGGAGCCGCCAGCCGTGCACGCGGCGACGCTCGTCGCGTCCGAGCCGGACGCGGAGCCCGACCTGCCCGCGCTGCGCCGCGGTTTCGACCACGCGTTCCACGTCCTCGACTCCGCCCGCGAGCCGCACGACGCGATCGTCACGGCCTGGCTCGGGCTCGAGGAGGCCGCGCAGGACGCGGGCGTCGCGCGGCGGCCGGCCGAGACCGCGTCCGAGCTGACGACCCGCATCCTCGGCCGCGTGACGTCCGACGACGAGGCCGCGCACGCCCTTCTCGACCTGTACCTGCGGGTGCGGTACGGCGGCTACGCCGCCACGTCGGACGACGTCGCGGCCGCCCGGTCGGCGCTCGAGGCGCTGACGCGCGGCTGGGCCGGCGAACCGCGGCGGTGGTCGCGATGACCGCAGCGGCGGGCCGGCCCGCACCCTCGGGCGGGTCCGGGCGCCCGGCGCGGCCCGGGCGCGCGGACGTCCGGCGCGTCGTCGCCGGGCCGCGCGAGCGCCGGACCTTCGCCGTCGTCGTGCTGCCCGTGCTCGCCGTCGTCGTGCCGTGGTACCTCGGCGTCGACCCGTGGCACGCCCTCGCCTTCGGCGCCGTGGCGCTCACCGTGTCCGTGCTGTGGCGCGGCGCGCCCGACTGGGACGACGCCGCGTGGCGGACCGGGTCGCGTCCTGCGACCGGCGGCGCCCGGGACGACGTGTCGCGGCTCGCGACCGCGGTCGGCCGCGGGCACCTCCCGGTGGGGCCGCCCGCGGTCCGGCGCCTGCGGGTCGTCGCGGCCGTCCGGCTCGCCCGGCACGGCGTCCGCCTCGAGGACCCGGCCGACGAGCCGCGCCTCGTCGCCCTCCTCGGACCGCACGCGCCCGCTGTGCTGCGCGGCGACGTCACGCGGGTCAAGCGGCCCGCGTTCGTCGCGTGCGTCGACGGGCTGGAACGACTCGACCGCACCCCCTCGCACCAGGAGCAGCCATGACCGACGCCGCACCGCCCGCCCTGCCCGTCGAGGAGGTGGCGCGGCTCGCCGCGCTCGTCCGGGAGCGTGTCGCGACCGTCGTCGTGGGCATGGACGACGCCGTCGGGCTGGCGCTCGGCGCGATCCTCGCGGGCGGGCATGTCCTGTTCGAGGACGTGCCCGGCCTCGGCAAGACGCTGGCCGCGCGGTCGCTCGCCTCCGCGCTGGGCCTCGACTTCCGGCGCCTGCAGTGCACGCCCGACCTGCTGCCGTCGGACATCACGGGCTCGTTCGTGTGGGACCCGGCCCGCTCCGACTTCGACTTCCGGCCCGGGCCCGTGTTCACCGGGCTGTTCCTCGCGGACGAGATCAACCGCACCGCCCCGAAGACGCAGTCCGCGCTGCTCGAGGCGATGGCCGAGGGCCAGGTGACGGTCGAGGGGCGGCGGTTCGAGCTCCCGAGCCCGTTCCACGTCGTCGCGACGTCCAACCCGATCGAGTTCGAGGGCACCTACGCGCTCCCGGAGGCCCAGCTCGACCGGTTCATGGTGCGGCTCGCCGTGGGCTACCCCACGGCGGAGGGCGAGGAGCGGGTGCTCCTCAACCGCGTCGCGCGCCGCACCGAGGTCGCGCACGTGGAGCCCGTGATCGACGCGGCGACGCTGCGCGCGATGCAGGCCGGAGTCGAGACCGTGCACGTCGACGCCGACGTCGCCCGGTACTGCGTAGACCTGGCGGCCGGGACGCGCCGGCACGACTCCGTCCAGGTCGGGGCGTCGCCGCGCGGCTCGCAGGGGCTGCTGCTGGTCGCGCGGTCGCGGGCGGTCATGGCCGGGCGCGGCTTCGTCACCCCGGAGGACGTGAAGGCCGTCGCGGTCCCCGTGCTCGCGCACCGCCTGTCGCTCACGACCCAGGCGTGGGCGACGGGCGTCCAGCCGGTGGCGGTCGTCGAGTCGGTGGTCGCGCGGGTCCCCGTGCCCCCGACCGTCGGACGCGAGCCCGACGCGGCGGCGCGGGCGTGACGCCGTGACCGACGTCGCCCCCGACCGCGCGTCGGAGCGGGCCTCCGAGCGGACCCGCGTCGTGCCGCTCGCGGGCGCGGGCGCGCTCGCGGGCGGGGTGACGGCCGTCGTGCTGGCGGCGGCGGGCGTGCTGCTCGCGCGCGCCGACCTCGTCCTCCTCGCCCTGCCGCTCGCGCTCTCCGCGGCGTGGGCGTGGTCCTCCCGTCCCGCCGACCGTCCCGACGGGCCCGCGACCGGGCTGACCGTCCGGGTCGCCCCGGACGCCGACCGACGGCTCGTCCGGTACCGGGTGAGCGTTGACCGCTCCGTCGGGACCGACGCCGTCCACGTGCGCGTGAGCGTCCTCGGGACCACGCCCCACGACCTCGTCGTGACGCCGGCCCGGGCCGCGGACCTCGCCGGCGAGGCACCGGTCCTGCACTCCGGTCCGCAGCTCCTGCTGCGGCTCCAGCACCGGCTGCTCGGCCAGGACGCCGCGTGGTTCACCGCGCCCGCGCGCGAGCTCGACGCCTGGCAGGTCGTCACGCCCCGGACCGTCCCGGTCGCGTCCCTCCCGCTGCCGCACCGGCTCCAGGGGATGACGGGGAACCACCAGTCCGCGCGCCCCGGCGACGGCGGCGACTTCCGCGACGTCCACCCCTTCGCCCCCGGCGACAGGCTGCGGCGCATCGACTGGCGGGCCACGGCCCGCCGCGCCCGTCAGACCGACGAGCTCTTCGTCCGCCGCACCTCGGCGCTCGCGGACGCGACCGTCGTCCTCGTGCTCGACTCCCGTGACGACGTGGGGGAGAACGTGGACGACTGGACCGGCCCGACCGCGGACGGGCAGGGCGTGACCTCGCTCGACCTCGCGCGCGAGGCCGCCGCGTCGCTCGCCACCGCGTACGCGGCGGCGGGGGACCGGGTCGGCGTCCAGGACCTCGCCACCCAGGTCCGGGTCGTCCAGCCGGGCGGGGGAGGGCGGCACCGGGACCGCGTGGTCCGGGCGATCACGCTCAGCCGCCCGTCGGGCAGCCGCTTCACGCGCCTGCGGGCGCCCGTCGTGCCGGCGGGCGCGCTCGTGTACGTCTTCTCGACGTTCCTCGACGACGAGGCGCCGCGGATGGCGAGCCTGTGGCGCGCGGGCGGCCACCGCGTCGTCGCGGTCGACGTGCTGCCCGCGCCGCGCACCGCGGGCCTCGAGCCGCACGAGCGGATCGCGTTCCGGGTCCTCACGCTCGAGCGCGAGGAGCGCATGCGCGCCCTGCAGGCGTCCGGCGTCGAGCTGCTGCGCTGGCAGGAGCGGCACGGGCACGCGGGGGAGCGGGCCGCGGCCCTGCGCACCCTCGCTCGCACGGGGCGGAGGCCCCGGTGACCGGCCGGTCGCGCGTCGTCGACGGCGCACCCGAGCGGCCGCGCATCCTGCCGCCGGACATCGGCCCGGCGTTCCCGGGGTGGTGGGCGCGCGCGGGCGTGCTGCTCGCGGGCGTCGGGCTCGCCGCCGTCACGGTGCACGGGTTCTGGCTGGTCGTCGGGGTGGCCCTCGCGGCGGTCGCCGCCCTGTCCCCGCAGACCCTCGTCGCGTGGGGTCTCGCGCTGTACCTGGGTGCGGGTGCGCTCGCGCTGCCGCACGACGGCTGGACCTGGCGGTTCACGGCCCTGCTGCTCGGGCTGCACGTGCTGCACGTGCTCGCGTCCTTCTCGCTCGCGCTGCCGCCCGGGGGTCGCGTCGCGTGGGGCGTCCTCGCCGCGCCCGCGCGGCGCGTGCTCGTGCTGCAGGTGCCGGTGCAGGCGTTCGCCGCCGTGATCCTCGTCACGCTCGCGCCGGGCGGCGACGGTCCTCACCTGCGTCCGGTCGCCCTGGTGGCCGGGGCAGCCCTCCTCGCGGGGGTCGTCCTGCTGGTGTGGCGCTGGCGTACTCCACGCTAAGGGTAGGCTTACCTCCGTCGCGACGATGCGGCCGGCCCCGTGAGATCGTCCCGAGGAGCACCCACCCATGTCTGCCCTGTCTTCGCCCCGCCGCGCGCGCGGGCGGCTCGCCGTCGTCGCAGCCGGTCTCGTCGCGGGCGCGCTCGCGCTCGCCGGGTGCTCGTCCTCCGACGACGGCGGCTCCTCGAGCCCGACGGGCGGCACGGCGTCGTCGGCGGGAGCGGGCGCGACCGACTCCTTCCCCGTGACCGTGCAGTCCGCGCTGGGCACCGCGACCATCAAGTCCGAGCCCAAGCGCGTCGTGACCTGGGGCTGGTCCTCGCAGGACGCCGTCCTCGCGCTCGGCGTCGTGCCCGTCGCGATGCCCAAGAACACCTACGGCGGCAACGCCGACGGCGTGCTCCCGTGGGACGCCGACGCGATCAAGGAGCTCGGCGGCACCACGCCCCAGCTCCTCTCGGGCGGCGACACCGGCCAGGTGCCGTTCGAGGAGATCGTCAAGGCCAAGCCGGACGTGATCCTCGCCCCCTACTCGGGCCTGACGCAGGACGACTACGACACGCTGAGCAAGATCGCGCCCGTCGTCGCCTACCCGGACAAGCCGTGGGCGACGAGCTGGCAGGACCAGACGACGATCATCGGCAAGGCCCTCGGCCGCTCCGCGCAGGCCGAGGAGCTCGTCACGAAGACGAACGACCAGGTCACGGCGCTGGGTGCCAAGTACCCCGTGCTCCAGGGCAAGACGTTCGTCTACGCGGCCGCGAACGAGGCCGACAAGCTCAGCATCTACCGTGCGACCGACCCGCGCGTGCAGCTCCTCACCCAGCTCGGCATGGTCGTGAGCCCGAGCGTCAAGGCGCTCGACACCAAGCCGGACGACAGCTACTTCTTCCAGGTGAGCTACGAGAACCTGTCGAAGATCGACACCGACGTCCTCGTCGCGTACTTCGGCGACCAGAAGGCGGCGGACGCGTTCGTCAAGGACCCGCTGGTCGCGGCGATGCCGTCCGTGAAGTCGGGTGCCTTCGCGCCCATCGTCGGCGAGTCGTTCGTCATGGCGTCCAGCGCGCCGACCGTGCTGTCCATCCCGTGGATGCTCAACCAGTACGTCCCGAAGCTCGCGGCGGCCGCCGACAAGGTCAAGTAGCCGCCGCGTAGTAGCGTCGCGCTGTGCCCGCCGTCCCGTCCACGACCGTCCCCCCGGGCTCCGCGCCCGGCGGGGCGCCGTCGTCGACGTCGGCGGGTCTGGGCTCGAGACGCCGCCGGCTCGTCCTCGGCGTCGTGGCCTGCACGGTCGTGCTGCTCGTCGCGGCCCTCCTCAGCCTCATGGTCGGCTCGCACGCGCTGTCGCCGTCCGCGGTGCTCGGCGCGCTGCGCCACTACGACCCGCACGACGAGGCGTCGCTCATCGTCGTCGACAAGCGCCTGCCCCGCACGCTCGTCGGCGTGCTCGCCGGGCTCGCGCTCGGCCTCGCCGGGACCGTCATGCAGGGCCTCACGCGCAACCCGCTCGCCGACCCCGGCCTCCTGGGCGTCAACGCCGGCGCCGCGCTCGCCGTCGTGCTCGCGATCGCGGTCGCCGGCGTGTCCAGCACCGCCGGGTACGTGCCGTTCGCGTTCGTGGGCGCCGCGGTCGCGTCCGTCGTCGTGTACACCGTGGGCTCCCTCGGGCGCGAGGGCGCGACGCCGGTCAAGCTGGCGCTCGCGGGCGCCGCGGTGAGCGCGGCGCTCACGTCGCTCGTGACCGCCGTCGTGCTGACCAGCAACGACGCGCTCGACCAGCTCCGGTTCTGGCAGGTGGGGGCGCTCGCGGGCCGCGGCTTCGACGTCGTCTGGGAGGTCCTGCCGCCGATCGCCGTGGGCGCGGTGGTCGCCCTCGGGCTGGGGCGCTCGCTCAACGGGCTCGCGCTCGGCGACGACGTCGCCCGCGCGCTCGGCCAGCGGGTGGGCCTCGTGCGGGCCGCGAGCGCGGTCGCGGTGGTTCTCCTGTGCGGCGCCGCGACGGCGGCGGCCGGCCCGATCGCGTTCGTCGGCCTGGTCGTCCCGCACGCCGCGCGGCGCCTCGTCGGGCACGACTACCGCTGGATCCTCGCCTTCTCGGCGCTGCTCGCCCCGAGCCTGCTGCTCCTGTGCGACGTCGTCGGGCGCGTGGTCGCCTACCCGGGCGAGCTCGAGGTCGGCATCGTGACCGCCGTCGTCGGCGCGCCCCTGTTCATCGCGCTGGTGCGCCGCGGCGGGGCGGCAGGCCTGTGAGCGCGGCGCCACCGGCCGCGGCGACCCTCGCCGCGCCCGTCACGACGGCGCGCGTGCGCCGGGCGCGCCGGTCCCGCCAGGTGCGCGTGGGCGTCGTGCTCGGGGTGCTGGTCCTCGTGGCGTGCGGGATCTCGCTGTGCCTCGGCGAGGCCGCCGTCGCGCCGGTCGACGTGCTGCGCGCGCTCGTCGGCCAGGCGGACGAGCTGACCCGGTTCGTGATCCTCGACCTGCGGCTCCCGCGGCTCGAGACCGCGGTGCTCGTCGGTGCGTGCCTCGGCGTGTCCGGCGGCCTCCTCCAGTCGGTGGTCCGCAACCCCCTCGCCAGCCCCGACGTCGTCGGCATCACCGAGGCGGCGAGCGCGGCCGGCGTGATCGGGATCGTGTGGTTCTCGCTCAGCGGCGTCGCGCTGTCCGGG
>Ga0164242_10003009_pt1 | contig 19301 bp, 15 predicted proteins | sample OricomgcompostMG_FD_108783 | JGI IMG/M metagenome (GOLD analysis project Ga0164242, IMG submission 108783) | Miracle-Growth compost microbial communities from Emeryville, California, USA - Original compost - Miracle growth compost (MG) ... | reverse complement strand
GTTGCCCGACCAGGATTCGAACCTAGACAAACGGTACCAAAAACCGTCGTACTACCATTATACTATCAGGCAATTCCACCTAAAAAAGATACCTTTTTTAACGGACTGCAAATATAAGACGATAATTTTAATCTCAAAAGCAATTTAAAAAAATAAATGAGTGCTCGGTTAGGGGCCTGCAATTGGCAGTTTGCGGTGTGTATGTTATGTATAATGTTAGCTTGAAACTATCAATTGAACACGGGCAATTGAGGATTGCCCGTTAAATTATGTTAAAGAATAACCGATGATATAAAACATGATAATAGTTTTACTAATTTCGTCCAAACTAAATCAGCACCATATTGTAAAAATTTGACATGAATTATAATAAAACCAATAACATTTTTGGCTGGGTTGCCTTTGTAATTGCTACGTTAACTTATGTTTTAACACTTGAGCCATCGGCCAGTTTTTGGGATTGCGGCGAATTCATTGCCTGCATTTACCGCTTACAGGTGGCCCACCAGCCCGGCGCGCCGCTGTTTACCATGATAGGCAAAGTATTCTCGCTGCTATCATTAGGCGATGTACACCGCGTGGCTTACTGGACCAATATGGCATCGGCACTGGCCAGCGGGGCTACAATTATGTTCCTGTTTTGGACCGTTACCGCCCTGGCCAAAAAAATGCTGATCAAAAAAGACAGCGACTATACGCTAACCAATACGATATTGATTATTGGTGCAGGTATGGTTGGCGCGTTGGCTTACGCCTGGTCTGATACATTCTGGTTTTCGGCGGTTGAGTCTGAAGTTTACGCGCAATCGTCACTGTGTACGGCCATTGTTTTTTGGGCCATCCTGAAATGGGATACCCACGCCGATGAACCTTATGCTGATCGCTGGCTGATATTTATTGCTTATGTAATGGGCCTTTCTATCGGCATTCACCTATTGAATTTGCTGGTTATACCAGCTATCGCGGTGCTTATTTATTTCCGACGTTCAAAAGAAACTACCGGATGGGGAACTATAGGCGCCTTTTTACTGGGGTGTGTTGGCGTAGGCGTTGTACTTTGGGGTATTATTCAATATACCGTTAAGGGAGCAGCGTATTTCGACCTTTTCTTTGTAAACACGCTTAAAATGGGTTTTGGCACAGGCGCTATCACCTTTTTTGTACTGCTGGTTGCAACCATTATTTTAGGTATTTATTACACTATAAAACCGGTTACCGCATATATTATAGCAGCAGCCGTTATATTCATGCTGTTGTTTACCATTAGCGGCGGCGTTTTAGGCTTTGTTGTTGGCGCCATTATTTTGGCCATATTGGAATTTGTAGTTAAAGTACGCCGCAAACGTTATGTGTTTAACATGCTATTGGTTAGTATGCTGTTTATTTTGTTTGGCTACAGCTCGTTTGTAATGCTGCCTATACGCGCCAAAGCTGGTACTAACCTTAATAACAGCGACCCCGAAGACGCCTTTGCACTAAATGGTTATCTGAACCGCGACCAATATGGCGATACTCCTTTACTTTATGGCCAATACTTTGATGCCAAAGTGGTTGACCAGACAGACGGCGCTACCATATATCGCCGCGGAAAAACGCAATACGAAGTAGCTGGCAAAAAACAAAATACTGTTTACGATCGTAATACCATTTTCCCCCGCGTATACAAAAATGACAAGCCCGACGCCGTACAGTTTTACCGCGACTGGCTACAGATGAGCCCCGACCAAAAACCAGGATTGCTTCAAAACCTGGGTTTCTTTTTGGGCTGGCAGGTTAACCAGATGTATACCCGCTACTTTTTATGGAACTTTGTTGGCCGCACCAACGAAATGGACGGTCAAAATGACAGCAACGGTATTGATGGTAACTGGATAAGCGGCTGGAATTTTAACAAGCCGCTTCCTTATTCGGTAACCAAAAGCAAATCATACAACCGCATGTTCTACCTGCCGCTTATTTTGGGCTTAATGGGCGCGTTTTTCCACTTTAAACGCGATCAGAAAGACGCGGGCATTGTGGGTTTGCTATTCTTTTTCACGGGTTTGGCCATTGTGTTGTATCTTAACCAGGACCCGCTACAACCGCGAGAGCGTGATTATGCCTATGCGGGCTCCTTCTATGCCTTCGCGATATGGATAGGGCTCGGTGTGTTGTTTTTGGCCGAACTTTTAAGTAAAAAGCTTAATCCTAAAGTAGGCGCCATACTGGCCACCGTGGTTTGCTTATTAGCAGCTCCCGCCTTAATGGCCAGCCAGGAATGGAACGATCATGACCGCTCAACCAAATACACGCCGCGCGATATGGCTACCAACTACCTGCAATCGTGCGCGCCAAATGCTATATTATTTACTTATGGCGATAATGACACCTATCCGTTATGGTATGCCCAGGAAGTAGAAAACATAAGGCCGGATGTGCGTATTGTTAACCTGAGCCTGCTGGGTACTGACTGGTATATCCGCCAGATGAAGCAAAAGATGAACGATTCGGCTCCGCTGCCGCTGAGCATGCCAAATGAAAAATTTGAGCCTGGCGTGCGTGATATTATTTATTTCAGCGACCGTAATTTACCTGGCTCGGTTGAGCTTAAAGATATTGTGGACTTTATTACCTCGGATGATGAGCAGGCTAAGGCGCAACTGTTTGAGAACAGCCCAACCATGAACTACCTGCCTACCAAGAACTTTAAAATGACCATCAACCCCGACCAACTGGTTAAGGATGGCGTGGTACCGGCTGATAAAAAAGACAGCATTGTAAAGGAGATGGACTGGAAATATCCATCCAACTATGTAACCAAGGATAACCTGGCCATGATGGACATATTGGCGCATAATAACTGGAAACGCCCTGTGTATTTTACCATTACCGTAGGCAGTGAAAATATGATGGGATTGGACAAATACCTGTATAACGAAGGTTTTGCCTACCGCCTGCTACCTATGAAACCGGATACATCGGCAGGTTTTGGCCCGCTTGAGGCCGCTAATACCATGACCATGTATAACAACATGATGACCAAGTTTAAATGGGGCAATATGAAAAATGCGCGCTACCTTGATCATGAATCGTTAACTATGTTTTATCCCATTATTCTGAAACAATTCCTGCTGCTTACCGATCATTTGTATAAAGAAGGACATAAGGACCTGGCTAAAAAGGTAGTGGAAAGATATGATGAAGTAATGCCTAACCTGGTGCCGTATATTGATGTTGTGGCCCGTAAATACTACATGGTTGATTACGCCTATAAACTGGGCGATATACAACTGGCCAACAAGTGGGTAAACGAAATGGATGATTATGTTACCAACACGCTCGATTATAATTACACTATTTCTCAAAATGGATCGGGAAGTGTAAACTCGCGCGATATACAGCTTAGCTTGTCGGTATTGAATGGTGTTCAAACCCTTACCAAGGAGTATCATCAGGATGCGCTGAACAAAAAATTAGAAGTACAAATGGGTAACTATGCTACAAAATTAGGTGGCATAGGAAGGTAACCTATAAAGGAACACGTCATCGAACGTAGTGTGGCGATCCCCGGTTTGCAGATCAGCCCTGTAAGCCGGGGATCACCACGTCACTACGCTCCCATGATATAATTTCTTTTATTGAATTTGTGGCCCTGAACAGAGTGAAGAGCCTGACGCTTGCAGACCAGACTATTAGCATGCCCCGGATGCTTCCGTTCAGCATGAACTTATAAAAAATTTATTACGATGCTGTCATTGCAACCCTTAGAGGCCCCGGATTTTATAACTCGTGATGACGTGTTTAAAAGAGAAGGTAATGGTGAGTTTTAAAATCCCGGCGGAATCTTGAATAAAATGACGTATAAATAAGACAAAGATTTGCCATTGAGCGCAGCGTGGCAATCCCGGAACCATAGCGGAGCAGGCCGCTGCGCCGTTCACCGGCAAGTTCAGGGGGGGGTGCTGATTTAAACCTGGTACGTAACCTATTTCAAACCGTAAAATATCTTGATACCCTGCACCACTTTATGGTTCCCATCGTAAGCAAAGCCATAATCAAATCTGAAGATCAGCCGCTTAACACCGAAGTAGAACTCGTAGTAATTATTCTTGTTTTGTTCGGTAAGATAGTTCCCGCCTACAATTTCTTCCAGCTTCAAACGGCGCAGGAACGGCACATTGTTTAAAATATTACCGGCGAAGTTATGCTCATAATGCGCCTCTACAAAAGCATGATTGGCGCTGTAGGTGTAAAAAGGAAGGTAATGGAAGCCGCCTATCGTCGGATCAAATACGGTGCCCTGGTTACCCAGGAAGTGATTATAATCCATAAAATATAATTTGCTCCGGTTAAAAAAATCGCCTACGGTAAATTTAAACGCCGAGAAACCGAACAGGCCCAGGGAAACATGGTCATCAAATACATCCGCGGAAGCGAAATCATAATCCACATCCGAACCTAATACATTATTAAAGCCCTTGCGGTAATTGATGCGCAACTGGGGCAATTTAGGTGCCTCGTAAATACGCCCCGTTGGCCGGGTAACATATTGCTGATTAAAGGTAAACAGCACCGACGTTTTAAATGTCAGCGCGTTATTGTCAGGAAACAAAGGCGTTTCGGCATTGGGCGTTAACGGGTTGTTTGAAGTATATTGCTTATCCGGATAATCCTTAATATGGTTAAAAGAAACATTGTACAACTGGTAGCGGTTGGCGTATGAAATTTCGGCATTCCACAAAATACCGTTCGCCAGTTCGTGCTGATAACCCAGCCGGCCATAACGCGAACGATAATATTTAACAAAGTTGCTTTCGCTTAATAAGCTGCTTAACGTATTAAAGGTGAGCGAACGGGTGCCTACGTTACTCAGATCGAGCAGGTCGCTGCCAAAGGCGGCAAAAAAAGCACCCTGGTGCGGAGGATCATAGTTATATGCCAGGTTTACATTAGCACTGAACATTTTATTGGCAAAGCCATAGCGCACGGCTGGCGTAATGGCATAGGAGCGCCCATCCTTAAAGGTTTTAGTAAATTTTACTTTCGGGATGATGCCGTAGCCCTCTACCGTGTTGTAATAAACGGTTTGGTAAAACGGGTAAATATAAAAGGTTTCGCCTTTTAACCGGTTAGTATGCTGGTAGCCGGTAACTGTAAAATTGAACGGACTCAATTGATTATCGGCATGCTCTAATGAGTCAAGGTAAGGGAGCGATTGCCTGATGACAGCCGTGCTATCTTTTTTATGATAATCGCGGGTTTCCTGGGCGGTTAAGGGCAGCGGCCTGTTTTTGGCCCAGTAGGCAGAATCCTTTTTGTTGGCCTGTGTATCAATCCGCATAATCTCGCCGTTAAAATACCCTTTGCCAAAATGGGGCGACAGGTTATAGTTATTATAAATGGCCGCGTAATAACCCTGAAACTTAAACCCGAATACATTGCCGTTAAAAGTATATTGTACCGAGCCCGGCATCCATATACTATCCCTTACAGGGATGTATTGCTGGCTGATCTCCAGCGTATCTACCAGGTTAATGCTGGCTTCCCTCGTGAGGATCAGATCGGTACTGTAAATGCGCCATTCGTTTTCCACAATATAGATCACGCCGCGAAAAACCGGATCGTGGGCGCGTTTGGGTATTACCTGGATCTTATCGACCGTTTTCCCGTTACTGGTAATGGAACCCAACAGCTTATAGTTATAAAAAAACATAGCCTCGGATGCAACCGGCGATACAAAGCCCCTTGTGCTTAGTCCGTTTACATGGAACAGGTTTTTATAAAAGTTTACATCCAGGTCCGATGCTTTATTATAGCTGAAGGCCGTATTCTGTCCCGCCACTTTCGAGGCTATCATTACCTCCTTAAATTTACCGGGTTGCTCAAAACTCAAATTGGATAACGATTCGGATTGGTATAAAATACCTTTACGGTTGCTATCCAGATCAAGTACGGCGGCAACATCGCGGCCCATCAGTTTTTTAGGAGCGGATATTAATTTCTGAACGCCCTTGATATATACATCGGCCGTATATTGCTTAACCTGGTTCAAATAAAATTCGCGTTTATTGATCACCTGCCGCATAATATCCCTGCCGACATCCCCCCGTTGTGATTTTACAACTACCGTTTTAAGTAAAAAGCTGTCCGCTTCCATTTTAACATCCCGGTGCTCGTCCTGGTCGCCTATGGTAATGTTTTCCATACGCTGTTTATAACCTACAAAGCTGTAAATAACCTGGTAACTGCCTGCTTTCAGGTTAAAAGTATAATAGCCGTTCTCGTTGGCAGATGTACCGTAGGTAGTATTTTTAATGTATATGGAAGCAAAGCCGATAGGCTGATCCTGCCTGTCGGTAATACGGCCTGTTAGCTGATGGGTTTGCCCCATAGCACTCAGGCTCATCAGCATTATTATTAACAGGCGTAAATATTTTTTCATACTGAACTATACCCTCATAAAATATTTTTTTTGGACAAATGTTTGCTTAAAGCACGAATAAAATTAATATGAAAGTTGTGCAGATATAGCGTTGGCCAGTTACTATATACAATGCTAAACTTACTGCTATAAAACTATTATTGGCGCAAATGGTAATTATTATAATATGGTGCCTTACAAAAATTCAGCAGGCAATTCAGGCGTGAGGGCTTATGAGATAGGCACCGACCGTATCAGCATCAGGTTTATTGACGGCACTACTTACATTTATACCAACAAAAGCGCCGGGGCGGTTGCCATAAGGCACATGAAAGAACTGGCCAAAAGCGGCCGCGGATTAAGTACCTATATTAGCACTGTAGTGCGGGAAAAGTATGAGCGGAAATTTTAAGCGGATCGGGCCTCATTTTTTTCGACTGTTTGGTTTTGCTAAACAAAAGTTGTAAGAAATCTTATAAATTGGCCCCATGTATAAGTTTTCTTCCGCTGGCCTGAATCACCATATGCCGTTACTGCTTACAGACGCTGATGTCCAATCACTAATTCATTAATCTCTCTAACCATGTCTTCCCATCATATTGTACGCGAAAAACAGGAGCCTGCATTACTAATTGCCGGATTAGATAATTTTCCTGATGAATTACTGGGCCAGTTGCTGGAATGGAGCCCGACTGTAATTGTAACCGCCGACCAGGCTGAAAGGGTGCAAACCTATGGTATTAAGATAGATTGGCTGGTGAGCGATGAACTGACGGATTTGGGCCAGTCTGACATTAAACTGATCCCTGTTAATGGCGATAAGCCGGTAGCGGCGGCGCTCCAATATTTAACCGGCCAAAATTACCCCGCGGTAAATATTGTTACCGATAGTTTTAATGTGGATGATATTAAAGATGATGTTGCCCGGTTGGATATTGTAGTTTTTTTTGAAAATAAAAAAATCATGGCGGTACGTTCGGGATTTAATAAATGGAAACCGGCGGGTGAGCGTATTGAATTTTTGACACTACCGCACAATTTTCTGTACACTGGATTGCTGGCTGAAAGTGATACTGTATTTAAAACCACCCACAATGGCTTCATTACTTTACAGTTTAGCGATAATTTTTTAATTATTGCAGAACTTTTTTAAAGCCTCGCCGTATAAATACAAATAAAAAGCCCCCCAGACTTGCTCCGGGGGACTTTCAACCTAAACCTTATCACAATTAAATTGGCAAGATTGCCAATTCATGTAGGATATAACAATATCCATACCAAAAAACATCATTGTCTTATTTTCTTTAAATTTTCTTAAACATCCCATTATTGGTATCTGTGCGCTTACGCAATTGGGCATCTAAAAGGAATAATCCCAATATGATATCAAACAACAGGGAACCCTTTATCCAGAAACCGATAAACAGTTTCGCCGATCCGGATAGTTTTAATAATTGAGGCAGATGTATACCGCCATGCCCGGTATTCCAGTTAACATCGCCCAGGGCAAAACCCAGCAACAGCAATATGCTTCCTATAAAAAATATACTTATAGCCCGTATAATGTATTTATTAATCTCCGCTTTTAATGGAGTGCTTGCTTCCTGCTTACGTATCTGCTCCATTATATTGTAAGTAAAAGCCATAGGAGGCTCGTCAAGTTCGAGGGAATTGAACTCCGCGTTCAGCTGCATTAACCCGGCATACATGCTTTTATACTTTGCATCCCGATCAATTAACCGGGTAATCTGCTCACGTTCTTCGGCAGAACAGGTACCATCAATATAACTCCAAAGCTTTTCTTCTATGCTGTTCATATTAATTCCTTAACCTCGTGTTTTAAAAGGCGTTCCAGCTGCTCTTTTAAACGCTGGCGCGCCCTGAATAGTTTAACCTTAACCGTGCCTGTTTCCATGCCCAAAGCCGCGGCAATTTCCTCTATGGATTGTTCACCGTTATAAAACAACGTAATGATAACCGCATCATCCGGTAATAATTGGCCAACGGCCAGATTAAGGTAGTATGACCGCGATTTTGTTTCGGCTATATTATCATCCATAGTTCCATACTGATCGGCTATCCGGATATAATTATCTCCATCGTCAATAGAATCGGTAACCAGCCTTTTTTTGCGCAAATGTGTCATGGCTGTGGTATAAACAACACGATACAGCCATGTACTAAATTTTGATTGCCGCTGAAAAGTATTTAACGCACGATAAGCCTTAACAAAACAATCCTGCGCTATCTCCTCTGCATCTTCCCGGTTTTTGGAAAAACGCAAGGCCAGCGTAAATATAAAACGCTGATGGCGCTTCACCAGGTCGGCATAAGCCGATTGGTTTCCGTCCAGCGTTTGGTTGATCAGGTCTATATCCGATAGCTTGCTTTGCATTACTGAATATCTCTCTGACGCGGTTTAGTTGATACAGGTTACAGTAGTTTTATTTTAATTGTAATTTAGTAAACAGCCGTTATTTTATATAGCGATAAAAAAATGAATGATGGGTGTAACCTGTTTTAAAAAGGCGTCGTCATACCCTTCAATAACAATATTTTAAAATTACCACATTTAAAACTCACAATTATGGGGACTGACAATTTAGGCATACTTGCCGGCATTATTATTACATTGGGTTCGGCAGCAATGATATTTGGTATATTTTATCTGTTCAGCAGAGAAAAAATGGCTATGATTGAACGTGGAATGGACCCAAGGGCTCATAAAGCCAAACCGGCGCCATATCGTAACCTTACCTGGGGTTTGATCCTTATTGGCGCAGGCATAGGCATTTTATTAGCTTTTATACTGGATAACGTAGTAATGCATATAAAGGACGATTCTTCCTTCTTCCTGTATGTAGCGCTTATCGGTATATTTGGCGGCCTCGGATTATTTTTATCCTACCGGATTGAGAAAAAGGAACTGGACAGGCAAACTGTCGGGAAAGAATAATTAAAAATATCTTTCCTTCAGGATATTTATATGGTGTATTTCGTGCCCTGCTATCATGTGCGCCAGCGCGCTTACCGTAGTAGGGTTGCCATTGGCTAAACCCATGCGGTTAGCCTGAACCCGGCTTAACGATCTGAAAAAATAAAGGCTGCTTAACCGCACCGCCTGGTACTCGCCTATTAAATCGGCCCATACCCGGTCGGCAGCCTCGCTGTTGGCCACGTAATCATCCTGTTCAAACCCGGGCAGGTTTTGCTGCTCCCCGCGCGCAAAGCATAGCGCCCGGTAAGCAAATACGCGCTCGGTATCTATCAGGTGGCTTAAAACTTCTTTAATGGTCCACTTGCCGGGCAAGTAGGTATAGTCGGCTTTATCATCCGGCATAGATTCAAAAAAAGTTGCAGAGGTGTTCATCAGGTTTGCCAATAGCTGCAAAATATCATCGCATTCCGCTAAGGCAATGTAGCCTGTAGCAAAAGCCGAATACTGCCCGGGTTGTGGTTTATTAAACATGTTAGTTAATTGCTTTAAGTATGATACGGAATATGGTTCCTTTTCCTAATTCGGAATCGCGAACAAATATTTGCCCGTCGTGATAATTTTCCACTATACGTTTGGTAAGTGAAAGGCCCAGGCCCCAGCCCCGTTTACGCGTAGTATAACCTGGCTGAAATACCATCGCGAATTTGGAGCGCGGTATACCTTTTCCGGTATCTATAACATCAATATATATTTGTTTTTTTGCCTTACTGCCCGATATTTCAACGGTTATATTACCAGCGCCTTCAATGGCGTTTACCGCGTTTTTGAGCAGATTTTCAATTACCCAGTCAAACAGCGGAATATTTAGCCCTGCCTGCAATTCTTCGTTACCTTTCATCTCGAAGCTTATCTTATTGCTAACCCGCACCCTGAAGTAATCTACAAAATCCTTCACTACCCGGTAAACATTATGCGTTTCCAATTGCGCCTTAGATCCTATTTTCGAAAAACGGTCGGCTACAATTTCCAAACGCCTCACATCGTTCTCCATCTCCACTACCAGGGTATCCCCTTCGGCATTAAATTTATCTTTCAGCAATTCTATCCAGGCCATCAGCGATGATATGGGCGTACCTAACTGGTGAGCGGTTTCCTTAGCCAGCCCCACCCAAACCTGGTTTTGCTCGGAACGGCGCGAGGAGCTGAAAGCGGTATAAGCCAGCAACAGGAATATGGCGATAACCGAAAGCTGCACGTAAGGAAAGTATTTAAGCTGGGTAAGCAAAGGCGAATCCTGATAATAAATAAACCAGTGGCCGGTGCCCATGGGTACCGGCAATACAATCGGTTCGTGCTGGGCTTTCATTACGGCTAACTCGGCCTCAAAATACTTCGGATCGTATTTTACGGAATCTGACGAGGATTCGCCGGATATGGGTTGAATAAAAGTTTTTTTGGGATCCAGTCCTTTGGTAAGCAAAAATTCGCCGTGTTCATCAATAACAATGGCGGGCACTACAGAGCTATCGCGAACGGCAAAAACGTAGTTCAGAAAGTCGTTATCGTCCGAGGCCAGCACCTGTTTCATGCTCAATGCCCAAATCTGCGCGCGGGTACGTTCCGAACGGGCTATATTCCTTACCAGGTATTTGGTATATAACAATGAACCGAACACAATAATCACCGCAAAGGCGATTAGTGAGTACTTCCATCGTTGTTTTTGTTGGTAGGGTGTTAGCATAGCAGTTTTCAAATATAAATTTTTAGTTGGGAAGTAAGAAGAAAGGCCGAGGAGTTACCAGTTCCCGGTTGACTAACCCGGTCTTAGCTTCGCTCAACCACCCTCTCTTCGCCGCGCGGAAAGAGGGTTAGAGAATGCTATTAAAATAAACATTGTTACCCTCTTTACGCCGTAGGCCAAGAGAGGGCCGACCAGCATAGCGCAGTCGGGGTGAGTCAACCGAACATGCTCATAATATTAGCTTAACCATTTCTACTCAACAAAACTGCTATCTTTGCCCCATCATGACAGATAAAAGAGTAAGGGTGCGTTTTGCGCCCAGCCCTACCGGCGGCTTACACCTGGGCGGGGTACGTACCGTGTTGTTTAACTACCTTTTCGCCAAAAAAAACGGGGGCGATTTTGTTTTACGGATTGAAGATACCGACCAGAGCCGCTATGTTGAGGGCGCTGAACAATATATACTGGATTGCCTGCAATGGTGCGGCCTAAATCCCGACGAAAGCCCGGTAGCAGGCGGCCAATATGCCCCCTACCGCCAAAGCGAGCGCAAAAGCATCTACCGCGAATATGCCGAAAAGTTAGTAATGCAGGGCAATGCTTATTATGCTTTTGATACTACTGAAGAATTAGATAAAAGCCGTAAGGAAATTCCGAATTTTCAATACGGGCATGCTTATCGCGATACGCTGCGTAACTCGCTTACTTTAACCCGGCACGAGGTTGACCGGCTACTGGATGCCGGCGAGCCGCACGTGATCCGCATTAAAATGCCGGCGGATGAGCACATCGGTTTTACCGATATGATACGGGGCTATGTAAACTTCGATACCAACCAGGTGGATGATAAGGTATTGCTGAAAGCCGATGGCATGCCCACTTACCATTTGGCCGTAGTGGTTGATGATTACCTGATGAAAATAACGCATGCCTTCCGTGGTGAAGAGTGGCTGCCATCGGCACCGGTGCATTTGCTGCTGTGGAAATACCTGGGCTGGGAAACGGCTATGCCCGAATGGGCACACCTGCCGCTGATATTAAAACCCGACGGGCATGGCAAGTTAAGCAAGCGCGATGGCGCGCGTTTAGGCTTCCCGGTGTATGCCATGAGCTGGTTCGACGCTAAAACCGGCGAGCTAACCCCCGGCTTCCGCGAACTGGGCTTTCTGCCCGAGGCTTTCCTTAACTTGCTGGCGGTATTAGGCTGGAACGATGGTACCGAGCAGGAGATATTTACGCTGGATGAATTGATAGCTAAATTTTCCATTGAACGCATCAGCAAGGCTGGCGCTAAGTTCGATTTTGAAAAAGCCAAATGGTTCAACGCCGAGTGGATTAAAAAGCTTAATGCAGAAAGCTTAAAGCAAAAAGTAGCTGCTGTTTTGGAGGATAAAGGAGTAGTTATTAAAAATGAACAATACTTGCTGACCGTTATAGACCTGATTAAAGACCGCTGTACCGTACTACCCGATTTCTACCAGCAATCAGTCTACTTTTTTGAGCAGCCTAAGGAATATGACCTGAATGTGGTCCAACCTAAATGGACGGACGCTAAAACAGATTTTTTTAAAATATATGCCGGCATATTAAACAGCACGGCCAATTTTACGGCCGCTGAAATGGAAACTACCTTTAAGGCTTTAATGGAAGAAAAAGGTTTTAAAATGGGCGATGTAATGTTGCCGCTCCGCATTATGCTGGTAGGCGGCAAATTTGGCCCGCATGTATTTGATATTGCCGCATTATTAGGTAAACAGGAAACCATTGGCCGGATAGCAAAAGCGCTGGCGGCATTTACCTCCTGAATGTTTTAATCCGGCATATTGTTTATCAATAAGAGAAAATTAGCCAGATGAATATACTTATTGTAAGTCACGCCAAAATACCGGTAACCAAATATGGTGGTACTGAGCGAATTGTTTGGTGGCTTGGCCGCGAGTTAAACCGGTTAGGGCACCGGGTAACCTATTTGGCGGCTGCCGGGTCAACCTGTACTTTTGCTAAAGTACTGCCGCTCCATCCTTTCAGGGACATAAACCTGCAGGTGCCTGATGATATTGATGTGGTTCATTTTCATTTGCCGGTTTACAATTTCAGCAAAAAACCTTGCGTAGTTACCGTACACGATAATCCGGGCGGAGGGATGGATTTTCATGCTAATTCGGTATTTGTTTCGGCTAATCACGCGCAGCGTTATGGTTCATCCGTTTTTGTGTATAATGGTATTGATACCGCCGATTACCTGCAACCCGATGTTACAAACAAGCGCTTTTATACCCACTTTTTGGCTAAAGCAGCCTGGCGTTTAAAAAACGTAAAAGGAGCAATTGATGTGGCTACCCAAAGTGGTAACAAGCTGGTAGTTTTAGGAGGCAGGCGCCTTAACATCAAAATGGGGCTGCGCTTTACGCCAAACTTCAATGTCAGGTTTAATGGGATGGTGAATGATGAAGAAAAATCAAAAGTATTAAATGGTTCAAGGGCGCTTATTTTCCCTGTTTTATGGCACGAGCCTTTTGGCATAGCAATAGTGGAAAGCCTTTATTTTGGCTGCCCGGTTTTTGGCACGCCCTATGGCTCGCTGCCCGAATTGGTGCCGGCAGAGGTGGGTGCGCTTTCAAATAGCCGATCCGTTTTGGCAGAGCGCTTAAAAAGCGCGGGGCAATTTAACAAGCAATATTGCCATGAGTACGCGGCTGATAATTTCAACATTAATAGGATGGCGCAAAAATACCTGAACCTTTATGAGCAGGTTTTAAACGGCGCTGTGTTAAATGCCATAAAGCCAGCGCTTGTTCGAGCCGATCAGCCGAAGTTTCTGCCCTGGAATAATTAATTTCTATACTTTTATGTATAATTAGTTTCCGTGAACAGTTCAGCAAGTACCGTTTCCTCGTCGTCCAATCGCCCGTTAATTATTATATTGATATTGGCTATACTGATCAATACAGCCGGTATCGGGATCAAATTTTTTACCGACGACCCTGGCTTGTATGCCGTGCTGGCCCGAACCATGGCCCAAACCAATAATTTTTCCGACCTGATGTATCATGGTCGCGATTGGCTGGATAAACCTCACTTTCCGTTTTGGGTTATTGCCGTAAGCTTTAAAATTTTCGGTTTTAATACCATTGCCTATAAACTGCCGGCGTTGCTGTTCTTTTTTATGTCAGTGGCCTATACTTTTAAGCTGACTAAAAAATTCTATGACCAGGCAACCGCGCTGATAGCGATTTTATTATTGCTTACCGCCCAGCATGTGCTTATCTCCAATACTGATGTGCGCGCCGAGCCTTATATTATGGGCCTGCTGGTGGGCAGCGTTTACCATTTTTACAAGGTTAAAGAACGCTTTCGCTTTACGGATATTTTATTGGCCGCGCTGTTTGCGGCCTGCGCGGTCATGACCAAGGGTATCTATCTGCTTATCCCGATAGGCATCGCTATTATTGGCAATTACCTGTTTAAAAAAGATTATAAAGGACTATTCAGCTGGAAATGGTTATTGGCCGTTATACTGGTTTGCCTGTTTACCCTACCCGAAATTTATACACTTTATATACAGTTTGATCTTCATCCCGAAAAGGTGGTTTTTAACCATACCGGCATATCGGGCATCCACTGGTTTTTGTGGGACAGTCAGTTTGGCCGGTTTAACAATAACAGTTATATCCGTAACGGGCATGGAAGTATCTTTTTCTTTTTGCATACCCTGCTTTGGGCTTACGCGCCCTGGGCCATTATATTTTTTTACGCGTTGCTTAAAAATATAAGACAAATAATTAAAGGCATTCCACAACCCGAATATGTATGTATCTCCGGCGGGTTACTGATGCTGCTTATTTTCTCCATCTCTAAATTTCAACTCCCTTTTTATACTAATATTCTTTTCCCGTTCTTTTCGGTGATAACAGCTGTGTTTATCCGGCGATTAACTGCCGGGGCCGAGTTTAAGTTTTTCCGCATTACCCAGTACATTCTTAGCGGATTATTATTACTAATACTGGTATTACTCAATATCATTTTCGCGCCGGAATACGCTTGGGTAGGATTGTTAATTATTGCCGTACTGTGTTTATTGGTTTATTATATATTTAAAACCGGGGGGCCGGCCTATCAACCTGTATTGTTGTTTACCTGCTGTGCCGTTATCGCGGTTAATAGCTGGATAATTGCCATTGTTTACCCCACGCTGGTACGCTACCGGGGCGATGTATCGTCGGCAGCCTATATTAATCAGCATTATCCCGGTCAGCCGCTTATCACTAATGTTTCAACTAACGGGCTCGACTTTTATTTGCATCAGCCCGTGAATACCTTTACTAATCCTGACACCTTAAATACACCCGGTTTTAAAAATAAGCTGATCCTGACAGATCAAAACACTATCGGACAACTGAAAAAGAATCATATTCAGTTTACATATCTACAGACATTCTGGAACTATCCTAACGAAAATTTAACGCCGACCTTTTTGGTTAAGGCTAATAGGGAAAAAGCATTAAATCAGTTGTTTTTGATACGGCTGTGGTAAACGCGTGGTATGTTATAAGCTAAGATATAACAGCAATTCTGTGATATTGATGATTTCTGTTTCTCCAATTTTTTTCAGGTCCAGCAAATCATTATCGCCCGACACCAAATAGTCTGCTTTCCCATCTGATGCTAACGAAAGCAGAAAGTCATCTTTAGGAAATAGAAATAATATTCATATCCGCCAAATTCTTTAAAAGCTTCATGGCTTTGGGGTTCAGTATATTAATTCTTAAAGTGTCCATACACAAATTTAACAGATTTAATTAAATTACTACGCACCATAACCTACATCATAACTGCTTTATTATAAATAATTCCGAAATTCGCCCTCCGACATCTGAAATAAAACTATGCTGCAAATCCAACAAAACGTCTCTCTTAAAAACTTCAACACTTTTGGTGTAGATGTAGCCGCGCGGTACTATGTCGAAATTAACCATGAGGATGAATTGACGGAGCTTTTTATGGATCCGCAATGGCAGCATACCAGGCGTTTGGTTTTAGGCGGCGGCAGCAATATGTTGCTGATCAATAATTTTGAAGGGTTGGTAATCCGGATGAACATCCGGGGTATTGAGCATAGGATTAGTTATACCGATGTTTTTGTGGAAGCGGGTGCCGGCGAGGTTTGGAACGACCTGGTAAATTATTGTGTTGCCCATGAATATGCCGGACTGGAAAACCTGAGTTTGATACCTGGTTCGGTAGGCGCATCGCCCATACAAAATATTGGCGCTTATGGGGTAGAGTTGAAAGATGTTTTTGATAGTTGCCGCGCATTTGAAATTGCTACAGGGAAATTCAAAACCTTCGCTAAAGCCGACTGTGGCTTTGGTTATCGCGAAAGCGTTTTTAAAACTGCCCTTAAAGAGCAGTTTATTATTGTATCGGTAAAATTCCATTTATCGCTTATCCCCAACCTCAACCTGCGTTACGGGGCTATTGAGCAGGAGTTGCAAAACCGGGCCATCGCCGTGCCAGGTATTAAAGAGGTGTCACAGGTGGTATCGCATATCCGGGTATCTAAACTTCCGGATCCCTCAACCATCGGCAACGCGGGCAGCTTTTTCAAAAATCCGGTTATCAGTCAGGAGCAATTCCGGGCCCTTCAACAAAAATTTCCCGAGGTGGTAAATTATCCGGCGGGCAGCGGCATGATAAAAATAGCGGCTGGCTGGCTGATAGAACAATGCGACTGGAAAGGTAAAACAGTCGGAAATACCGGCACCTGGAAAAACCAGGCCCTGGTTTTAGTAAATCATGGCGGGGCCACCGGTACAGAAATTTATGCACTGTCGTCGCAAATCATAGACAGTGTGTACACTAAATTTGGCGTTATGCTGGAACGCGAAGTAAATATTATAAGTTAATTTCTTTTATTTCTAATTGATACAACACTCCAGGATAATTCCTGTTTGAGGCCAATTGTCAGCGCAATCACATCATACAGCCAAGCCTGAATAAAATTCAAAATACTGATAAACAACACTTTAATTATTTTATATCTCCCCTATCGATTTTTATAACCGATTATCAATTGTTCTAAAACTCGTTCTATTTCTACTCCATCTCCGTCTGTATTTTACTGCATACCCACAAAACGGTATCATGTTTGAATAAATCTTTACACAAAACACTACCATTATGACAAAGATTGAGTTTAACACATTAGTATTACGCCAGGCAAGTTCCCTACGTTCTTACGCCTTACATTTCACCCACGACGCGGATGATGCTAACGACCTTGTACAGGATACCATGTTAAAAGCCATTACTTATTATAATAAGTTTAAAGAAGGTACCAACCTTAAAGGCTGGCTGTACACCATCATGAAAAACACTTTCATTAACAACTATCGCCGGTTTGTTAAAATGAGCACTTTTGTTACCAAGTCCGAAGAGATCTCTTCTGCTAACCTGGTATTCAGTTCAACAAAAAACCAGGGCGAGGCTAAATTTGTAATGGATGACATTAAAAGGGCGCTTGATCGTTTACCCGAAGATTATTACATCCCCTTCACCATGTATTTTGAAGGGCATAAATATCATGAAATTGCTGAGCATTTAACCATACCTATTGGTACTGTTAAAACACGTATCCACGTAGCACGCAAAATTTTGAAAAAGAGCCTTAAAGCCTATGATAACGGTGTTAAAAAACCGGTATATGCCGAAATGGACTAAAACAACAATTAAACTCAATATATATAAATCGCCCGCTCTAAAACAGCGGGCGATTTGCTTTTATATAAGTCCCCTCTTTTGGAAAAGATCAGATAGGGCCAATTAGCTACTTATTCAGCCTTATTAACCATTCCATCATATATTTATTTACTTTAATAGCCGATTCCTATTTTTGAGCTATATAAGTACAAACCATGATGACTAAAACTGCTAAACAGCCCTTCCAAATGTTGCCTGCCATGCGTTGGTATGGTCCGAAAGATCCTGTAAGCCTGGCGGACATTCGTCAGGCGGGTTGCATAGGTGTAGTGAGTGCGCTGCACCACATTCCCAACGGCCAGGTGTGGCCGGTTGATGAGATCAGGAAACGTCAGCAGGAAATAGCACAGGCTGGTATGATATGGAACGTAGTTGAAAGCGTTCCTGTGCATGAAGCTATTAAAACGCAGACCGGCAATTATCAGCAATACATAGAAAACTACAAGCAAAGCATCCGCAACTTGTCGCAATGTGGCATCCATATCATTACCTACAACTTTATGCCCGTGCTGGATTGGACGCGTACCGATCTGGCTTACACGGTTGAGGATGGTTCAAAGGCCCTGCTGTTCGAAAAAGCTGCATTTATAGCCTTCGATCTGTTTATCCTGAAACGCAAGCATGCCGAAGACGAATATAGCAAGGCAGATATTCTACGAGCCGGGGCCCGTTTTAAAAACATGAGCGATGCAGATAAAACCCTCCTGCAACGTAATATTATAGCCGGTTTACCCGGAAGTGAAGAAAGCTTCACGCTGGCACAGTTCCAGGCCGCGTTGGATGCTTACGAGGGGATTGATGCCAAAAAATTACGCGAAAACTTAATTTCCTTCCTGCAGCAAATTGTTCCCGTTGCCGATGAATGCGGCACTAAAATGGTGATCCATCCGGACGATCCCCCATATCCTATATTGGGCCTGCCCCGTGTGGTAAGTACCGCGGCGGATATTGAAGCACTGATTAAAGCCGTCCCATCGGTAAATAATGGCCTGTGTTTCTGCACAGGCTCATTTGGCGTACGGCCCGATAACGATTTGCCGGCCATGGTTGCCCGGTTTGCCGACCGGATCAACTTCCTGCACCTCCGCAGCACCTGCCGCAACGAGTTCGGCGACTTTTACGAAGACAACCACCTGGAAGGTGACGTAGATATGTACGGTGTAGTTAAGGCCGTCATTAAAATAATGCAGGACAGGCAAATCAACATCCCCATGCGCCCCGATCATGGCCACCAGATGCTGGACGATCTGAATAAAAAAACTAATCCGGGCTATTCGGCTATTGGCCGGTTACGAGGATTGGCGGAGCTGAGGGGGTTGGAGATGGGGATTGTCAGGGGACTAAACTGATCACTACCCCTGTCATTGCGAGCGCAGCGCGGCCATCTCCGGTGTAATGATCCTCTGCCTGTTCGCCATTACGGGTTCCGAAGCTTCGGGGCCTGCAATGACCTATCGCTTTAT